>Ga0187894_10005907_pt1 | contig 12228 bp, 15 predicted proteins | sample GBC1701081metaG_FD_136650 | JGI IMG/M metagenome (GOLD analysis project Ga0187894, IMG submission 136650) | White microbial mat communities from a lava cave in the Kipuka Kanohina Cave System on the Island of Hawaii, USA - GBC170108-1 metaG ... | reverse complement strand
TCGACGCGAGGCGGAGTGGGAATCGCGAGCGCGCCATTCGTCAGAGCGTTGGCCACGCGAGCCAGCGCTGGATCCAGAAAGTAAGCCGCGAACTGTGCGTCGTTCTTCGGTTCATCCATGCTGAACTTGTCCTTCTGCGAAATTCCGACGAGCAACTCGTTGATCAGAGGGTTGCCCATGCGTTGAATCTGGCTCCAGGCGCCTGAATTCTGCGCGGCAAGCGGGGCGCGGCGAAGAGTAGTGCGTTGCCGCGAGGTGGTCGCCCAGACGCCGATGGTGGCTGCTGGGGAGGTCGCTTCTTCGATCTCTCCGGTGCGCGTCAATTCATTTATGGGAACTTCGATGGCGATGGCATTTACCGCATAACCGGAGACGGTATCGGAGGCGCGGTTGGTCGTGAGAGCGTCCTGCGCGGGGGTTAGAATCGGCGACGCGCTCAGGTTCAAGGTGTCGAATGCGCCACCGAGATCGATCCAAAACGGGTCGTCCACGGTGCCGGCGAAAACTTTGCGGTTACCTCCGATGGTGTACGTACCGGCCGCGAACAAGGCCGAGTAATCCAGCGTGCGGGGGCCGATATTGTTCGGTACTGCGTAAGTAGCGGCGAGGTTGTTCAGAAGCGTGGAAACGCCTTTCTGCACCCTCGTCACGGTGTAGGACTGCCGCTGGCCCAAGCCCGGATCGCCGAAGTTCATGATCTTCGGGGGAACGATCAAGGTTCCGGGAGCCACCGGGGCGGGAGAATTGGCCGGAGCGGCCGCGCCGCCCGGAACACCCGCCATAGCGGTGAACAGGTCCGGCAGGCGCTGCTCGGTGGTGAAGCGGAACTGGTAAACGATGTCCTCGACGGCGTCATTGTTGTTGTCGATTTTGATCTCGTACAAAATGTCGGGATCGAATGGGAAAAAGGTGGGGCCGTTGGCGGGCTCGAGCAACGGGTCTACGCACATAATCAGCGTCACGCTTGGGCCGGGGGCGGCGCCATAACTGCGGAAGGCGAATACGTCGGTGATATCCGCTTTGTGATCCAGAGCCGTAATGGGCGCTTCGCGGTGATTCGCGGCGAATGCGGCCGAGGGTGAGAGGAGAGCCAGGCTCAAGGTGGCTCCCAACAGCGCTCGAACATCTTTCATCATGGATGAACTCCTCTGCGATTTCCTGGTCCTTCGCCGAAACATCGCGGCGAAAACCGGTCCGTGGCAATTGCTGACCAAGGCTACGCTGATTGGAGGCGCGCGGATTCGCCGCGGATCGGTTTATTTTCGAGCGGGCTGGGGAAAGGGGAAGATTATTCTTCCGGCTCCAAGACAAGGGAAAGATCTTCCAGAATTTGCCGTTCGTCTTCGTTGAAGCGCTTCTTGAAGCGGTCGCTGTCGAGGCGCTCGCGGCGCTCCTCGTCATCCAAGTCACGAAGCTGTTTCAACTCGTGCAGCATGACGCGGCGGCGCTCCACCGGCAGCTCACTCATGCGGCGCAGCGCACCCCGGATAGCTTCCTGGCGTTCGGGGGGAAGCTGACGGAAATTCTCCAACTGGCGGTTGAGCTTCCGCCGCTCGGCCGGATTCATCCCCTCGTATTGCTTCAGGCGCTGTGCGAATAGCTCGCGCCGCGCCGGCGGCAGTTTGCTCAACGCGCGTTCCCGCTGAGCGGGAGTCATCTGGGAGAGCCTGGCGATCTGCCGGTCGGGGATAAAGCCGCCCGCCTTGGGCCGCCCCTGCGCCTCGGCCGTGTCCCCCGCCACGCCGAAAAAAAGCGCCGCGAGCAAGCCGAAACAATGGAGCCGCCGCCGGAGCCGCGACCGTAGAGAAGCGGTCATGGCGCTATATCCTCGAATCGCCCAGGTCCTGATTCAACTCGCGAAGCAGATCCATGTCGTCCAGGGCGCGATCCAGTTTCTCCACATCCACCGTTTCGACAAACATGGCCTGCTTTTTGTCTTCGATCGGATCGGGTGTGCGAACCAGGAAAAATCCCAACAAAACCATGCAACTGGCGGCAACGGGAATTGCCGTGTTCCAGCGCGTGAACACACGGCCATTGGTCAGGCGCCGCCACCAGGAGCGTGCGTTCTCTTCGTCAATGGCCCGGTACAAACGGCGGTTGAAATCCGCCGAAACAGCCTCCGGCTCCCAGGCGTCCATGGCTTCCCAAACGAATCTCTGCGAGTCGATCACGCGCCGGCACTCGGCGCAATTCATCGCATGGCGCGCAATCGAATCCGCCTTTTCCCCCTCCAGCCGCCGCTCGGCATAGGCCATCAGCGCGTCGGCATGATCGCGAAGCATCGGGCAGACAACGCCGGGCGACGTTTCGAATAAACGATCCTGAGCCATGTCCGCCTCCTTTCTTCCGATCTTAAGCCATATGCGCTAAACGCGCGCGCAACGTTTCGTAAGCCCGGAACAGCAGCGATTTCACCGCTGATTCCGAGCAATCCAGTACCCGCGCAATCTGCGAATACTCCAGTTCCTCATACTTGTGCATCAGCACGGCCGCGCGCTGCTTCTCCGGCAGCGTCTCAATCGCCGTCCGGATTTCCGCCATGCGCGCATCGCGCACCAAGCTTTGCTCCACGGTCGGCCGGCGATCGCTTACCTGCCGGGCTATGCCCTCCGCCGTCTCTTCATCGAGACTCGCGCTCGATTTCTCATTGCGATGATCGCGAATCCAATTCAACGCTAAGTGGGTCGCGATGCGAAAGAGCCAAGTTGTAAATTTCGCGGTTGGCTCGTAGGAATCGCGTGAACGGTAAACACGTAAGAAAACTTCCTGAGCCAACTCCTCGGCTACGCCCTGGTTCTGGACCATGCGATAGAGGAAATGGATTACCGGCGAGCGGTGCCGCTCCAGGAGCAAGGAAAAACTGGCGACGTCCCCGGCACGCAGCCGGAGCATCAATTCGGCGTCCCATTCCACTGTTGCCGCCGCCGCAGCCGCCATGTCTTCTAAAACCCCGGAGGTTGAGGAATGTTGCGCGTCCGCTTTAGCCATTTCCTCGCCTGGGCGTTTCATGTCGTCGCAATTGGGGACGGCCCCCCGCGGAAAAAGGGTTACAGCAGGAATCGGTCCAAAGCCGTGTACACGGAACCGGCGGCGCCGGGTTGACTTCGGTAAAGCTCGAATTCCCGCGCTTCGAAGGTTCCCCAATCCTGCGTTGGCAGCGCCGCAACTTGTTGACGCAGCGCACGTAAGTCGGTTTCGGGCTTGACTCGCGCGAGAGTTAAATGCGGCGTGTAGGCGCGCTTTTCGGCTGCCACTCCCAGGGGCTTGATCGCACGCTCCGTGTCCGCCGCCAAGTCCCGTAGCGCCTCACCTCCGGCCACAGGGACCCAGAAAATGCGCGGCGAATGCGGGTTCGGGGACCATCCCAAGCCGCGCAGCGCGATCGTCAGCGGGGGTCTCTTGGCTACGGTACCCAAGGCGGCTCGCATCTCGTCCAGGCGCGCTTCCGGCCACTCGCCGATGAATTTCGTTGTAATGTGCAAATTCGCCACGGGTGACCATCGGGCGGCGGCATGCCGCTTCAGATCCTCGATCAGATGATCCAACGTAGCCGCAATTCCAGCCGGAAGTCCGATGCCAACGAACAAACGCATAATGAAGTCATGATATTGCCCCGGCGGTTTTATGCGCGCCCGCCGGAAGAAGTCGCACCGGACCTGCTTGGCTGCCTGCTGGTTCACGGTGAGCGCTCCGCGCGGATCGTCGAAGTGGAAGCGTACCTGGGGGAGGAAGACAAAGCCGCCCACTCCGCTCGAGGCCTCACGCCGCGAACGAAGGTCATTTTCGGCCCGCCGGGCCACGCCTACGTTTACCTGATCTACGGGATGCACGAATGCCTTAACTTCGTCACCAGCCCGGAAGGCATCCCCGGCTGCGTGCTTATCCGAGCGCTGGAACCGGTGCAAGGGGTTTCTCAACCCGCCAACGGCCCGGGCCGGCTGACGCGAGCGATGGGCATCACCCGGCGGCATTACGGAGCCGACCTCACCAAGGGCCCGCTCACGGTTCACCGCGCCGGCCGCAGCGAGACGATTCGGACGGGTCCGCGCATCGGAATCCGGGAATGCGCGGAGTGGCCCCTCCGTTTCTGGCTGGAGGGAAATCCTCACGTAAGCCGGTAGTCAGTTCTTCGCCCGATATTGCCGTTCCCGACATCCGCCGATGGACGGTATAGCAGGGAAAACTCAGATGTCGATGAATGGAATGTTGCGAAGGGTCCGCCCGGCCGATTGGGCCCGGCTCCAAAAGGACGAAGAATTCCGTAACAAGCTGATAGCAGTGGGCTTTGGCGTCGGCCTCGATGTCAATGCGGGCCTCGCGGCCCTACCCTGGTACGTACGCTGGCCCCTCCGGTTCATGGCCCGGAAGCAAATCCGCGCCATGAAGGCGACCGAAAAGCAACAAGCCCAAACGCCCGACGGAGCGGAAAAGCGCCGCATTCTCGACCTCCACAAGAGCTGGCACGGGCTTCACTGGCTCATTTGCCAATCGGAATGGGAAGGTCCGGAGCCGCTGCGCCATGCCATTCTTGGCGGCCAGGAAGTTGGAGACGACTTGGGCTACGGGCCTGCCCGCATCGTCGAACCGATGACGGTGCGTCAAATTTCGCATGCGCTGGCCACCCTCAGCGCCGCCCAAATTATGAAACGCTACGACGGCAAGGCCATGGACGCCGCCAACATCTATCCCGGCAACTTCGCGGACGACGGTTCGTGGCGCGCCGAGATGAAGCGCGACTTCGATCGTCTGCAAAGGTTCTACAACGAGGCCGCCAGCGCCGAGGAAGGCGTCATAAGCTGGATTCAGTAGTGGTGGCGATCTGGCGCGACAGAGGCTCAATCACCGTCATGATTTCGAGGATGGTTTCCTCTTCCACGCCGATGTGGAAGAGCGCGTCCACCATGTGATCGGACACCGCGTAGAAATCGCCCATGGTAATCCGGTAGCGCGGATGCGCCTCTCGAATCCGGCCAGGGGCGGCCGGCGCGGGGCCGCCCAGAATATGGACCAGGAACAGGCGCTGATGTTCCTTCAGCGTGTCCATCGATACGTTTGCGAAAAAGGGCGCTAACGATGGATCGGCCAGCACCCGCTCGTACAGCGCATCCACCGCCCGCGTGATTCCCGAATCTCCGCCCACACGCTCATAAAGATTCCCCACGATTCACCCCGATACCGCGATCTGTCAACTCTTTTAGAAGTTGACCAACCGCTTCTGCAATTTTCTCGCCGTTTTCAATACAGATCGCCCATTCCAAATCTTCCCGGTACGCCCGGTTCACAATCGACCAACGCTCCAGTTCCGGCGCAACCGTTCCCCCAATCGTGATGATCGACCAATGCCGGGCCAACGCCGCCGCAGTCGCATAGTCGGGTTTGGGACCTCGAACGATGAAGTGATTCCCGCCGTGAACTAAGATCCCCAGACTCACCGCGGCGCCGTTACTGGGGCCAAAGCTTCGCGTTGAACCCGGGAATGATGCGCAACGCGTTCTTGTAATAAAGCTTCTTCAAAACTTCGTCCGGCAGATCGAGCCCGTACATTTTCCAGAACGCATGCCGGCGGCGGTAGTAGTCGAAGTACTCGTCGGCCGTCTCCAAGACGCGGAAGTACGTGTGGTACTCCACCGGGCTGTAGCTATCCTTCCCGAACATCACCCGATCCTGATAACGAATGAACCACTGCCGCGCGAATCGAGGCTGGCGGCCTAACTCGGCCAGGACGGCGCCGATCTCGGTATGCACATTCGGCAGCCGGTCCATCAAACGCCCGAGCGCCCCAAGATCTCCACCCATCCAGCCCAAGTGCGCGTTGATGAAGATGGTGCCGCGATGCTTTTCAAAGACGCGATGCTGTTCGGCCATCATCGTCTCCCAGGGCGGATAGCGGTCCGCGGGGCGGGCCCGCGAGGGAATTTCCTTCAGTTCCAGCCACCGCTCGTTGTACTTGTCGTGCGGATCGAAAAACTGGCGCGGCTCGGCCGTGTGAATCAGCACGGGAACCTTCATCTTTCCGCAGACGGCCCAAACCGGATCCATGCGCGGGTCGTCCGTCTTCACACGCTGGCCACGGGAATCCTTTAAGTCCATCCCGAAATTCTTGTAAATCTTCAGGCCCGAGGCGCCATTCCGGATGTCCTGCTCCAACTGCTTCGCGGTGCGCGCCGACCAATCCGGCGAATCGATGCCGGTAAAATCGACATTCGCGAAGACGACGAATTTGCCTGGGTGCTTGGTCCGCACGAGCTCAAGCGTGCGCTTCAAAGATTCGCCCGAGCGCCCGTCCAAATTGACCATGCCCATCATATTGAGCTCGGTCATCTCTTTCACCAGCGTATCGACGCGATCCGGCGACATGAAACCGCGCGGATGCCCGTGTACGTCGATAAACGGAAACTTTGCGCGAGTTGTCGGATGCTCAGGAACGACCAGGCCGGTCTTGGGCTGGTAATCCTCGAAGGGCATCGACTGGGAAAAAAGAGCCGGCGCGACGGCCAGCACGTAAGCGATCTTACTCATTGCGTGGAATCAGTATAGGCCATTCCTCGCCGCCAAATAAATATCCCCGCCAGCACCAAGGCGGCGCTTGCCCATTGGTCGACGGTGACGCCATAAAATCGGGGCGGGTCGATGTGCAGCCGATCGAGCGTTAAACGAAACACTCCGTAGCAAATCGTGAAGAATGCGAACAAGGCACCGGGGCGCTTGAAGCGGGGCGCGAGGAAGATTTGCGCCGCGAGGAGAAGCCCGAGGAAGAGAAATTCGAGCACGCCCAGGTCATAGCGCGCGGCGTCCGGATAGCGCACTCCCAACCAACATGAGGTGCGAATGCCTGGATGGTCGTGATTCAGCGAGCATCCGAGCCGCCCGAAGAGGAAGGCCATCGGAAACACGTAGGCGAGCGCATCCAGGTAGCGCAGGCGCGCGCGTTTTGCGATTCGCATCGCTCGAAGCGCGATCCATCCGCCGAGGAGCCCGCCGAGTATTCCGCCGAAGGAAGCGAATCCAGGGTAGTTTCGGAAGATCGAAGCCGGGTCGGCCCAGAGTGCCTGCCGCATCTCGGCGCTATACGCTGCGCGAAAAAGCATCGCGCCCACCATGCCCGTGAGAATCAACGCTGCGCTGAAGACGGCGGCCTTTTCGCGCGGCAACCCGATACGCTTGGCGCGCGCGATCAACGCAAAGTGACCCACGAGAATTCCCGCCGCGAACAATGATAAGAAGCTGCTGACCGGGTGGTTGCCTAGCCAGAAGACGGGCACGTACCAATAAGGGATCAAGAGCGCAGCCTCGAAATCACTTCCTGCAGACGGGCCGTGAAGGCTTCCCGGTCTCGCCGCGTCAGATTAGCGGCCGAGAGCGGCTCGCCAATGCGAATCTGCACGTTTGCGCGGCGGAGGCGGAAGGTGTCTTTCGGCAGCGCACGGGCGGAGTTCAGCAGCGCTACCGGCAACACGGTGGCTTGCGTTTGAATGGCCAAGTGAGCGGCGCCTGAGCGGAATTCGAGCATTTCATCCCCGTGCGAGCGGGTGCCCTCGGCGAAGATCAGAACGCTGGTACGCAAGTCGCGCAAGATTGCCGCACCGCGGTTTAGGGCCGCAATGGATGCCCGTGCGTCATTGCGATCCACGGGCACATGGCCCGCGTTCCGGAGGTGCGAGCCGATGACGGGCACCTTGAAGAGAGACGCTTTCGCCAGAAACCGGAAGTCCAGCGGTAGATAGCCCATCATTACCGGCGTATCCGCATACGACTGATGATTGGCCACCACGATGTAAGGCTTGCCGGGTTCGATGTTGCGCGCGCCCTCCACCGTCACGCGCACGCCAGCCCAGCGCAGGAGTACCTGTCCCCATCGACGTGCAACCAAATGGCGGCGTGTATTGTCCTTGCCCGTCAGACGGCAGTAGAGCCCCTCTAAATAGAAACCGCAGAAGGCAAAGAACGATGTGACGAGAGCGAGCATGGGAACTAGGGCAGCAATGAGTAAGCCTCGCCAACCAGGAGTAAGGAGCCAGTTATAAAAATAGCGTCTTCGGGGGAGGCGGCGCGCGTCAATTCCAAAGCATCTTTCAATCGCGCCGCCGTTCGCACTCTCGGATGGTCGTCAAACAGCGGCGCGAGAGCCTCGGGACGCAACGCCCGGGAGGAATCCGCCGCCGTCAGAATAATTTCGTGCGCCAACGGCGACAGCAGTTCTCCAATCTCGCCGACGGACTTGTCCCGCATCGTTCCATAGATCAGCCACACCTTCCGGTGCTGGAAAAAGCGCCGCAGGTAGGCTGCCAGCGCACGTATGCCCGCGGGATTGTGCGCACCGTCCAAGATGACATCCGGATCGCGCCTGATGCGCTCCAATCGTCCGGGCCATCGGGCTTCGCTTACCCCACGCTCGATAGCCGCGCGCGCCACACCCAATTGATGTAATGCTGCGACGGCGGTCAGGGAGTTTTGGACCTGATGTTCTCCCGCCAGATTGCATTCGATGCCGTAATCCGCCGGCGCGGCGGTTCGATACCGGCAGCCATAGGGATGCAACTCCGGTTGCGTGATGCTCCAGTTGTCGGTAAGGATTAACGGCGCGTTCAACATTTCTGCGCGCGCGCGTATGACCGTCTCGGCTTCCGGACGCTGCGCTGAGATTACAGCCGGAGTGTTGGCCTTCAAGATCCCGGCTTTTTCTCCGGCGATCTCTTCGATCGAATGCCCCAGCCAGGACTCATGGTCGAAATCTACCGGAGTGATCACCGACAGTTCCGGCTGCACGACGTTTGTCGCATCGAGCCGCCCTCCCAAGCCTGTCTCCACTACCGCCACGTCCACGCCCTGCTGGCGGAACAGCACAAAGGCCATGGCGGTCACCGTCTCGAAATAGGTGGGGTGAAACTCGAGCGAGCCTTCGTCCACCATGCGCATCGAAATCTCGTGAACCTCATGGAAGGCCGCGGCGAATTCCTCTTCGGTCACCGGCTGCCGGTTGATTTGCACGCGCTCGGTTGGTTGCACGAGGTGTGGCGAAATCGTAAGTCCTGTCTTTAGACCGGAGGCCCGCAAGCCGGACTCGATCATGGCGCAAGTGGAGCCTTTGCCGTTCGTACCGGCCACATGCACCGTTCGATACGCCCGCTGCGGATGCCCCAAAGCGGCCATGAGCGCCTCGATTCGCTCGAGGCCGAGCTTGATCGTCTTGACCTCGTTACCGAGCGCATAAAGAAATTGAACGGAATCGGGATAGGTTGTCATGCCGATTTGGCGCGGAACCAGAACCAGGCCAAAGCCAGGCAGGCGGAGGTCCCTCCCACTAGTTTCGCCTCGAACAAGAAAGCGTTTGCGGTTCCCGCGGGAGGAATAAACGACAGGGCGATGCCCAGCGCCAAGACGGCGATTCCCGGCCAGGCGAACCATGTGCCATCGAACTTCCAAGCTGCCGCGAACAGGTAGATCAGAGGAATGAAGTATGTGATGGCGGCCATGTCCACCAGCAGTTGATATCCGGTGCGCAGGTCTTCGCCCGCGTGCATCACCACGAGGAAGAACGTGCATGCCGCCGACAACGTGATGAGAGCCACGCGGGGCGCGCCGTACTTCGGGTCGAGCCGGCCAAACGCCGCCGGGAGAAACCGTTCCGTCCCCAGCACGTAAGGCAGACGCGAAATCACGATCATCCAAGCGCCGATTTGCCCGGTGAGTCCCAATGCGAGCGCCGTTGAAGTGACGGTGGCGAGCCCGGCTACATTCGCCGCCTGGGCCAAGCCGGTTACCGGGCTGATCTCATCCGGCTTTAGTAGGACGAGCAGGGCCACTGTTCCGCAAATGTAGAAAAGCGCGATGGCCGCGCCGCTGAGCCATGCCGCGCGGGGGATTGTCCGTTCGGGATTGCGAACCTCGCCGGCGACAATTCCGCCTAATTCCAATCCGCCGAACGCGAACGCAAGCTGCGGCCAAAAATTCAGTTTGTTCCAATCCCATTCCAACTGGAAATCGAGAGGAGCCGCTGGGCCGGACTGCGCGTATTTCACCGCGGCTAGCGCCATCAACAACAAGCCCGTCCCGAATGTGATTATGCCGCCCAAGTTCCCCAGCCACTTGCCCACGCTCAAGCCAAGGATATTGATCGCCGTAATCGCCCAAAGCACGGCTATGGACGCGGGCAGCACCCAGGAGGAATCGACGCCGAAGGCATAAGCGAACATCGCTACGCCGGCGACGATGATCGAGGGGAAGTAAAAGAGGTTGTTCAACCAGTAGCAATAGGCGCAAAGAAATCCATGCCAGGGGCCGAAGGCTTCTTTGGTCCAAACATAGACGCCGCCTTCGTGAGGCATGCGCCGCGAAAGCGCCGCCACGCACAGAGCGGAGGGCACGAAGAACAGGAGCGCCGCACCTAACCATAGCCAAACCGCGCCGGAACCCGTGTGCGCGGCCGCGGCCAGTGTGCGAATCGAGGTAACGGCGGCGATGTTGAAGAGGATGAGATCGCGAAGGGAAAGCTCGCGGCGAAGTTCGCTCAAGCGCGTCCGTCGGGCGCTGCGCAGGCGTAGCTTTTCGGAACTCGCCCGCCTTTATTCAGTTCTTGAAAGCCGATCTCGGTGGCGTAATAGATGCGGCTTGTCAGACTCTTGGCCAGTCGGAAGAATTGCCCGCCGGGCGACTCGTCGTCGTCCACCTGGGTGGAAAACGATTGCAAAATCGCCGTCTGCTCCGCGGCGGCACAGGCAACGAACGGCTTCGCGTGGCGTGAAAGAGCCTCACCGTCCAAATAATTCAATCCGAGCAGAAAAGCCTCGCGCTGCTCCACCGAACCATCGGCGAGAAGCTTGTCCATATGCTCGTTCACCCGCGCCGCTTTCGCGCCGGGTGTATCGGTGGCGGGAATCAACTGGTCGATCAGCGCGACCACTGTTGAGTTCTGATGCGCGTCGAAAAGCGCGGGTGTCCATGCCGTAGCGCCCGCTTTCAGCGCCTGGGCCTCCACCGCCGCCGGAAGCGCCGCCGCGGCGCCGATGCGGAAAAGGTCTCGCCGGTTCATACTGATCTCACGCAATATAGTAGCGCGGAATGGACAGATCCAAGGCGGCTCCCGGTCGCGTAGAAAAGAGTGAGCCGGGATGATATGCAGGAACGTGCCGCGCGCTATGTCCTGGGCCTGATGAAGCCGGACGAGATGCGCCAATTCGAAGAACGCTTGCGCGAAGGCGACGAAGAAGTGCTAGCCGCGTTGCGCTGGCTTGCCAGTGGATTGGCGGATTCCGGCGTTCCGCGCGCGTCGCTGAGGGCCCGTCTTATGCAACGCGCGGCTTGGTTAGTAGAGAGGGCGCCTGCTAAAGATAAGCCGCCGTAACCACCGATATGGCGGCGATGGCCGCCGTCTCGGCGCGCAAAATCGTCGGGCCAAGCGACGCCGGGGCCCATCCCGCATCGCTTGCCGTTCGCCTCTCTTCGTCTGTCCAACCGCCTTCCGGGCCTATCAGCAGCGACACGTGGTTTTCAGAAGGCAGGGCCCGCAGTAAAGGCGGGGCGCCGGCCTCCTCCAGAAAGACGCGATGCCCTTGCGCACGCTTCACCGAGTCGCGAAAGCGAATGGCTTCGTGAAGCACCGGCAAGCGGTCCCGCCGCGACTGCTGCGAAGCCTCCATGGCAATCTTCCGCCACCGCTCGATTCGTCTCTCAGCAGCTTTGTCCAACCCGCGCTCGCTGCGCGCGGCTACAACGAAGTGAAAACTTTCCACACCCAGCTCAGTGCCCTTTTCGACAACCCACTCCAAATGGTCGAACTTGATGAGCGCCAGATAGAGGGCCAGGCTTACGGGCGTGGGTTTGGGCTCGACCACCGCGCCCAATTCGAAAACCACGCGCGATTTGTGCGCCTCGGTAACGGTCGCGAGCCACGCGCGCTGGTTGTCGGAAACTTCGTATTGCTGCCCGCGTTCGACGCGCAGGACGCGTGTCAAGTGATGCGCGTCGTCGCCAGAAATTTCCGCGCGCTGGTGACGAACCTGATCGACAAAGAAACGCCGCCGTGCCATGTACAATCGAAGACTTCATGATCGCACTCCTGCGCGGCGTCCTCGTTGAGAAGCATCCCAATCAAGCGATCGTCGATGTCGCGGGCGTGGGATACGACGTCACCATCCCCATCTCCACCTTTTCCGTTCTGCCCGAGGTCCGCCAGAACGTTGAGCTTCGCATCCATACGCATGTCCGGGAAGACGCGATTGCTCTATT
>Ga0187894_10005906_pt1 | contig 12229 bp, 14 predicted proteins | sample GBC1701081metaG_FD_136650 | JGI IMG/M metagenome (GOLD analysis project Ga0187894, IMG submission 136650) | White microbial mat communities from a lava cave in the Kipuka Kanohina Cave System on the Island of Hawaii, USA - GBC170108-1 metaG ... | reverse complement strand
CTCCCCCAACTGCGTTGGGGGAGGGCCACTCCCACCACCCAGGCCCGTCGATGATCTTTGAGCAACGTTGAGGCGTCGTCATGCCATCCGCTCCACCGCCGCTGGCCGACATCGCGCGCAACCCGCTGAAGGAGAAGCTCGCGCGCGGCGACCTCGTCGCCTCGATGACGGTGCGCATGGCGCGTGGCCCCGAGATCGGGCGCATCGCCGCGACCGCCGGCTTCGACACGCTCTATATCGATCTCGAGCACAGCGCATTGTCGCTGGAGACGACGGCGCTGGTCTGCACCGTGGCGCGCGAGGCCGGCGTGGTGCCGCTGGTGCGGGTGCCGGCGCTGGATGCGGCTCTGATCGGCCGCGTGCTCGACGTCGGCGCCATGGGCATCATCGCGCCGCAGATCCAATCGGCCGCCGACGCACAACGTGCCGTCAGCTGCTGCCGGTATCCGCCGCAGGGCGAGCGGTCGATCGCCACCGGCCTGCCGCTGCTGCACCACCGCAGCTTCCCGGCACCGGAAGCCTGCGCGGCGCTCAATGCCGCCGTCTTCGTGGCGGTGATGATCGAGACACCGCATGCGTTGGCGCATGCCGGCGCGATCGCGGCCGTCGACGGTATCGACATGCTGTTCGTCGGCGCCCAAGACCTGGCGGGCGCCATGGGCTGGCCGGACGCCGAGCGCGATGCGGCCCTCGAGGCTGCTTTCGACCAGGTGCTGGCGGCAGCGCAGCCGCACGGCAAGACCGTGGGCGCCGGCGGCGTCGCCGGCAAGCCGGCGCTGCTGCAACGCCTGGTGTCCCAGGGCGTGCGCTACATCTCCACCGGCACTGATCTATCCTTCCTGCTATCGGCCGCCACCCAGCGGGCGCGGGCCGTGCATGGCATGCGACCCTGATCACAGGCTGGCTTTTTCCAGATGCATCACGGGGAATGGCCGTGATATCGCGGAGCACGCCAAGACTTGGAGTGCCGCGCCATGCTTGCGCCAAGGCTCGTCAGGCAGTTCGGCCGACACGCGTTCGGCGACGATCCAACCAACTATCATAGCGCGCGTCCGGGGTATCCGGACTGGGTATATGACGCACTTCGCGCGCGATGCGGCTTGGGCCGGAATGTTGCGACCTTTGAGATCGGTCCAGGTACGGGTACGGCAACATGTCGATTGCTTGAACTCGGCGCTGATCCACTGGTGGCCATAGAGCCTGACCAGCGGCTCGCCGACTTCCTGCGCAAGAATAATCCGGATAAGGCCCTGAAGGTGCTCGTGGCCCCATTCGAGGACGCGGTGCTCGAAGAACGAGCCTTCGACTTGGGCGTGAGCGCCACGGCTTTTCATTGGCTTGATGAGGATGGCGCGCTTACGAGGATCAGCGGCCTCCTTCGGCCAGGCGGCTGGTGGGCGGCTTTTTGGAACGTGTTCGGAGATGACAGCCGGCCCGATCCGTTTCACGAGGCGACCAGGCAGTTGCTGGAAGCACCCGCCAGCCCATCGGCCGGCGAAAGGGGTATTCCCTTCGGACTGGATGCCACTGCGCGCCGTGCGGCGTTGAATCGCGCGGGCACGTTCGACATCATAGAGAACAGCGCCAGTCGATGGTACCTGACCCTCGATGCGAATCAAACGGTAGCCTTGTACGCAACCTACTCCAACATCAACGCCCGGCCCGACCGTGACGTCATCCTGGCCGAACTTGGCCGCATCGCCCGCGACGAGTTCGGGGAGCGTGTTGTCCGGAACATGACCACAAGTCTCATTGTTGCCCGCCGGGCGAACTGAGCGAGGTTTTCCCGACCTGTGCGAGCGTCCGCGTCGGGTCGGGTGCGGTTGTATCGGATTCAGGCGCAGGCCGTGCATGGCATGATACCCTGAGGCCACCGTGCTTCGCTCACCGAAGCAAGGGAGGGGCCATGGCCACGCTTCATTTCATCTGCGGCAAAGCCGGATCGGGCAAGACGACGCTGGCGCGCGCGCTGGGACGCACCGTCCCTGCCGTGGTGTTCTGCGAGGACGAATGGATCTGCAAGCTCGGCTTCGAGATCCGATCGCTCGACGATTTTGTGGCGGCCTCCACGAAGTGCCGCAGCGTGATCGGGCCTCTCGCCGGCGATCTCTTGCGCCTGGGAGTTTCCGTCGTCTTCGACTTCGCCGGCAACACCGTCAAGGGCCGGCAGTGGGTGCGTGACCTCTTCGAGGCGGCCGGTGCCGATCATGTCCTGCATGTCATCTACGCTGCCGATGCCCAATGCCTCGCCAACATCCACAAGCGCAACGACGAGAAACCGCCGGGCATCTACTGGGGTCACGTCACGGACGAGACGTTCCACGGGGTGACCGTGTATTTCACGCCGCCGCAGCCCGAAGAGGGCTTCCGCACGCAGATGCACGAACGCCCTTTTCAGTCGTCGTGAGCGGAGCGACGGACCCTGCGGTGTTGGAGGCATATGCCGTGGCGCTGACGATCACCGGGGTCGCGTTTCTTTGAACGACGCACCGCAAGGTCCTTCGTTGCGCTCAGGACGAGACGACAGATCGTGCTTCCCTGACCGGGATGCGCTCACTGTGCGCGTCGTGATGGGCGCACCGGCGTGCGCGGTGTTGCGGGCCGCAACCGGATGAAGTCGATGAAGGCGCGCAGTGCCGTCGGCAGCTGCCGGCGGCTGGGATAGTAGAGGAAGAAGCCGGGGTAGGCGGGACACCAGTCCTCCAGCACGCGCACCAGCCGGCGTCGGGTGATCAGGGTCTCGACCATGCCCTCGAAGACGTAGGCGAGCCCGGCGCCGTCGAGGGCAGCCTGCACCATAAGCTCCTGATCGTTGAGTGTCAGCGGCCCGGTGACGTCGATCTTCAGGGCGACGTCGTCGCGCTCGAACTCCCACTGATAGGTGCTGCCGCTGTCGAACCGGTAGCGGATGCAGGGCAGCCGGCTGAGGTCATGGGGTGTGACCGGCCGGGGCCGGCGCTGGAAGAACGCCGGGGTGGCCACGATGGCCGAGCGCTGCCGTGGTCCCACCGGCACCGCGATCATGTCGGCCGCGATCGTTTCGCCGAAGCGCAGGCCGGCGTCGAAGCCTTCCGACACCACATCGACCAGCGCGCCTGTCGTGACGATCTCCACCTGCACCGACGGGTGCGCCGCCAGGAAGCGCGTGACCAGGGGCAGCAGCACCAGCCTGGCCGATGTGCTGGCCGCGTTGAGGCGCACCGTGCCCATCGGCGCACCGCGAAAGCTGTCGAGCTCCTCGAGCGCATCGTGGATGTCGCGGAAGGCGGGCTGGACGCGGTCGTGCAGGCGGGCACCCGCCTCGGTCAGGGCGACGCTGCGCGTGGAGCGATTGAACAGCCGTACCTGCAGCCGCTCCTCCAGGCTGCGCAGGGCGTGGCTGACCGCCGACGGGGTGAGGCCCAGGTCGACGGCGGCGCGCCGGAAGCTGCGGTGGCGCGCGATGGCGAGAAACAGGGCCCATTCGCTGGAGAAGACTGAATTCATGAGCATAATTCATCAGATGATTGAGATAATAGTGCATTCATTCACCGCTCGCCAAGGCGTAGCTCTGAGGCCGCGGCACAGGAGCCGCTGAGGGAGACAGCATCATGCGGACATGGTTCATCACCGGAGCTTCCCGTGGTTTTGGCGCGCTGATCGCGGCCGAAGCGCTGGCATCGGGTGATGCCGTCATCGCCACCGCGCGCGATCCCGATGCCGTCCGTGCGGCGCTGGGTGACCATGACAGGCTCCTGGCGCTGCGGCTGGACGTCACCGACGAGGACCAGGCCCGCGCGGCAGTGGCGCATGGGGTCGAGCGGTTCGGCCGTATCGACGTGCTGCTGAACAACGCCGGCTTCGGTCTGCTGGGCGCCGTCGAGGAGGCGACCGCGGCGGACGTCGAGCGTGTCTTTCGCACCAACGTCTTCGGGCTGCTCAACATCACGCGGGCCGTCCTGCCACACATGCGCGCGCAACGCGCCGGTCACGTCATCAACATCTCCTCGGTCGGCGGCTATCGCAGCGGGCCGGGCTTCGGCGTCTACTGCGCCACCAAGTTCGCGGTGGAGGGCTTGAGCGAAGCGCTCGCCGCCGAGCTGGCGCCGCTGGGCGTGAAGATCACGGTGGTCGAACCGGGCTATTTCCGCACCGACTTCCTCGACTCGCGCTCGCTCACGGTCAGCCCGCACCGCATCGCCGATTACGACGCCTCGGCCGGCGCGACGCGCCAGCGCGCGGCGGACGCCAACCACGCCCAGCCCGGCGATCCGGCCAAGCTGGCCAAGGCCCTGGTGACGCTCGCAGCCCTGCCCGAACCGCCCTTCCGCATGCCGTTCGGCAGCGACACCGTGGCCGCGATCGAGGCCAAGAACGCAGCCGTCGCCGCCGAGCTGGCGAAATGGCGCACGCTGGCGGTCAGCACCGACTTCGCCAGCCCGTGAACAGGTTTCATGGCGACGCCGCGACGTGCTTGCCCGTGCGCGCGTCCATCATCGATGCGCACAGCAGGTCGATGACGGGTGATCTTCTCGCAGTGCCGGCGCACGTCTGTCGGGCACGGGAAGATGACCTACTCCGCGGGGGTGCCGCCGCGGCAGGCGATGCCCATGTGACAGGGCACCGTAGGCGCGAACGAGTTTTCCATGATCGTTTACCTGGCACAGATATTGGCATGGACCCTGTTCATGGCGGTCCTGATCCTGTGGCCCGCGGGCACCCTGGCCTATGCCGGCGGCTGGGTGATGATCGCGTGGTTCGCCGTCGGCGGCGTGGCGATGATCCTGTGGCTCGCCAGGCACAGCCCGAGCCTGCTGCGCGAGCGCATGGCCTCGCCGCTGCAGCGCGCCCAGAAACCGTGGGATCGCGTCTTTCTCTGCCTGTTCACTGTCGCCTTCTGTGCCTGGATAGCGTTCATGGCCTGGGATGCCGCCCGCGCGGGATTTGTGGCGGTGCCGGCCTGGCTGCAGGTGGTGGGCGGCGTTGCGATCCTGGGCAATGGGCTCGGCACCTGGTGGACGTTCCGCGAGAACGCCTTCGCCGCACCTGTGGTGAAGATCCAGGAAGGCCAGACGGTGATCGACAGCGGCCCCTATCGCATCGTGCGCCATCCGATGTACGCCAGCGCGCTCCTGCTGTTCATCGGCATGCCGCTGCTGCTGGGATCCTGGGTCGGCCTGGTGCCGGCGGCGGTCTTCGTGCTGGCGCTCGCCTGGCGCACCGTGCGCGAGGAACGCACCCTGGGTGCCGAACTGGCGGGCTACGACGCCTACGCCGCCCGCGTGCGCTATCGCTTCATTCCCCTCGTCTGGTAGCGCCCGCCTGTTTCACTCAGGACGCGGGAGGGATTGCGCCAGCTGCTCGCCCATCAGGCGATGCAGCAGGTTGATCGCCTTCAAGGGGCGGACCATCACTTTGAAATGCGTGATCAGGCTGCCATCGTCGCTGACAGTGATGATGTCGATGCCGTTGATCCTGATGCCGTCGATCTCGCTCTCGAACTCCAGCACGGCGCCGCGCGCGTTGCGCCATTCGTCGAGATAGCGGAACTGAGAGCCGCCCAGCACCTGGCCGGCACTCGCCAGATACTTGAATGCGATCTCTCGACCGCGCTGCGGCGTGTGCACCACGGGACTTTCGAAGACGACATCGGGATGCAGCAGGCTCCACAGCGCGGCCGAATCATGCGATTTGAGGTAATCGTGCCAGCGCTCGAGCGCGGTCATCGGCATGGCGGCTTCTCCTCGATCGTCGTGTTGTACCTCAGCCGCCGGGCCTGGCCAGGCCGTACGCGATGAGGATCAGCGCCACGGCGTAGAGCGCCCAGCCGGGATGGCGGCCGCGCGTCGCCCACAGATTGCCCAGGGCGCCGAACAGGTAGGAGCTGCCCACCAGCACGCCCGTCGCGAGCTGTGCCTCGCGCCCGAACATCCAGGCGGCGACAACCAGCGCGAGGCCACCCAGGAACCAGTTGAACGTACTGAACTGCAACAGCAGTCCCACGAGTTTTCGGATCGGCGCCGACAGCGGCGGCGCCGTGCGCGCCTGCAACGGCTGGACCATCAGCCGCTGGGTGAGAACGCCGTGAATGATCGCCACGGTGCTGCCGATGATCCCGGCCACCGCCAGTGCCGCGTTGTGCCAATCCATGACCATACACCTCTGTATGGAAACCATAGGCGGGAGGACTTGGCCCGTCAATACACACGTGTATGGTAGGCGCATGAGCGACGATGCGACGCACGATCGGTTGACCCGGGCCGACTGGATCCAACACGGGTTGCGGACACTGGCAATCGACGGGCCGGGCGCCCTGAAGGTGGGGCCGATGGCGGCGGCGCTGGACGTGTCGCGCGGCAGCTTCTACTGGCATTTCGAGGACATCGCCGATTTCCGCGGCCAGCTGCTGCAGAGCTGGCGGCAGAGCACCACCGACCAGATCATCCAGGACCTCGACGCCCGCGAGGGCGAGCCCGACCGCCTGATCCGGCTGATGCAGCGGGCCTTCAAGGGGCGTCGGCGCCTGGACCGGGCCGTTCGGGCCTGGGCCGCCCAGGACGCCGCCGTGGCCACGGCCGTGGCGTCGGTCGATAAACGCCGGATCGCCCACCTCGCCCGCCTGCTGGTCGACGCCGGCGTCGGCAGCGCGCGGGCCAGCCATCGCGCCGCCTTCCTGTACTGGGCCTATCTCGGCCAGGCCGCCGTGATGGAGTCGAACGCCATGCCCGCCGACGCCGTGGCCGATCTCGCCCGCCTGCTCCAGACGTGAGGGGCTTTTTTGTGGGATGCGCGGCAATCGCCCCAGTTTCGTACGCGGGGTCAGCTTTCGGGGATGTGCTCGCTCGGCTCCATGCGGTCGTGCAGCACGCGGACAACCTCGACAAGGCCGGGCTGAGCGGCGCGATAGAAGATTACGTGAACCGGGTTTTCGACGGGGGCCTCGCGACTCTCGTCACGACTGTGACGAATATGGAAGCTGCGAATGCCTGGCAGCAGCGCAGTGCGATCGATAGTCAGATTTCCTTCTGGAGCCGCTGCGATGCGGCGCAGCGCGGCGGTCAGCAACGCGCGGTAGCGGATGCGGGCTTGCTGCCCGCGCCGCTCTTCGCTGGTTCTCAGGATGGCAGCGATATCGGCTTTCGCCAGGTCGGAAAGCCGATACCGCGCCATCGAGGCTCAGGGGGCCGTCGTCGCGGCGAGGTCGTCGACGAAGGAGTCCAAATCCTCGTCGTCGATTTCGGTGTACGCACCGCGATCAAGTGCCGCGACACCGGCTTTGATGGCGAGGCGCAGCCGATCAAGCTTGAGCGCTTCCTCGGTGCGCCGGTGCTGGAGGGCACGAATGGCATCGCGCACGGCCTCGCTGGCGTTGCGATACTCACCCGTCGCCAGAACCTCATCGATGAAGGCGTCCTGTTCAGCCGTCAGACTGATGTTGCGTGTGGGCATCGGCTTGCTCCCGATGATGGCGTACGGAATGTAGTAAGCTTGGCAACAATTGCCAATATTCTGCATGAGTTGCTATTTTGTTCTTGTTTCTGAAATGAGAAGATGATACAAACACCGCGAACTGTCGACCCTTCGCCGAGAGGTAGCGCATGAGTTGGGCATCAGTTGGGGCTTGGGGCGTCATGCCGGCCCGGATAGGCCCCAAGCTGCACCTTCGGCCCGCGATAGCGCTAATGGCGCAGCGGCGACCGGTGGAAATGGGCGTGGCGCAAGTCTTTGTTGTGCCATTGAAAATCGGCTCCCGCTGATAGCGCTAATCGCGCAGGTACTTTTTGTATTTTACGGGCCGGGAATTTTCCGATCGAAATTCAGGACTCGGTGACTGCCGCCGGATCCGAAAATTGTACTTTCGGGTACTAGGCTGCCGCCCGCGCGGGGCTTACCTGTACGTTTGAACGGGCAGGGGGATAAGATGGGTCCATGTCCCTGATCCATGAGACCGATTACGGCACGCCGCCGTCGCGGGCCGAGAAGAGCGTCACGCTCAGCATCGATGGCTTTACGGTCACGGTGCCCGAGGGTACGTCGCTGATGCGCGCCGCCATGGACGCCGGCATCAAGGTGCCCAAGCTGTGCGCCACCGATTCGCTCGACGCCTTCGGGTCCTGCCGGCTGTGCCTGGTCGAGATCCAGGGCCGGCCCGGCACGCCGGCGTCGTGCACCACGCCCGTCGCCGAGGGCATGGTGGTCTCGACGCAGACCGAGCGCCTGAAGAAGCTGCGCCGCGGCGTGATGGAGCTCTACATCTCCGATCACCCGCTGGACTGCCTCACCTGCGCCGCCAACGGTGACTGCGAGCTGCAGGACATGGCCGGCGCCGTCGGCCTGCGCGAGGTGCGCTACGGCTACGCCGGTGAGAATCACCTCGAGGCCGTGAAGGACGAGTCGAACCCGTACTTCACCTTCGATCCGTCCAAGTGCATCGTCTGCTCGCGCTGCGTGCGCGCGTGCGAGGAGGTGCAGGGCACCTTCGCGCTCACCATCGACGGCCGCGGTTTCGAGTCAAAAGTGTCGGCCGGCGTTGCCGAGCCGTTCGTCGAGTCCGAGTGCGTGTCCTGCGGGGCCTGCGTGCAGGCCTGCCCGACGGCCACGCTGATGGAAAAGTCCGTCATCGATATCGGCCAGCCCGAGCATTCGGTGGTCACGACCTGCGCCTATTGCGGCGTGGGCTGCAGCTTCAAGGCCGAGATGCGCGGCACCGAAGTGGTGCGCATGGTGCCCTACAAGGACGGCAAGGCCAATCGCGGCCACTCCTGCGTCAAGGGCCGCTTCGCCTGGGGTTATGCCACGCATCGCGATCGCATCCTCAAGCCGATGATCCGCGAGAAGATCAGCGATCCCTGGCGCGAGGTGTCGTGGGAGGAGGCGATCGGCCGCGTGGCGTCGGAGTTCCGCCGCATCCAGGCGCAGTATGGCCGCGGCGCCATCGGTGGCGTCACATCCTCGCGCTGCACCAACGAAGAGACGTTCCTGATCCAGAAACTGGTGCGCGCCGGCTTCGGCAACAACAACGTCGACACCTGTGCCCGCGTCTGCCACTCGCCCACCGGCTACGGCCTGAAGACCACGTTCGGCACCTCAGCCGGCACGCAGGATTTCGACTCGGTGGCGCAGAGCGACGTCATCGTCGTGATCGGTGCCAATCCCACCGACGGTCATCCCGTCTTTGCCTCGCGCATGAAGAAGCGCCTGCGCGATGGGGCCAGGCTGATCGTGATCGATCCTCGGCGCATCGACCTGGTGCGCATGCCGCATGTCGAAGCGGCCCATCACCTGCCGCTGCGGCCCGGCACCAATGTCGCGGTGCTGACGGCGCTGGCGCATGTGATCGTCACCGAAGGCCTGGTGAACGAGGCCTTCGTGCGCGAGCGCTGCGAGCTGGATGACTTCAGCGCCTGGGCCGCGTTCGTGGCCGAGGACCGCAACAGCCCGGAGGCGATCGAAGCAGTCTCGGGTGTGCCGGCGAACCTCATTCGCGAGGCCGCGCGCCTCTACGCCACCGGCGGCAACGCGGCGATCTACTATGGTCTGGGCGTCACCGAGCACAGCCAGGGCACCACGGCGGTGATGGCGATCGCCAACCTCGCCATGGCGACCGGCAATATCGGCCGGCCCGGCGTCGGCGTGAACCCGCTGCGCGGCCAGAACAACGTCCAGGGCGCCTGCGACATGGGCTCCTTCCCGCACGAATACACCGGCTACCGCCACGTGTCGGACGACGCCGCGCGCACGATGTTCGAGCAGCTGTGGGGCGTGACGCTCGATCACGAGCCGGGTTTGCGCATCCCCAACATGCTCGACGCCGCCATCGATGGCAGCTTCAAGGGCGTCTACATCCAGGGCGAGGACATCGTGCAGTCCGATCCCGACACGCAGCATGTCGTCGACGGCTTCAAGGCCATGGAGTGCGTCGTCGTGCAGGACCTGTTCCTGAACGAGACCGCCAACTTCGCGCATGTCTTCCTGCCGGGCTCCAGCTTCCTGGAGAAGGACGGCACCTTCACCAATGCCGAGCGGCGCATCAACCGCGTGCGCAAGGTGATGCCGCCGCGCACCGGCCTCGCCGACTGGGAAATCACCGTCGCCATCGCCCAGACGATGGGCATCGACATGCACTACGATCATCCGTCGCAGATCATGGACGAGATCGCGCACACGACGCCCACTTTCACCGGCGTCTCGTACGACAAGCTTGACGCTCTGGGCTCGGTCCAGTGGCCATGCAACGAGAAGGCGCCGCAAGGCACGCCGGTGATGCACATGGACGGCTTCGTGCGCGGGCGCGGCAAGTTCATCGTCACCGAATACGTGCCCACCGACGAGCGCACCGGTCCGCGCTTCCCGCTGCTGCTGACCTCCGGCCGCATCCTGAGCCAGTACAATGTCGGTGCCCAGACGCGGCGCACCGCCAACGTGATCTGGCATGACGAGGACGTGCTGGAGATCCATCCGCACGATGCCGAGGAGCGCGGCGTGCGCGAGGGTGACTGGGTGCGACTGGCCAGCCGCGTCGGCGCGACCACGCTGCGCGCCAAGGTCACCGACCGGGTGGCGCCTGGTGTGGTCTACACGACGTTCCACCATCCGCTGTCGCAGACCAACGTGGTCACCACGCAGTACTCCGACTGGGCCACGAATTGCCCCGAGTACAAGGTGACCGCGGTGCAGGTGAGCCCGTCCAACGGCCCCTCGCAGTGGCAGATCGAGTACCGCGAGATGTCGGAACAAAACGCCCGCATCGCCCTGCCCGTCGATGCCGCGGAGTAGCTGCCTTCATGTCCTCTCCCGCTGCGCGAGAGAGGAAGGGGCCCGTGGCGCGCAGCGCCATGGGAAGGTGAGGGCCCAAGGACGAAGCGCCGTGTGTGAGATCCCTCACCCGTCGGGCGCTGCGCGCCCGCCGACCTCTCCCGCTTGCGGGAGAGGTGAAGAGCCATGACCCGCCCACCCGCCGTGCGTTCCGTCGCACGCACCGCGTGGCGCGGCGCCCGCGCGACGGCGGGCGAGCGCGCCATTCCCGAGGAGACGGCGGTCGCGTTCACCTACAACCGCACGGCGCATGCCGTGATGATGGCGACACCGTCCGATCTCGAGGACTTCGCCACCGGCTTCAGTCTCAATGAGGGCGTCGTCGCCAGCCCCGGCGACATCATCGAGCTCGAGGTCGTGGCCCTCGACAACGGCATCGAGCTGCGCATGACCTTGGCCGACCGCCAGGCCGACGCTTTCCTCGAACGCCGTCGCTATCTCGCCGGCCCCACCGGCTGCGGCCTGTGCGGCATCGAGAGCCTGGACGAAGCCGTGCGCACGCCGCGCCTCGTCGCGAGCGAGCTGCGTGTGGGCGAGGCCGAGATCATGGCCGCGGTGGCAGCGCTGCCGCCGGCGCAGACGCTGAACCGCCAGACCGGTGCCGTGCACGCGGCGGGCTTCTGGACCGCACGCGATGGCCTGGTGGCCGTGCGCGAGGATGTCGGCCGCCACAACGCGCTCGACAAGCTGGCGGGCGCACTGGCGCGGGCCTCGACATCGGCGGCGCAGGGTCTGGTGCTGCTGACCAGCCGCGTGTCGGTCGAGATGGTGCAGAAGGCTGCCGCCATGGGTGCGCCGGTGATCGTGGCGGTGTCGGCGCCGACGGCGCTGGCGGCCCGCGTCGCCGAGGCGGCCGGCATCACCCTGGTGGCGGTGGCGCGCGCCGACGGCTTCGAGGTGTTTACGCATCCCGCCCGCATCGCGAGGGAGGCCGCGGCCAGTGTCGCCTGACAAGCTCGTCTACATGGCCAACCAGATCGGCAAGTTCTTCGCCCACCAGGGCGAGGCCAAGGCCGTGGCCGGCATCGCCGACCACCTCGTGAAGTTCTGGGACCCGCGCATGCGCGCCGCCATCCAGGCCCACGCCGCCGCCGGCGGCACCGGCCTCGATCCGGCGGTGCTGCAGGCCATCATGGTCCTCCCCAGCTCTGCTGGGGAGGTGCCCCGAAGGGGCGGAGGGGAGCCGACGCGGTCTCAGTAATGAAGACCACGAGCGCTCCCCCTCCGGCCTTCGGCCACCTCCCCCACTGCGTGGGGGAGGGTTCAGGGCACGATCACCTTCTCCTCGACGAGGAAGGTCTTGATGCGGCCGATGAACAGCGCGCCGTCGGCGTGCAGGCGCTTGGCCTCGGGCGAGGCGAGCGCGCGCTGCATGGCCTCGGCGTCGTCGTACCAGAGCTCGGCGATGCCATCGACGGCGACGTCGGTGGCCGGG
>Ga0187894_10005905_pt1 | contig 12231 bp, 10 predicted proteins | sample GBC1701081metaG_FD_136650 | JGI IMG/M metagenome (GOLD analysis project Ga0187894, IMG submission 136650) | White microbial mat communities from a lava cave in the Kipuka Kanohina Cave System on the Island of Hawaii, USA - GBC170108-1 metaG ... | reverse complement strand
GAAGACGACAACCACCGCATCTACATCACCGGCTTCCCGTGGCTCTACACATGCGTCCTGAACTACGCTGATCAACTCTACTTCGTCTTCGGCTTCACCCTGGCGTCGCTCGCCTTTCTTCTCTACGCCTACTTTCACACCTGGACGGGGATTCTCGTGCCGCTGCTGTCGGCGGTGCTGTCGAGCGTGTGGGGTCTCGGCATGGCTTCGCTGCTTGGCTTCACGCTCGATCCGCTCGTGCTGGTGATTCCGATCTTCCTCACCGCGCGCGCGCTCAGTCACTCGGTGCAGTCGATGGATCGCTATCACGAGGAGTACTATCGGCTGCAGGATCGGCAACAGGCGATTGTCGTGTCCTACTCACACCTCTTCGCTCCGGCGATCGCAGCGATCGTCACCGACGGCGTCACGCTTCTCGTCGTCGCCGTCGCGCCGATTCCGATCATTCAAAAGGTGGCGATCTTCGCCAGCTTCTGGGTGGTGTCGATCTTCGTCAGCGTCGTCACCCTGCACCCGATCATCCTCTCATACATCAAGCCGCCGCCGGCACGTCGGCCGTGGCGCATCACCGAGCGCTTCTACGACGGCATCACCCAGGCGGTGATCGCATCGACGCAGGGTTGGTACCGCTGGCTTGTGGTGGGGCTGACCGCCGCCGCTACCGTGGTACTGCCGTTCTACGGCTGGCGACTCAAGGTGGGCGACATGACACCCGGAGCGGCTCTGCTCTACGCCGACCATCCGTACAACATCGGCTACCGCAAGCTGAACGAGAAGTTCCTCGGCGCGAGCCAGCTGATCGTCATCGCCGACACGCACAGGATCGACGGTATCAAGGCGGAGGAAGCGCTGCGCGAAATCGAGGAGTTCGCGGACCACATGTCCGCCGCCGAGGGCGCCGGGCCGTCGTTGAGCGTGGTCGACGTCGTCAAGCAGGTGTCGCGCACCCTGCACGACGGCGACCCGAAGTGGTCGAGCGTGCCGGTCGAGTTGCAGCAGAAGAACGAGCTGCTCTTCGCCTTCACCTATGTCGGCCAGGGGCGCGGCGAGCTCTTCATGGATCCAACGGCGCGCTACTCCTCCGTCGTGACCCTCTTCCACGACTACTCGAACGCTCTGGTCACGCGCGCCATCGAGTGGGCGAAGAAGTTCGACCGCGACAGCTCGGGGCCGATCCAGTTCCTTTACGCCGGCGGCATCTTCGGCATCTTGGCGGCGGTCAACGACGCAGTGGAGCAATCGTACTGGCTCAATCTATTTCTCATCTTCGCCATCGTCGAGGTCTGCTTACTCCTCACCTATGGCTCCTTCCTCGCCTCGCTCATCCTGCTGGTGCCGGTGGTCCTGTCGCAGCTCGCCGCCGAGGCGTTCATGGTGTGGTTCCACATCGACCTGAACGTGAACTCGCTGCCGATTGCCGCGGCGGGCGCCGGCGTCGGCGTCGACTATGGCATCTACCACTTCAGCCGCATGGCCGAGGCGATGCGCGAGAAGCCGTCGCTCGACGAGGCCGTCGACTTCGCCACCGCGACCACCGGCAAGGCGATCATCTTCACCGCCAGCACGATGATCGCCGCCACCATCTTCTGGTGGCTCTCCGATCTCAAGTTTCAATCGGAGATGGGCATGCTGTTGGCGCTGCTGATGCTCTTCAACACCTTCGGCGGCCTCGTCATCGTGCCGGCGTTGGTGAAGACGATACGGCCGACTCTCTGAGTTTTGTGTTCTGAGGGTTGAGTTTTGAACTCGGAGTTTCAGACTAGCCCTTGCTCCCGGAGTAGACTGCAAACCGATACGACTTGTACCAGCAGTCGACTTCGCGGAAGCCGGCGTCGCGAAGCCAGGCGAGTTGGGGCTCGAGCGGTGCGGTGCGATCTTCCTTCATGCGCTCGATGGCGGGCAGGAGATCCTCGTCGGTGACGCCGAGAGCGCGGGCTTGTCGCAGCCAAGCCTGGTCGTAGGCGCTTTCGAGGGCCGGTGTCGGCCCGAGTACCTGGTCGGCGTTGATGAACGCACCGGCCGGCCGCAGCGCGGCGAAGATGCGCGCGAAGAGCGAGCGCTTGTCGTCGTCGGAAAGATGGTGGATCGCGAGCGCCGAGAGGACGAGGTCGTACTGGCCCGGCAACGCCTGGCTGAAGTCGCGCTGCAGGTAGGTGAATCGGTCTTCGCGTTCGGCGAGGCGCTGGCGCGCCCGCGCCAGCATCTCGGCAGAGACGTCGAGCAAGGTGAAGCGCGCCAGCGGAAACGCCTCGGCGACGAGCGAGGAGAAGAGGCCGGTGCCGGCGCCGAGGTCGAGGACGTCGAAACGGTCCGCCGGCGCGAAGGGAATGCGATCGATCGCCGTTCCGTAGAAGTCGTCGAAGCACGGCACCAGCTGCCGGCGCGCCCGGTCGTAGATCTGCGCGCTGCGATCGAAGGCTTCCTTCACGTTCATCGTCGCACCCTCCGCGCCGCGGCCACCAACTCCGCCAGGGCCTCGCGCAGGTTCTGGGCGATGACGTCGAGGTCGGGGAGCGTGTCGTAGTCGCCCATGAGGCCGAAGGTGAGGCTGCCGTTGTAGCTGACGATGGCGATGATCAGGCGGTAGCCGTCCGCGAGGAAGCCCACCGGCGCCATCTCGAGCAGCTCGCGGCCGAGGAGGTAGAGCGGGAATTGCGGCCCGGGCACGTTGGTGACGATGAGGTTGTTGAAGCGCGAAGAGAAATGCAGGCGCGACGCCTGGGCGAAGAGAGTCGGCGGCGCGAAGCGCTCGAGGCCGATGATCATCTGCGCCCCGAGGGCCTGCTTCGACTCCTTCAGATCGCGCATCGCCTCGCTGACGATGCGCAGGCGCTCGACCGGATCGTCGCAGTACACCGGTACCGGCGCGACCAGCAGGCTGATCTTGTTGCCGAGCTGGTTGTGCTCCTGTTCGGCGCGCACCGACACGGGCACGCCCGCCTTGAGCTCGAGCCCTTCGGTGCGCACGCCGCGGCCGTGCAGCCAGCGTCCCAGCGCGCCGGCGACGATGGCGAGGACGACGTCGTTCACCGTGCCACCGAAGACGCTCTTCACCTCCTCGAAGTCGTCGAGCCGGTTCTTGACGAAGGCGACGTTGCGATGCGAGCCGATCTCGCCGTTCAACGGCGAGGGCGGCGCCGGCGCGAGACCCGCCCATAAAACCTCGCCGAGCGCGTCCGCCGCGTCGCGCAGGTTGCCGATCGTGCCGCGGGGATCGCGCGCCGCCTTCATCGCGGTGCCGGCCACCTCGAGCAACGTGTCGAAACCGTCGCGCGCCGCCGCCGCGGCGAGCTCGGCCTGCGACGGCTCCGGCGGCGGCGCAGCCGGCCCGGCGTCGCGCGACGTGTCGAAGAGCAGGGTCATGATGTCGACGCCCGAGACGCCGTCGATCAGCGCGTGGTGCGTCTTGCTGACGATGGCGACGCGCCCGCCCTCGAGCCCCTCGACCAGATAGATCTCCCACAGCGGCTTGGAGCGATCGAGGCGCTGCGAGAAGAGACGCGCCGTGAGCCGCTTCAACTCTTCCTCGGAACCCGGTTGCGGCAGCGCCGTGTGGCGCACGTGGTACTCGAGATTGAACCGCGAGTCGTGGATCCACAGCGGCCGCCCCATCTCGAAGCGCGGCACCGCGAGCTTGTGACGGTAGCGCGGCACCAGGTGCAGGCGCGACTCGACCTGGCGCAGCAGATCCTCGTACCGCGGCGGCGGTCCCTCGAAGATCATCACGCCGCCGATGTGCATGTGCGCCGGGCCCTTCTCCTGCACGACGAAGGAGGCGTCGGTGGCGCTCAGCCGATCCAGATGTCCGTTGTTGCTCATGCACGCGCCTCCTTCGCCCGCGCATCCTTTCCTTTCTGCCGCTTCTTCTTCGCCGGTTTCCTGGCCGCCGGCGGGTGTGCGCGCGCCGCGGCCAGCAGCTCGTCGACCGCCGCGTCGAGCGCGTCGCCGATCTCGTCGAGATCGGGCAGCGCGTCGGCGTCGCCGGTGAGGCCGAACTCGAGCATGCCGTTGTAGCTCACCAACACCACGCCGAGGGCGCAGTTCTCCACCAGCGCGCCGATCGGCCCGAGCTGGAGGATCTCGCGCCCGAGCAGATAGAGCGGGAACTGCGGGCCGGGCAGGTTGGTCGTCACCAAGTTGAAGAGGGGGGTGGAGAAGTCGAGGCGCGATGCCTGGGTCAGCAAGGTCGCCGGCCCGAAGTTCTGCAGCGCCGCAATCGCGCGCGCGCCGAGCGCCTGGCGCGACGTCTTGAGCCCGTCGAGCGCCGTATGCACCCGCCGCAGGCGCTCGACGGGACTCGCCTGATCGACCGGCAGCGGCGCGAAGCACTCGACGATCTGGCGCGCCTCGCGTCCGTCGTCGAGGCGATGCCGCAGGGTGATCGGCACCGCTGCCCGCAGGCGGAGGTCGCTCGGCCGCAGGCCGCGCTCCTCGAGCCAATGGCGCAGCGCCCCGGCGACGGCGGCGATGTAGACGTCGTTGATCGTGCCGCCGAGGGCGTCCTTGATCTCCTTGAAGTGCGCCAGCGGGCGGCGACGCCAGATCACGCCGCGATGCGTGCCGAGCGGCACGTTGAGCGGCGTCGGCGAAGGCGGACTCAGGTAGGCCCCGGCCACCTGACGCGCGCCCTCGGCGACGCTGCGCGCGGTCGCCATGGCGCGCTCTGGATCGCGCAGGGTGTCGATCGTCTCGCCGGCGGCGCGCAGCGGCGCCGAGATGCTCTCGCGCACACTCGCCGCCAGCAGCTCGGCCGGCGTCGGCTCGGGATGAGGGATCCAGGCGCGCTTCGGCGCGGGGACCTGGCGCGGTTCGCGTGTCGGATCGAAGAGCACGGTGATGATGTTGGCGCCAGAGACGTCGTCGGCGAGGACGTTGTGCGCCTTCTGGATCAACGCGAAGCCGCCCTTCTCGAGCCCTTCGACGAGCCACAGCTCCCACAGCGGCTTCGACAGGTCGAGCCCTTGCGAGAAGATACGCCCGGTCAGCCCGCGCAGCTTCTGCAGCGAGCCCGGCGGCGGCAGCGCGGTGTGGCGCACGTGGTAGTCGAGCTTGAAGCGCGGATCGTCGACCCACAGTGGCCGCGCCAGCGGCAGCGGCGGCTGCGCCAGCTTCTGGCGATGGCGCGGCACCAGATGCAGGCGCGCCTTCACGTGCGCCAGCAGGTCGGCGTACTTCGGCGGCGGCCCCTCGCCGATCATGACCCAGCCGATATGCGCGTGCCCGGCGCGACCTTCCTGCGCCAGGAAGCGGATGTCGGCGTCGCTGAGTCCGTCCAGGTGCTGCGCCATCATTGCTCCTTGTTTCGCTCCATCCGCTAGCACAGACCGGAGCGCTTGAAACAGCGATCGTTGGCCGCTACCGCCATTCGGAATTCACCGTTCAAAATTCACCATTCCGTGGCGGGCCTCGGCGTTGGATGGTAGGAGACGCGCGTGTCCGGGACGTACGACATCGTCACCGTGGGCGGGGGCCTGGGGGGATCGGCGCTGGCGGCGGTGATGGCGAAGCGCGGCGCGCGCGTGCTCGTGCTGGAGCGCGAGCGCCGGTTTGCCGATCGCGTGCGAGGCGAGGCGCTGGCGCCCTGGGGCGTCGGTGAGTTGCGCGCCCTCGGCCTCTACGACGCGGTGCGCAGCAGCGTCGGCCACGAGCTGCGCTGGTTCGATCTCCACTACGCCGGCATGCAGGTGCAGCACCGCGACGTCATCGACACCACGCCGCAGCGCGCGCCCTGGCTCGCCTTCTACCATCCGGCGATGCAGGAGAAGTTGATCGAGGCGGCGGCCGCCGCCGGCGCCGAGGTGCGGCGCGGGGTGCGCGCCCGCAACGTCGAGCCGGGCAAGCCGGCCACCGTCGAAGTGGAGAGCGATGCCGGCAGCGAGCGCGTTGCCGCGCGCCTCGTCGTCGGCGCCGACGGGCGCAACTCGGTGGTGCGGCGTTGGTGCGGCTTCGACGTGCAACGCGAGCAGCCGCGCCATCTCTTCGCCGGGATTCTCTTCGACGGCAGCGAGGCGCCCGACGACGACACCAGCCGCATCTTCTTCGACTCGCCCAACGGCCGCGTCTCGCTGCTCTTCCCGCAGGGCGGCGGCCGGGTGCGCGCCTACGTAGGCCACCATCGCGCCGGGAATCCGCCGGCGGAGGGCAAGCAGAGCGTCGGGCGCTTCCTCGACGACTCTGCTGCCGTCGGCGTGCCGCGCGACTGGTACGCGAAGGCGACGCCGGCGGGACCGCTGGCGATGTTCGACGCCACCGACAACTGGGTCGAGCATCCGTACCGGGGCGGCGTCGCGCTCATCGGCGATGCGGCCAACACCAGCGATCCGACCTGGGGGCAGGGGATGTCGCTCACCTTGCGCGACGTGCACACGTTGAGCGATCGCCTCGGCGCGAACGACGATTGGGACGCGGCCGCGCACGCCTACGCCGCCGAGCACGACCGCTACGCCGCCGTCGTCCGCACCGCCGACGATTGGTTCTCGCGCTTTTTCCTCGAGATCGGAGCAGCGGCGGAAGAGCGGCGCATGGCGGGATTGGCGCGCCTCGCCGAGGATCCGACGCGTCTGGTCGACGTGCCCAACTCGGGCCCCGACATCCCGATCGACGAGACCTCGCGCCGGCGCTTCTTCGGCGAGGAGTGAAGGTGGGCGACGATCCGCGCGCGCGGCTGATCGCTCACGGCGCCCTCGTCTTCCTCGTCGGCCTGCTCGCAGGCTTTCCCTTCGCCTTCTTCATTCTCGGCAAGATCGTGTTGTGGCCGGTGCCCGGCGAAATGGCAGTGGCGATGCCGGGCGATGCGCGTGGCTGGCGCATGGCGCACCTCGAGGGCATCCTGAATGGCCTCACGCTGTTCGCGGTGGCGGCGATCTGGAGCCGCCTCCGCCTGCGCGAGGGGCAGCAGCGGGTGCTCTACTGGGCCCTGCTCGTCACCGCCTGGGGCAACGCGGTCGCGTCGCTGATCGGCCCCATCTTCGGCGGGCGCGGGCTCGAGTTCGGTGGCGGCATCGCGAACAGCCTCATGTACCTGCTCTTCGTCGCCGCCATCGTCGGCGTCGTCGCGGCGATGGGTCTCGTCTTCGCCGGCGCGCGCCGAACGAGAAGTGAGTCATGAGAGATGAGTCATGAGGGTCATCCCCTCATGACTCGTTCACTCAAGACTCGTGACTGACGCGACTCAGTTGTTCTCCATCTCCGACTCGTGCACCGACTCCTTCGAGGGAACGATGACGCAGGTCGCGATCGTCTTGCGGCATTCCTCGACCTGCTTCTTGCAGTCGGCGTCGAGACACTGCTCGTCCATCTTCTTGAGCAGGTCCGGCGTGGCCTTCGTCTCCAACTTGATCTTCAAAGCTTGCGTCACGTTGATCGGCGGAACGAACACGTGCTTGTCGGCGGCGCTTGCGAGCGAAGCCAGACCGAGGGTGGCGGCGGCGAGGATGGTCAGCGAAATCGTGCGGCGCATCGAGTTACCTCCGGTTGTGGGTTGTGCGGCCGGGTAACGTACCGCCGCGCGGCTGTCAAACGGCGTGCCGTCGAGTTGACGGATTGAACGCGATCTGTCAGTTCGTGCGGCGATGCGAACGGCGGCGCGGCGAGTCGAGACGAGCGCGAGCGGCAAGCGGGAGGCGCTTCTGCGCGCGGCTCTCGAGCGCTTCGCGCACTACGGCTTCCGCCGCACCTCCATGGAGGACATCGCGCAGGAGGCGGGCATCTCGCGGGCCGCGGTCTATCTCCACTTCCGCAACAAGGAGGAGGTCTTCCGCGCCCTCGCGCGCGAGCTGCACGAGAAGGCGATCGCCGGCGCGGAGCGCGCCGCACGCGAAGCGGGGCCGCTCGAGCAGCGGCTCGAGCGGGCGCTGGCGGCGAAGCTCGGTGCCTTCTTCGAGATCGTGCATCGCACTGCGCACGCGCGCGAGCTCATCGACGAGAACAGCCGGCTGTGCGGCGACATCTCGGCAGAGTTCCGCGGCCGCCACCTCGAGCTGCTGCGCGAGGTGATCACGGCGGCGGCGAAGCGCGGCGATTTGGCGCCCGCGCGCGCGGGCCTCACCGCCGGCGCGGCGGCGGACCTCCTGCTCGACAGCGCCAAGGGCATCGAGAGCGGCGCTGCCATGACCCCCGCGGCGCATCGGCGTCGCCTCGGTCAACTCGTCCGCGTCATCGTGAGGGGCCTGAAGAGATAGTTCAGTCGTTCCCCCCCACGCGGATGACGATCTGTTGGCGCGGGCCGATGACGCCTCGGCTGTCGCGCACGCGGGCGGTGAGGATGGTGTCGCCCGGCGGCAGCGCGGTCTTGCGCACGATCGAGGCGCAGAACTGGAGCCTCGAGTTGACGCTCACGAAGCCGTACTCGCCGTCGCTGAAGAGAACGCAGCCGGCGGTCGAGTTGCGGCCCTGCGTGGCGCCGGCACCGTCGATGAAGCGGCAGCCGAAGTCGTTGAGGGCCGCCGCCGTCACCGGAGTCTCGCCGCTGCGATCGGGGTCGAGTGCCGGGACGCCGCCGAAATGTTCCAGCTCGTTGTCGCACACGACCGGGCTGCCGTCGCCGAGGTCGCGGTCACTCTCGACGAGGAGGTCGGGGAGCTGCGTCGGGTCCTCCGGGTCGTAGTTGAAGCTCGAGGTGCCGACGCTGGCGCGGCTCGTGCCCGGGATTGCCTCGACGACGACGACGAAGCCGCTCCCGATCGGCCGCTCGAAGATGGGCCGCCCGTGGCCGTCGTCGGCGACGGGCTCGAGCAGCGTGTTGTCGGCGCGCAGAACTCCGAAGAAGGAGATGTTGGCTCCGGGTCCGAGGGTCGGCGTGTTGGTGGGAGTGCGCTCGACCGGCGTTGCCGTCGGCGTGCGCGTGGGCGCGAGGGTCGCGGTGGCGGTGTTGGTGACGGTTGCCGTCGGCAGCGCCGTGTCGGTCGGCCGCGGCGTCGCCGTCGGCACGATCACGATGGAAGCTTCCTCGTCACCGCCACAGGCCGCCAGCAGCAACAGCAGCCCGGACAACAATAGAACCGGAACTCGCATGAGTCCCTCCCCCCCAAGATAGGCCCGACCTTGGATTTCCCGCGTGGCTCTATAGGCCGAATCCCGCGCCTACGTCCAGAGGCGCGCGGCAGTCTTCCGGGCGCTACGTGGAGCCGCGCCTCGGCTACGGCTCGATGACGAGGCGCGGATGGGCGCGCCAGAAGTAGGCGCCCATCGCCGCCGCCGCGAGCAGATTGCCGAACAGCACCTTGGCGAGGGTCAGCGTCTCCAGCAGCGGCTGCGCGAACACCGTCGTCACCGCGACGAAACCGAACTCGAAGACGACGAAGAACAACACGATGCCGAAGCCGAGATTCTGATTGCGCTCGGCGAGCTCGAGCAAGAGCGCCGCAGCAATGCCGAGAACCACGAAGACGAGGACGTGGATCCAGGTGAAGACCACGACCATCTCGAATGACACCGGCACGCGCTCCGGTGCGGTGACCGCGTCGGCGCCCTGAAAGAGCGCCGTGCCGAGCACGCTCGGCGTGAACAAGGGCCGGCCGTTGACGAGGTCGACGACGAGGAACCAGAGCGCGATCGTCGCGGCGCCGATCGCGCCGGCGAACAGTCCTTGTTCGTACACCGAGGAGCGCTCCGCAGTCTCCTCGCTCCGCAATGCGGAACCGCTAGCGAAGGTATCTACCGCCATGACTCACTCCTTTCAGACATCGAGCCTGTGCGAGAGCCATCCGATGATCCGCTTATACCCCCGCCGGGCGCAATTTTGAATCCTCAACTTTGAATGGTGAATTGAGGTCGCAACCGGCAGGCGCTGATGATGCCGCCCAGCTTCTGTAGAGGGACATAGCGTGCCGGATTTGCCGGGCCAGCCGGCGATGTGACAAGTTTCGCAGCGATGCGAGGCCTTGAGATCTTGGTCCGAACGCTCAGCGTGCCGGCACCCATCGGTAGAGAGAAAGCCCTTTGGCAATACCACCCGAGGAGTGACCGGCATTCGAAGATCGCCTGTTGGGGTATCGTATTCGACCTTCTCTGCTCCTGTAAGGCGCTGTTCGCCCACGCCGCTGAGGGCAAAGTTGCATTCGGGATCAACCATGAAATGAAGGGATTCAAGACGAATCGTCCCAAGAAACTCGATTTGGTACTCTGTACGCCGGCGACCCAAGGGAAGGCTAGATCGCTCGCAGACCTGGCGAACGAGTATCAAATCGTCCTGACGGACGAGGATAGGGACGTACTTGGCGACTTGCCGAAGCTATACGAGGCGCCAGTGGGCGCGGTTCATTGCGCCGTCGAGGCAAAAGCTTGCATGACGGAACACATGAAAGCACGTCCACGCCTGTACGACGAACTCAACTCCAGCCAGCAGACGATTCACGGCGCGACGGACGTAGCGATCGCGGTTGGTTTCGTCATGGTCAATGTCGCCACCACCTACGTCAGTCCCGGTAGGATGGGAACGCCCTCAGTTCATCGCCAACCGGACGTCACCGCGAGAGTGATCGAGAAACTCAAGGAGCTGCCGAGACGCACGTCGACTGGCGAAGAGGGATTCGACGCGTTGGCAATCGCCGTGGTCGACTGTCGCAACGATGGAACTACGAGGGTGAGACTCGTTGACGAACCGCCAGCACCAAGCCCAGGAGACATTTTCCATTACGACTTGATGATTCATCGTCTGGCGCATCTCTACGCATCACGCTTCCCCCTCATATGAATGAGAAGTGATTCAATCTGGCGGTGCGTACCATCCCTTGCAATCTGGCACTGCCATATCGTCACGACGACATAGCCCTTCGCCCGAAGATTGCGCTGGACTCTCGTGTCACGAGCTCGGTTGGCAGCGAACTTCGACATCCAGAACGTCCGATTTCGTTTCGGAAGGGTAGCCTTCGAACATCGACGATGATGGTGCCAGAAACAACCGTGAACGAAGATTGCCCACTTCTTCGTACGGTTCGCTAGATCCGGCGAACCGTCGAGGTCGCGGTTGTTCGTGCGAAAGCGCAACCCCATGCCATGGACGAGCTTGCGGACCACGACCTCGGGTGTGGTATTCGACCGCCGGATCCTTGCGAGGCGCTGCGATGTAGTGGGGTCGACAACGAGTCCCGCTCTCACCGGGTCAGGCGGTTCGTTGGCGGGCTTACGAGGCTTCGACTGGCGAGCGACCGGCTTCTCGTCCAGACCGAATTTCGTTGGTGTTCGAACTCTCCTCACGACCGCTCGACACGTGGGACAAGTGGCTTTCCAGCGAAGCGATGAACCCCTTAGGAAACTTCAAATAGCCGCGTCTAGCTCTCGCAAGGAATCCAGAAGTTGCCTTTGCCGAGAGCAGGGCTCGCGGAAAGTCCAGAAATTCGTGAAGCCGAGGGGCAGGCCCGTGAAGGGGCCAGGCTGACACTTGAGCGGCATGCCTTCCCTTGCCGACGTTCCAAGCCGATTTCGGCCAGGGAGTAGCATCCACGAGCGGGGCATCCCAGGAATCGTCGTAGCCACCTGGGGCGGCCAGCCGTTCACCGATCCATCGCGCAACATCGACGGTTACCGCATTCCCGACCAACTTCCAGCGATAACCCGCCTTGGCCGATGAGCAAGCTGGCTGCGTCCAATCAGCCCGAAAGCCCTGTAGACGCTCCGCGTCGCGAATGCTGGGAGTGACGACATCGCCATTCGGCAACAAGATTGCCGGAGGCGATGGTATGCCGATAGTGGAGCCCCCTTTGAGGGTTGGTACCGCGTCGACAGCAGCTCCAAGTCCACGTATCCCTTCGGTCCAATAGAACCCGAAAGCCAAATCGGGATTATAACTCGGTAGGGGGGGGCAGCCAGCGTCATCAGCCAGAAGAGTGGTTCGCGGATCCCCATCCAGAGATCCCAAGATGAACACGCGCTCTCGTCGCTGAGGTAGCCCAAACGCTCGAGAGTCTACTACTCGGTATGCCCACTTGTACCCGAGACGTTCGAGCTCATCGAGTATGAACCTGAGTGCGTTGCCTTTGGCGAGCTGCAACATGAACGAAACGTTTTCGAGGAGGACCCATTGGCAGGGCCTGCGCTTCAAGAGACGAAATACCTCGGAGATCAAGCCGGATCGGTCACCCGAGAGTCCGCGGGTCATTCCTGCCTGACTCAAATCCTGACAAGGGAATCCTGCGGTGACGAGATTCACCTCATGCGGGAGTTGCGGCAGCGTTCGAACATCGTGGTGGAGGGGAATATTCGCGAAGCGAGTGGCGAGCACGGCTGAAGCGG
>Ga0187894_10005904_pt1 | contig 12232 bp, 10 predicted proteins | sample GBC1701081metaG_FD_136650 | JGI IMG/M metagenome (GOLD analysis project Ga0187894, IMG submission 136650) | White microbial mat communities from a lava cave in the Kipuka Kanohina Cave System on the Island of Hawaii, USA - GBC170108-1 metaG ... | reverse complement strand
TCATTCTAGATTATCGGGATACAATCCCACGCTAATTCTCAAAATTAATGCCGTTCATGAGAATAACAAGATAGTACGCCACCTGTTGACTATGCTCAGATGTATCCTATCGATGTTACTGTACCCTTTTCTGTTACCCGTTCAATTTTGTATCCAAGTCTCTTTAGCGTGGAAAAGATGCTTTTCTGAAAGATGGTACACTCGAGGAATTAAGAGATCTAGATGAATAAAGGGTAGTAAAGTAGCAGTGCTTCTTTTTCGAGTTGGTTAATGACAGATCTTTTTCAACTTATGAAGTTTTGCAAAAAAGAAGTCGACTTCTTTGGGTTGATCGAGGCAGCGATAAAATACAATAAGCTGGCGGTATAATTCCATTTTTTCCCAGAGAAGCATTGTCTGGAACCACTTTTTTTTGAAGTCGACCTTATCAAATAAAAAATGAGCAATTAGGGAAGGGGTATGGAGATAAGGGCTTTCAGAGGCAGTACGGAAATGATTGCTAGCCACTTCTTCTCCCTGCGTGACCCAAAGATAAGATCCAAATAGGGGAAATAAAGGAGAGTTTTCTTGAGAAAGTTGCTGAGCGGAATAGGTATTGAAAAGCATGCCTGCTTCTTGAGTGCGATGAGTAAAGAGAAGCGCCCATAATTTCAGTACAGGGTCCTCTGCTATGAAGGGAAGAACTAATTCCGCATTGCCTTGGTCGAAAGAGTATTGAATCAAGAAGCGCTGAAGCTGTCTTGAAGATACTCCTTTTTGTAAGAGCTCCAGAGCTTTACCTCGTCGAGCTTCTAAGGCTTCTTCGACAGAGGGAAATTCGGTTATCCGACTCTGTTGCTCCACTTTGCTAAAACAACCCAATTCTAAGAGAGCATAAAAGCTATCTTCAGCCCATGTGTCTGCTTCAATGAATTCGATCAAGGTAGTGGTTTTAGCTAAAAAAAAGGCAAGATATACCGTGATCGCCTCTGGGTGAAACAGATGAAGATGTCCCCAATTTTTTTTCATGCTATCGATCACTCTTTGATGATCGGGATTAGCAAAAGCTTGAGGAAGATGCCTTAGAGTGAGTAGAGCAAAGTGATAAGCCGCTATCCGATTGTATGAAGAGGATTCGTGTAATCTGAAAATAGCGTGTTCGGAAAGGCGGGAAAACAAAGGGTGTTTGGAGTATTTTCTAAGAGCGAGCTCCATGCATTTAGCTTCCTCTTCGGCATTCATGAGTACTTTATAAACAAAGGATTTACCCAAATATTCTAAAGGCGCTCCAGCAGTCGTTCGCAATTCTCCAAATTTTTCTAATGCTAAAGTAAAGTAAGCGTTTTTCTTGTTACTCTGTAGTCCGGCTTCTAAAAAAGTAATCCCAGAACGAAAAATCGCCTCCCGCTCTTCGACTCTGCCTGGAAAAGAAAGGGCTATTTTGTGATACTCTGATAGGGCTTTTGCATATTCTTTGCTGGCTAGAAAGGCGTCGGGAATTGCTAAACAGGAAACCTTGACGTTTTGACTTCCATTGAAGACCGTCATTTTAGTTAGCTCGAGATCGGCATCTTTAAGCAATAGCCCTACTTGAATCCCACTTAAGGGAATATGACTAATGTAGTGCATTTTTAAAACTTGATCTATAAACACAGAAAGATGGCTTTCTACCTTTTCAATGCAAACTTGATACCAAATGCCAGGTTCTAGGGTGACCTCTAAAGCTTCTATCACTTCAATATTGCATCGAAATAACCTACACCCACTTCTTTCTGAAATATTTTTGCTATCTATCCATACGCAATAGCCATCCAATAAGCTCTTTCTTTCACTTTTTTCTGGAATGTTGAGCAGAAAGCCAATGCCATGACTATTTTTTCCTAAACAGACCGATGCTTCAATTTTGAGGTTACCGGGAAAAGCTTCTTTTGAAATCATCAAGTTGACCCATTCCATAATCTGTGTAGAGCGGGTAATAGCAAGATGTTTTGCTAGCAAAATGTTTTCTTGAAATTCCCAGGCTTCTCTATCCTCAATTTTTAATTCCTTGATGAGAATCCAATCAGGCCTTCCTTCTATAAATCCCTCTAAATCGGCAACCAAGTCAGAAACATGTTGGTAACGAAATTGTTTTAAGGGTTGAAGGCATTTTTTGGTGATTTGACTTAACCCATGAGGGATATCGCGGTGAGGAGCTATTTCGATCGGGTCTACGAACTCTTCATAGGGCCAATTTTTCTTTAAACACTCCAGATCATTTCTCTTAAAAGGGAGATTAAGAGTTAAAATTTGATATAAAATGACGCCTAAGGCATAAAGATCACTTTGCTCGGAAGCCTCCTCCTCTTGGGTCCTTTCCGGAGCTAAATAGGCCAATGTCCCTACTACCTTTCCTGGGGAGGTAAGAGTGGGATGGCGCTGGCTTTGAGAGATCCACTCTTCCTCCTTTTCTTGTTGTTTACTTGTATATTCGGCTAGCCCCCAATCTAAGATCAATACTTCACCAAACTTGCCAATCATTACATTTTCTGGTTTGAGATCTCGGTGTAAAATTCCCTTAGAATGAGAATAGGCAACAGCCTGGCAAATATTGAAAAAAACCCTTATCCCAAAAAGAATTGCTCCCTTGTGATCATTTTGTTTGGCTTCTTTTAAAATTTGTTTTAGCGTTTTTCCTTTGATGTAAGGCATCGTATAGTAGATGCGACCCTCTGTTTGGGAAATAGAGAAAATAGGAATAATGGAGGGGTGGTTGAGCTTGGCGGCAATAAGAGCTTCCCTTAGAAATCTTTTAACAATGGAGGGAAACCTTTCTAGATCTTTACGAATCCTTTTTAAGGCTACAACCCTTTCACAAACGGTATCATTGGCAATAAAAACCTCACCCATTCCTCCGCTGCCTAAGTTTTTTATTAAATGATAGTGGTCTAGCATATTGATAGGAAATATACAGATTTGTCAGGATAATTCAACCATGAACCTAGTAGACGTTAAAAAAGTAGTATTAACGGGAGATCGTCCCACGGGACCCCTTCATCTGGGCCATTACGTGGGGTCTTTAAAAAATCGCCTCGAATTACAAGAAAGCTGTTTACAATACATCATGATCGCTGATAGCCAGGCACTAACCGACCATGCCGATGATCCACAAAAAATCAAAGAACATGTTTTTGAAGTCTTGTTGGATTACCTAGCCATTGGCATTGACCCTTGTAAATCGATCATTTTTGTGCAATCTCTCGTTAAGGCTCTTCCCGAGCTTACTTTATATTACTTGAATTTGGTGACGTGGAATCGACTGAAACACAATCCCACAGTGAAACAAGAGATTCTTCAAAAGGGGTTTGGGGAGAGTATTCCCGCTGGGTTTATGGTCTATCCCATCAGTCAAGCAGCTGACATCACTGCCTTTAAAGCGCATCTGGTTCCAGTAGGAGCGGACCAACTCCCCATGATCGAGCAAACCAACGAAATCGTAAGGCGTTTTAATGCTCTTTATCGAGCTCCTATTTTGATAGAGGTGGAAGCGGTGGTTCCCAAACAAGGAGGGAGGTTACCGGGCTTGGATGGAAAAAATAAAATGAGTAAATCCTTAAATAACGCTATCTACTTCAGCGACTGCCCAGAGGTGATAACTCACAAAGTGATGAGCATGTATACCGACCCCCAACACCTTCGGGTAGAAGATCCAGGTAAAGTGAAGGGGAACCCCGTGTTTTATTATTTAGACTGCTTTGATCCGGATAAAGAAAAGGTAGCCTCTATGAAGGAGCACTATTCTAAAGGGGGGCTAGGGGATTTTCAGGTGAAAAAACACCTCAATGAAATTCTCATAGAGTTTTTAAGGCCTATTTATGAAAAACGTCTCTTTCTTTCTAAAAATCGAGAGGCGTTGGTTGATATTTTAAAACAAGGTACTCTGCAAGCAAATATCAAGGCCCAACAAACTTTAAAGGAAGTTCGGACAGCAATGGGTTTCAATTATTGGTAAGCCAAACGCTCTTTTCTTTGATAAATTATCCAGGTCGCTAGTGCTCCCATTCCCACAAGTGGAGAAATTGCCCAACCGATATTGCCCGTTTCGTTAAATAGATAGGTTACCATAGCGGGCAGGGGAGAACCCAGCTGGGCTCCCAAGGTGGCAGTGATGCTAGTAACAAATAGTCGATTTTCTCGAGGCAATAAATGAAATTTCCATGCTTGGTAGGGAGCCGCCAAGGCTGTTCCCAGTAAGATAAAGCCTAATCTAAGAAAAATGATAAGACTCCAACTGGCCCCTGGAAATAGCAGGAATGCAGGGATGAGGAAAGTAGATATGAGAAGAGAGATGGGGATCATGAGGTGTTCTAACCTTACCTTCCGATAAAAAAATCCAAAAATCAAAAGCAAAACGAAATCTACCCAAAGAAGATAGGTGTTGGCTAGCAGCACCTGGGTTTCTGTAGCAGCAGTAACTCGAGGAATCCATCCATTTAAAAATAGGGTGACCATAAAATAATAGGCATAGGAAAATCCAGATACAAGAACTACAGAAAAAATAGTTTTTCTCTCCCTCCATAATCTATTCCAAGAGGGTGTGGAGGATTTGAATTCGGGGTGTTCCATGCTATTTTTTCGTAAAACAATAGCAACAGCTGCAATCACTCCGCCAAAGGCAAATAAAAGCCTCCATTGAGTTAGGCTCATCTGTCCTACTAAAAATGCAGAAATGCAAATGCCCAGTACCCCAAAAGCTTCATGAAAAGAACTCATTCTATAGCGTTTTTCGGGAGCCGTGTGTTCCAAGAGGTAGAGTATGGCTCCACTTGCTTCTCCTATGGAGCAAAAACTTTGTAAAAAGCGACACAATATCAAATATTTCCCAGAGCTGCAAGGCAAACAAGCGACAATCACACTAGAAAGAGCCATGCCCACCAAACTTCCCATTAAAACAGGTTTTTTCCCCCATCTATCACCCAACCAACCCCAAAAAAAAGCTCCCAGCGGCTTCCCCATATAAGTTAAAGGAAGTAGAGCAAAAATGAAAAAAAGTGCTTCACTTGGGGTTGCTTGAGGAAAGAAAAACGGAGCTAGGTAAGGGATTGCCCACCCAAACAAAGAGGTGTTGTAGTGATGCAGAGCATTACCAACCAAGATCCCTATTTTTAATAGGCAAGAATTTTTTTTAGACAAGATAATAGAGGAACATTACTCTCCCAGGGGGTAACAAATCAAGAGATTTTTGTGAACTTCATGCAAGGAACAGGGCTCCTCATTGGGCAACACAGGTTAGAAGCCTATGGTTTTGCTTTAGTTTTTCTAATAGGCTAAAACGACAAGTCCCAGCAGAAAGATAATTCTTTCTTCTTCATAGCTAACGAAGCGCTACCATGCTTTGGCAAGAAGAGAACTCTATTTTAGTCTTTTTTAGTCTTTACATTGGAGTCTTCGGTTTTGTCTGTTTCAAGCAGTAAATTATTGTTCATTAACTTTTTATGAAAATAAGATGAGATCTGCCAATATGTCTCGTTGAGGAGTACTAAAATAGTCGATCGAAAAAGGGGCTCTGTTCTCTCTTTTATATTTCGGTGCCTCTGATCTTATTTAATGTAGATCGGACGCATGATTCTACTATTTGGTCGTTAAGATTAATACCTTGACCATTCATCAATGCCTTTTTCAGCCAATTGCTTTTTAACGCTAGATGAAGCTAGACGCTCCAATTGCTCTTGAGGTGTAATCCAAGATGATTGTTCGGCATGTAATTATTCATAATTTCATAATTTTTATATTTTTTAATTATTAATTATAAATTTTATATAGAAATATTATATATGTATGCTATTTTTAAATTTAAATCGATGTTATAATTAATATATAATCTTGAGGTGCAGTAGTAATATGAATGAAGATATTATGAAGAAACTCGGGCGGGTTCTTGAAGACCCCAAGGGGTTATCTTTGGAACAAATGGAAGATTTTGTGCATGAAATGCTTCGGTTTTTCGATCAACTAAAAAATATTCTTTCCACAGGCAATGAGGAAGAAAAAAAGGAAGCATTAAAGAGCGCCTATGATATTCAAGATAAGCTGCAAGAACTTGCGAAAAAGGCTTATGATCAGGCTGGTCTTTCGGAAGAAGAAATCAAAAGGCTTCTTGCCTCAGGGGCTTTTCCTGATAAAAATTTAAAGGTTTTTAAAAAAGCGCAAGAAGAAATTCAGGAGTACCGTCAGGGACTCCATAATAGGGACGATCTAAATTTATAAAAGGAGTATGTAAATATGAAAATACCCCCTATCTCTTTTCAACATATTTCAAGTAGAGCACCACAAGGTCCTCATCTTCAGGCGATTGCACAGCATCTTATTTCTAAAGAACTTGTAATAACCTTGCAAAGTCTCATTAATCTTTATAAGTAATTCATAGCAAATAGTTTTTTTTAAAGCATATTTTTGATTATAAAATATTTATTATACAATTAATATTGTCATTATTAATGAAAATCATCTATAATAGAAGAATAAGCCATAATAATAAGTAATAATAGGTGGGTAATATGTCATTAGATATAAATAGTACTCTTCTGTCACTTCTTCAAGCTGAAGAAGCAAAGGCTAGAAAAGAGGGCTTAGGAGGCGCCAATCCCGATCACCGAGGTGGATTGGACTTTCCTTATGCGGACCCTAATGATTGGTCCGATGGGATCTCCTTTGACACTAACATTCCTCGACTTCCGGATGGATCTGTCGACGTTAATGCCTTATTAGAGAGATTGCGTAAAATTCTCTACTATTCGAATCAAGGCGACCCGATGGACTTCAACTCTCAGCTTGACTTAGTTGCTTTTTTAATGAACATTGCAGGCGTTTGGGGTGAATTAAATTCTCAACAAAAAGGGCAGATCGACCAATTTCTGCATACTCCTTACGGCAAGAGTGGTAAGTCATTAATAGAACAGTTGTCTCCAGATATGATCGAGTCTTTGATATATGGATATTTTTATAAACATGGTGGGGATAAAAAGGGAACGGAAGAGTTCGCTAAAAACCTCATTGATAAGCTGGGAGAATTGCTAGGAGGAGGAGCTGACTTTTTAGGTCCTTTATTTGATCATGCGCAACAAATTGGTAATACTTCAGCATTGGATGCTTGGATGAAGCAGCACATCAAGAATGGCAAACCCGACATGGACTTTGACGATTTTGCCTTTTTACAAGCCTTTAAATGGGAGCTCGAATTTTCGATGAACCCAGAGTCTGAAGCTTATTTCAATGAGATACGTCATAATGAAATTGAAGAGCTCACTAAAAATGTAAAGGATGTTTTCCTACTGTACATTCTACTCATGATGATATTGGTGGGTGAGAATGGAGACCTTCAAATGCAAATTGGGGGCCGCGGTAACCTTATAAACGCGTTGACCAAGGGATTAGGTGCTTTAGGTAAAAAGATCTATTCTCAATGGACAGGAGGGCATTTCACTGGAGACTCTGTGAAAGAGTTCTTTGAGAATCTGTATAAGTTAGAAGCGCTTTGTAAAGATAAGAGGTTTGGTTCCTTACAAGATACCGTGGATAAGGTCTTTAAAGACTTTTTCGATGCTAAAAATGGTATCACAGTTAAGGATCCTGTCACTGGTAAAGATACGACTTTAGGTGAGCTATATCAAAAAATTCAAAGTGGAGCTGCTGGGTATTCATGGGATACAATGGCTACTGCCTTGAATAATTTAGCTCCTTCTACTCAGTATCCGCCCGTTACACCACCTGGATACACGGAAATCACAAATGACATGGGAACCATCGTCAACGCCGTTACCAACGTTTCTACAGTGCAAGGGCAAATTATGCAAAACCTAGAGGGTATTAATGAAAAAGACTTGGCCTTGCTAACAGCTGGGTTTAACAGTGTAACGAACTTGAATAAAATTGCTGTGCAAAATATGAGCGCAGCTAGAGGCTAATTTAATAATAATCTTTAATAAGAGGTGTATATATGACACATCCCGTTAACATTATCCATAACCCTGTAGTCCAGAGTCACGGCCACTACACCGGAGACACAATAGGAGCTTTGCAAGTGATGAGCGCTGTAATAGAATTTGCTCAGCTCAATATGGATCTTATGAATATTGCAGCCACATTTGCTACTGCTCTGGCTAACCTCATTACTAAAATTCAGTCTGGTTTACAGGATGAACAGAAAAAACTGTGGGATCAGTACCACATGGATCGCATTCAACAAGACATTGCTGATGACAAGGTTACTGATCAAGATAAATCAGAAATGCAGGAATATACGACAGCTTTGGGCGTAGTCCAGTCTACCATTCAAGCAGGCACTAAAGCAATTGATCCGACCTTAACCACTACTCAAAACTTGCCCAACTCGCTCAGTACTTCGCAAAACGAGTTCTTGCAAGAGGTGGGAACTCTTAACCAAGGTCAGCAAGCTTTGGCTAACGATCGCATTTCTTAATAATAATAGGTAATAATATGTTACAAACAAATCATTTAATTACAAATAGCGGAGAGACAGGCTCTCCCTTACATCTCAGGAATATACCAGACCGGGATAACTGTCATATTTCTTGGCAGCAGCTTCAAGAGAATCTAGCGGCGATGAAAAGCACGATTCTCAAAACGTTGGCGGACATGATTCGATTTATTTCTGAGCAAATGAAAGAAAATAGTGAACTTGCTCAGGTCAATGTGGGCCTTGCTGAGTCGCAATTTGAAAAAGCTAAAAAAGCGGAGAAAGACCTAGAGGCTTCTCTCAATCCACCTTGGTGGAAAGTACTTCTCAACATTATCTGCAAATATATTTTACCCATCGTTCTCTGTGTAGTTGCCTTTGTTGTCTTTGGGCCTGCTGCGGGTATGATTGCGGCTGCGGTTTTCTTACTTACTGCTCTCCCCATTTACGATGGAAAATCAGTATTTTCCCTTTGTATGGAAGGCATCTCTCAGGGAATCGGTCAATTATTTCATTTGAGCGAGGCGCAGGTTAAAGTGCTTCAAGGGGTTTTAACGGTAGTTACAGCGGTTCTTCTTGCTATTGCAGGGGGTGAAGCTGCAGCAGGTGAAGCCATTGAAGAGGGGATAGATGTGGCAGCTGAAGAGGGTGCCTCTTTTGCTTCCTCTGTCCAAAAATTTATAGGTGCTAACGTTTTTGGCTCTGTTACGGGCAACAGTGGCTGTTGGGAAGATATTTTCATGGGTATTGAGCAGTGGGCTAATCCAAATGAAAGTAAAGATAAAATGAAGGAATGGGCAGCTATTTTTGCAATGATTATGAACGTTATCGTTATGGTAGGTTGTTCTGTAACTTCTGCTTCTGCTCTGTCCTCAGCATCGGAAAGTGCTTCGGAACTCAGCCCTATTGCTCGGGTAATGGGAGGCAACAACCTCACCCGAATGACCATGATTATGAATAAGATGTTGGTCGCGATTAACCTAGCACAAGCTGCCTCAAGTGTCTATCAAGGATACTTGGATGAAAACATTGCTGAAAAGCAAGCTCGTTTGACGCTACTCTATGCTGGTTTGCAACTCATAGATGGTACTAATAGTATCATCAACAATGCGATTCGAATGGAGGGCAACTATCTATCTCAAGAAGAGAAAGCATATGGACAGATGCTCGGGGAACGTAATAGGTTCGCAGAACCTTCTATTACAGAAGCTCGTGCTGTAGCGCGAGATGGCATAATGGTTTAATAATAAGGAGTATTTTTTATGACTATTAATTTTAATATTAACTCTTTGATGTCTGGTCCGGTTGCTCTAACTTATGCAGCAACCTCGCACTTACAGCAAGTGTTAGCTAACTTAATGGTACAATGGGCTAAAGAATATCAAGAGATGTTCAAAACATTGAACCTGGTTTACCAGATGCAATTTCAGAGCCAATCCCAAAAGGCTGATCAGCAAATTACCCAGGGATGGGTGCAGTTTGGAAAAGATTTGGGACAAGGCCTTGCTGTAGGTGGAATGAGCGTGGCAGGGGAATTTGCCGGCCGTGGTCCTCTAAAAGAGGCCGAAGCTCTAGAAGTAGGACCTATGGAGCAGGATGTCGTTTTCAATGAGATTCCTCAAGAAGAAGTTGTTGCTGAGGGGTCTAGAGCTTCGTCTCCTTCTTTAAATGTGGAGGAAGAGGCCACTGTAGAGATTAACTCTGAAGAAGAAGCGCGGGATACTGCTCATGTCCGTGAAAGGGAAGAAGAAACGGCCGTCGCAAGACAGGAGCGGCAAGATAAAATCAAGCAGCTTCAGGAAAAAGCTAACATGCTCAGAGCGCAATTTAATAACATCTACGCTCCTATGGTTCAACAGATCGTTAGTGCTATAGGTAATGCTGCCTTAGGTTATGTTGGTGCGGGTCTTATACAGAAGGAAGGCTATGTCACTCTAGTAGGTGGAATTGCGGTGTCAGCTGAAAAGATTGTCTCTAATATCATCGCTTATTTACAGGAATTACAGCAGGCGGAACAGAGTGTTGCTCAGACTGCTTCAGCGATGATTCAAATTTCTGGCGCTGCTTAAAAAAGCACTTGATGGCTTAAAGGAAAACAGGCTGTAGGGGACAACTATCTCTTACAGCCTGTTTGCGTTCTCACCTCGGCTTGATTGTAAAATAACAAACCATTATGATCCGGGGATGGCCAAGAGGTTCTCTACCTTAACACAGGTTACTTTAGCAATCGTTTTAGCTTTTATTATAGGGGGATTATCTAAGCCAGATTCTCACATCTTTGGAATTCAATACATTCAGATTTGTTCTTTTTTGGGTCAAATTTTTTTAAATGCTTTAATGCTTTTAGTAGTTCCTTTAGTTGGTTCTGCTATTATCAATGGAATTGCTCAAATAGGACAGGACAAATCTTTTGCCAGGCTGGGGGGCAAGACCTTCTTTTTTTATGTGTTGACAACGTTTTTAGGGATTTTAACAGGTATTCTTTTTGTCAACCTGATCCACCCAGGGTCTTATTTTTCTCTACCCGAACAAGTGGCTTCTTCAGAAGAATTTTCTTTCATAAATCACAATAATCTGAACAATTCCACGGATATTATTGGTGCTATGTTACTCAAACTAATACCTAATAATATCTTTGCAGCTGCCTCTTCGGGTAATATGTTGGGCATCATTTTTTTTAGCTTTCTCTTTGGGATTGCATTGGCTAAAAGTAGCAATCCTTTTTCCGATATGTTGGTCAAATTGTGGAATGCTCTTTTTTTTACTTTGATGAGGATGACCCAGTACATTATAAAAATTGTTCCTTTTGGAGTATTTTTTTTGGTAACCCATGTCATTGCTCAACATAGGATTCGGTCTATAGGGCCTCTTTTGATATTTTTATTCACGGTAATACTTGCCCTTGCTTCTTTTATGTTTGGTATTTTGCCGCTTCTATTGAAACTTGTGGGTATTCATCCTTGGCATCACTTAAAGGCAATGTTACCTGCCTTGATAACAGCTTTTTCCACGAGTTCTTCGGCTGCCACCCTTCCGGTTACCATTGATTGCGTGGAAAAAAAAGCAGGAGTTTCTAATCGCATTTGTAGCTTTGTCGTTCCGCTTGGAACTTCTATTAATATGTCTGGTTCGGCTCTTTATGAATGTGTTGCCGTGCTTTTCATTGCTCAAATTTATGGAATCGAACTAACCATTATCCATCAAGTTCTTGTAGTGACACTGGCATTGATTACCTCTATGGGAGTTGCAGGGATTCCTTCCGCGAGTTTAATTGCCATCCTGATCATTTTAAATATGTTGAACTTTCCTGCAGAAGGCATTGCCTTGATTTTGCCTGTGGATAGATTGTTGGATATGTGTCGAACGACGGTGAATGTCTTTAGCGATTCTTCATGTGCGGTGATTATAGCGCATACGGAAGGAGAAAAGCTATTTACGACTAAACCATAACTCTTGCTGAAAAAGGGCTTGCTTTAGATAAATCGATACCCCATCAATATAAGGACATTTCAACTGTTTAGCTACCCGAAGAAACTCGCTGTTTTTTATAGAAAAATCCACTGTCATCTTAAATGGGATGAGTTGTTGAGGAGAAATGGGCATGGGTGAGGTGGTGGTGTTGAAAATGCAATCGTAGGTTGGGATACAAGGAACCCAGTTGCATCCCAACTCAGCGGCTACTTTTTTGCTCTTTTCAGGGTCTTTATGAAACAGAAGAACACGAATTCTTCTCTTTAAAGCCGTGTGGGCTACGGCTCGGGCAACGCCGCCGGCCCCTAAAATGAGAAGCGTTTGATT
>Ga0187894_10005903_pt1 | contig 12232 bp, 11 predicted proteins | sample GBC1701081metaG_FD_136650 | JGI IMG/M metagenome (GOLD analysis project Ga0187894, IMG submission 136650) | White microbial mat communities from a lava cave in the Kipuka Kanohina Cave System on the Island of Hawaii, USA - GBC170108-1 metaG ... | reverse complement strand
CCGCGATTGAGCAGCCGTGGGACAGTGACGCTGGCCTGCATCGGCTGGAGCGTCTTCTACTTCTACATGGTCACCTGACCCGGGAGCGCTTCGTGTCCTCGTCGCCGCGCATCGCCGTGATCGGCAGCATCAACATGGACCTGGTCATCCGGCTGCCGCGCATTCCGCGACCAGGCGAGAGCGTCATCGGCGGCGATCTGCAGCGCTTTCCCGGCGGCAAGGGGGCGAACCAGGCAGTCGCTGCGGCCCGGCTCGGCGCGGAGACGGTGATGGTCGGGCGCGTGGGCGACGATGATTTCGGCCGCGCGCTGCTCGAGACGATGCGCGACAACGGCGTGGAGACGCGCCACGTCGGCACGACGGCGGGCGTTTCAACCGGGGTCGGCTGCATCGCCATCGCAGCCGACGGACAGAACGCCATCGCGGTCGGACCCGGCGCGAACATGCACGTCACGCCCGCCGACGTGGACGCCGCCGTCGAGTCGCTGCGCGGCTGCCGCGTCTGCCTGCTCCAGCTCGAGCTGCCGCTGCCGACGGTCGAACACTCGATCCGCTGCTGCCGCGCATGGAATATTCAAACGGTGCTGGATTACGCTCCCGCGCCGCAGAATCCAACCGCCGGACTCTTCGAAGCGAATTTGATCACGCCCAACGAGGCGGAAGCAGCGGCGCTGGTCGGGACAGAGGGAGTCGCCGCGTCCGGCGGTTCTCCGCCGCGCATCGCGGAGGATTCGCGGGCGCTCGCGCGACAGGCTGAGGCGATCCGCCGACGCGGGCCGGCGACGGTCGTGCTGAAGCTCTCCGATCGCGGGGCATTTCTCCAAACCGCGCGGGAATCGGAACACGTTCCGGCGCATCCGATCAGGGCGGTGGATACCGTCGGGGCGGGGGACGCGTTCACCGGCGCCCTGGGCACGGCGCTGGCTGAAGGCCGGCCGCTGCCCGACGCGGTTCGATTCGCCAACGCCGCCGGGGCGCTGGCCTGCCGGACCGAGGGGGCCATCCCCTCCATGCCGTCGCGCCGCGCGGTGGAGGCGCTGCTGGCCGGGCGCACCACCTGACCGCGAATCGCTCCCGCGCGGTCGATGCTACGATATCCACATGAATCTCGACGACGAGATCTGCTACTGCTATCACGTGCCGCTGCGAAAGCTGGTCAGCTTCGCCCGGCGCGAGCAGCCGGCGCGGGCGTCGCAGATGTCGGAGTGTCTCGGCGCGGGAACCGGCTGTGGCTGGTGCATCCCGATCCTCCAGCGGATTCATGATCGCGTCATGAGCGCAACGGTGGAAGGCGGCGACTTGCCGGCCGGCGCGGACGCAACCGAGACTGTGAACGCAGCCGCGGACGCAACGATATCGCCCGCCGATCACGCAACTGCAACGATCGTGGAAGGATTGCCCACCACCGCCGAGGAATACGCCGCCAGGCGCCAGGAATACATCCGCACCAAGCAGCCGCGAAACCAATTCGAGTAGATTAAATCAGGAGAGAAACGGCGGATTCGGAAAAACCCCGCCCGGATCGAGCCGCTGCTTTAGCCGCCGCTCCAGCCCCCCCACCGCGTTCGATACGCTCCGCACGATCATGGGACATCCGTCCGCGTGCTGCACCTTCATCCATCCGCGGCATCGCTGCACATACTCCGCGAATTCCCGCAGCAACGCCGAAGCTTCGCGGTCGCCCGATGCGCCCGTGGCGCGCGGATCGCCCGCGGCGGCCTGCGTTCCGTTCCATTCCTTCAGGCTGCCGTGAATGACTCCCGCGCCCGCGTGAACGTGGACGCGCACGCCCGGCGGAAGCAGTTGCAGTGACATCGCCACGCGGCTGCTCGGCACGCTCGCCCGGAACCGGACCTGCGCCGCCTCAATGCATCGCATTCGCAGCAGTTCATACCGGGCGCGCGACGCCTCCGCATCCAGCGCGGCCGCGCCGCGAAATTCCCGCTCGACCCACGCCACCTGTCCGTCGACGTCCTCGCGCAGCCCCTCGAATCCGACGACGAGCAGCGGCCCTTCGCCGTTTGCGGCCGCCCGTGCGTTCCACTCCGCCGGCGCGGGATGGAGCCAGTCGATCAGCGCCGGCCGCACGCGATCCGACAGCAGCCGCTCCGTCCATGTGTCCGCCTGGGCGAAGGATTGCGGCGCGAGCAGCAGGAGCCGGATCGCCTCCGGTCGCGGCATGAGTTTGAAATTGACCTGCGCGATCAGTCCGAGCGAACCGTAACTGCCCACCATGAGCCGGTGCAGGTCATACCCCGCGACGTTTTTGACGACGTTGCCGCCGGCCTTGATGACCGTGCCGTCCGCCAGCAGGATCGACATGCCGATCACAAAATCGCGCGCCGTGCCGAGCGAATGCTGCAGCGGTCCGCTGTCATTGGTCGCGAGCATGCCGCCTACGGTGGCGCGTCCGTCCGCAAGCGGCGGATCAAGCGGCACACGGATCCCATGCGGCGCGAGCAGTGTTTCCAGCGCCGCGATGGTCATGCCCGCCTCGACCGAAACGGTCAGATCGCCGGGGGAAAGGTCGATCAGCTTGTCCAGGCCGCGCGTGCGCAGCTCGATCCGCTCGCGCCCTCCCGACGCCCAGGAGGCCGCGGGCGACATGCGCGTCGCGCCACCGACCGGCAGCACACCCAGCCCGGCGGCGGTCGATTCGCGCACCATCCGCGCGGCGTCGTCGAGCGAAGTGGGTTCCAGTCGCGCGATCGTGTTCACGGCGCGATCCCTCGCGCGGGGCGCAGCCGCTCCAGGCAGGGCGCGCCGAGCGCCAGCATCTTGTGCGGATTGCAGCGATGCATCGGATCGAAGACTTCGCGTACGCCATGCTGCGCCGCCAGGTCGGCGGGACTGAACATCTCCGCCAGGTGGCGCGTCTTCTCGATGCCGATGCCGTGCTCGCCCGTCACCGTACCGCCCATCCGGATGCAGGCCGACAGTATCTCCGACGATCCTTCCAGAACGTTCTGCACGTCGCGCTCATCCTTCGGGTCATACATCAGCACAGGATGAATGTTTCCGTCGCCGGCGTGCATCATGGTGGCGATCATGAGACCGTATTTGCGGCCGACCTCGTCGATGACCCGGAGAATATCGGGAACTCGCGTGCGGGGGACCACTCCATCCTGCGTGCAGCAGCTCTTGCCCAGCCGGCCGTAGGCCCCGAACGCTTTTTTCCGGCACTTCCACAACTCGGACCGGCGCTCGGCCGTCTCCGCGACGCGCAGCTCCCGGCAGCGATGCCCTTCGCAGATCGCGCGGACCGCGGCGCTCTGCCGCTCGATGCCGAATTCAAGGCCGTCCAGCTCGATGATCAGCACCGCCCCCGCGTCGGCCGGAAAGCCGAAATGGAACGCCGCCTCGACGCACTGAAGCGTTAGCCGGTCGATCATCTCCAGCGCCGCGGGGAGGATGCCCGCGCCGATCACTTCGCTGATGGTCTGCGCCGCGTTCTCGACCGCGTCGAATACGGCCAGCAGCGTGCGAACCGTTTCGGGCAACCGGGCCAGCCGCACGGTCGCTTCGGTGATCAGGCCGAGCGTCCCCTCGCTGCCGACCGCGAGCGAGCGGAGGTCGAAGCCCGCCGCGTCGTCGCAGGGGCCGCCGAGTTCCACCACCTCGCCGTCGTGCAGGATCATCGTGACGCCGAGCACGTGATTGGTCGTGACGCCGAGCTTGAGCGTGTGGGGTCCGCCTGCGTTGGTGGCGACGTTGCCGCCGATGGTGGAGACCATCTGACTCGAAGGGTCCGGCGCGAAGTGATAGCCGGTGCCGGCCAGCGCCTCGCTCAGCTTCAGGTTGGCCAGCCCGGCCTGCACGCGGGCGTATCGGTCGCGCAGGTTGATCTCCAGAATCTCGCGCATCCGCGCCGTGCAGACGCAGACGCCGCCATCGACCGCCACCGTTCCGCCCGCCAGGCTGGTTCCCGCACCGCGCGGCACGATCGGCAGGCCGTGCGCGGCCAGTACGCGCAACGCCGTGGCGGCTTCGTGCGTACTGCGCGGCAGTATCACTGCATCCGGCGCGGCCGCGACAAGCGTGAACGCGTCATTTTCGTAGGTGAGGAGCGAGGGGCGGTCCGTCACGACGCCGTCGGGGCCGCAGAGGGCACGAAGTTCGTCGAGACAGGCGCCGATCGCGCGGGGGTCGATCCGGAAGGAGGAACGATCCCGGGAAGTACCGTCGGGCACGGCGTCGGGAACGGTGGCATGACCGGCCATGGCGCGCCATTGTGCGCGACTTGAGGGCGGTTGTGGGATCGCGCGTCATCCGCCCGGCCACGCCACCGTTTTTTCGACGGGACCGACCCCGACGGACATCCGATCCCCGACTGGCATGAATTCGCGGTCTATCGCGGGCTCCTTCACCCCATGCGCCGCTGAATCCAGGATCGGACCGCCCTCCATGCCGCCGCATCGAATGAGTTCGAGTCTCCGCTCTTTTTGCGAGCGCAGGGCAATCGACTGTTTCCCGCCGCACTGCGACGTTCGCACCTCGATTCCCTCCGCGGTGCGGATCGACCGCTGCGGCCCCGGCCAGATCTGCAACTGGCGGCGCTCGTCCATCGCGATCACATCGGACGCCATCGCCGCGTGGCGCGCCACCAGCGTGTCGACGCCCGGCGGAAGCATTGGAATGATCGCACCGCCGCGCACGAAGAGTGGAATGCGTTCCAGCGGCGCGTCGATCTCGATCAATTCACCCCCCGAGTACCGCGCGCCGCTCCAATAGTCATACCACTCCGCGTGATCCGGATTCCGCGGCAGATAGACACTTCGGCGCGTTCCCGGCTGGTAGATCGGCGCGACCAGCAGATCAGGGCCGTAGAGATACTGGTAGCGATGAGACCACGCCGCCGGATCGCCGGGAAAGGCGAGCACCATCGGGCGGATGATCGGCATCCCGCATTGGGCCGCTTCATGCGCCGCGTCGAGCCGGTAGGGATAAAGCGCCGTATGCAGCGCGGCGAAGCGGCGATAGATCGCCAGCGCCTGGTCGCCGAAATCCCACGGTCCCAGGTTGCTCGTCATGTGGACCTGCATGAGCGGCGAGAAGGCGCCGAACTGGCTCCAGCGGATGAACAGCTCCGGCGTCTGCGTCCCGATGTAGCCGCCGACGTCGTGGCTCCAGAATGAGAATCCCGACAGCGCGGCGTTCTGGCCTGCGAGAATCACGCTCGGCAGTCCATTCTCGAATGACCAGCTCGCCTCGTTGTCCCCCGCCCAGCAGAAGGGAAACCGCTGCGTACCGCTGAACCCGCAGCGCGCGAAGAGCACGCCGTCGCCCTTCAGCCGGTCGTCGAGGTATTGCTGCGCGGCCTGTAGGTAGAGCAGCGCGTAGCGGTTCTTCATCTCGGCTGCAGGCGTCCCGTCATGGAACCGGGCGTCCTGCACGAAATTTCCTTCGCCATCGTCGCATTTCAGCGCCCGCGCGCCCCAGCGCCGCGTTCGATCGAGCTGGCCGTGCCACCAGCGCACCGCGGCCGGGTTGGTGAAATCGACGAGCCCGCCGCGCCCTTTCCACCAGGCGGTCAGCATCGCGGACCCGTCCGGGCCGCGCACGAGAAATCCCTGCCGCGCAGCCTCGGCGTAATTGCGCGAAGGACCGGCGTCGATCCCCTGCATGTCCTGAAGGTTTTCGACATTGATGAAGGGGGTGAGCCAGAGACAGATCTCGAACCCCAGTTCGCGCAGCCGGGCGAACATCGCCTCCGGTGCGGCGAACTGCCGCTCGTTGAGGATGAAATCGTTGTAGCCCGTCTCCCAGGGGCTGTCGATGACGATGACCGAACCGGGCAGGTCGTGCCGGCGCGTCAGTTCCGCGTCGGCCAGCACCTCGTCGCGGTTGGCGTGAATGTTGCGGCTCTTCCACGGCGCGAAGGCCCAGGCCGGAGGCACGCGCGGGCGGCCGATCTGGCGCGTGAATTCGGCGAGCATGGCGGCGAAGTCGGGCCCGTCGATCAGCACCAGCCGCAGCCGTCCGGCGCGGAACCGCAGCGTCACACGCTCGCGATCCGTGGCGTTCAGATCGAACGCGCCGGGAGCGGGGCTGTCCAGCCAGACTGCGTATCCGCGCGTACTCATATAGAAGGGAACAGGCTTGTAGGAGATGTCCCCTTTCTCCTCCGGCCGGTCGATGCTGGCCATCGGCAGAATGTGTCCCTTGTGATTGAGCGAGCCGAATCGCTCGCCGCAGCCGTAATAGGCAGAGTTGTCCTCCAGCGCGACATCGAAGTCGCGCGGCCGGCCGTCGCGCATGCTCCAGACGATCGCGGCTGACGCCGGGCCGAGGGATTCGAATGAGATCTGAAGGAGTGGATGGTCCTGGTCGTCGCGCGACCCTCCCGCCGAGGAGGCGGGTTTCCCGGAATTCAGACCCTGCGGCACTCCGTCCAGGCGCACGGGTGGCAGGATCAGAGTGTCACGAATCGATCCGTCCGCGCGATGAAAGGTGCAGCGAATCGTTCCGGTGTCCGGATCGATCAGCGGTCGCACCCGGCCGGAGGCTGAGGAAACGTTGACGGGAATCCGCGGCTGCGCCTGCAACAATGCCGCCGACAGGAGCGACGTCGCCGCGATCACGCCGCAGATGACGTGCGGTGGACCGCTCGGACGGAAGCATTGCGATCCGGTGACATGATTCATCCCCTCACCGTCCGATCGGCCGATCGATCAGGTCCGGCGGATGATCCTGCCCCTTTTTCATCAGCAGATCCTCGGGATCACCGCGAGCCGGCAATACATCCCGGAGGGGATCGCGGCGAGGACTGGACGGATCGCGATCTGCCTCCCGCGACGACGCCGGCGCGGCCGACTCGTCGCGCGGGAACTGCGAATCGAGCTGCAGCGCCGCCGCGACATCGCGCCATGCGTAGGCCGCCACCGGCCCGTCATTGTCGACCGCGTAGATCGCTCCACCGGCGAGTTCTCCCAGCGTCCCCTGCGTCACGGCGATGCCATCCGTGTTGGCGATGCGCGGATTACCGACAAAGCATCCGACGTGCCTGAGTGTTCGCCGATCGAAGAAGTGAAAGGTCGAAAGCTCCTTGGCCTGATTGGTGAGGATGATCCAGCCCCCCTCCCCCTCCGGCCAGAGCGCGATCCCCTCCGGCTCGTCGAGAATGTATCCTTCGCCAAAGGTCTGTCCCAGGAACTTGCCCTCGTCGGAATAGACCTTCACGTTGCGGGACCAGGGCGATTCGTCGCAGATGTAGAGTCGGCGATAGATGGGGTCGGCGGCGATCGACTCCACGAACCTCAGCAGTCCGGGACCAGACCTCTCGCCAAAGCCCCGCTCCACGAAGGCTCCCGATTTGCTCCGTTTATCGGCCTGCCCCAGGGGAATCCGGCGAACGCGCGCGCCGGCGTCGCGGGAATTGTCGGTCACATAGGCGTCGCCATTGCCGGCCACCACAATGCCATAGGGCTTGGAGAGCGATTCCGCCTCCAGCGGCCATGCTTCCGCGGGATTCAGTTCGGGAAGCCGCCATGCGGTCAGCCTGTGGTTGTCGCGCTCCACCACCAGCAGCAGGGCCAAATCCTCGGCCGGCCGCGCGACGCAGATTCCGTTGGGCCGGAGAAACTCTCCGCGCCCCCCGCCGGACGTCCCCACGTCGCGGAGATATTTTCCCGTGGAAGCGTCGAACACCTGAATCCGGTTGCCATGCTTGTCGGTGGCGAAGAGCCATGCGGGATCGTTTGCATCGCCGCGGTAGACTGCCAGCGAATCGGTCTCGCCATGCGATGCGGTGGTGCGCCAGGTTTCGCGCACCTGCAAGGGTGTCACGGGGATCGGGACCACCGGCGGCGGACGCCACGATGAAACGACGGCCGCTGCGATCCCCGCGACGGCGATCAGCGACAGCGCGATGACCAGCGGTCGTCGAGGCGAGCCAGGCATGCGGCCATCATACGCCGCGAGGATTGATTGGGTGCCGCAGGGAGGCTACTCCCCCCGCTGGATGCGGGCATGGAGCTTGAACAGCTCCTTGAACGCCCGAAGGATCACGCTGAGCTTCGCCCCCGTCTGTACGCCCGACGTGCGCGGATAGTGATTCACCCCCACCTCCGCGATGCGCAGTCCCTTGTTCTGCGCCCGCGCCAGCAGCTCCGTGCTGATCAGCGCGCCGGTGCTTTGGAGCGTGATCGAATCGATCAGCGATTTCGGCAGCAGCTTGAAGGCGCAGTCGATGTCGCGCACCTTCAGACCGAAGAGCCTCCGCACCAGCGTCCCCCAGCAGAAGGCGTTCAACTTCCGCATGAACGAGTCGGCCCGCTTGATGCGATAGCCCACCGCGAAGTCGCACCGGTCCAGCAGCTCGATCAGCTTCGGAATCTCCTCGAAGTCGAACTGCCCGTCGCCATCCGTGAAAAAGATCCACGGCTTCCGACTTTCGCGCAGGCCGCGATTGACCGCGCCGCCATATCCGAGGTTTGGCCGGTTATGCACGCAACGGACGCCGGGAATCTCAACCGCCAGCCGGTCGCCGATCTCGCCGGTCCGGTCCCGGCTGCCGTCGTCCACAATGATGACTTCGAATTCGTCGGCGAATTTCCGCGCGGCGGCGACGGCCGCGCGGGTGACGCGTTCGACGTTGGCCTCCTCGTTGTAGGAGGGGTAGAAAATGCTCAATCCGGGCAGTTTCTTCATAGGCGGGTTATCGGAAAACGCGGCGGCAGCGTCAAGCCGCATCCCGAAGTGGGCCGCAAAGCGGAAAAAAGTGGGGAACTTCGGGTCGGGCAGGGCGTCCAACCCCTCAAGGCCGCTCAGCCGACGCGGCGGATCGGGAGGTATCCACACATGGCCCGGGAAGTCAGCCTGCTGGATCAGGTGATCATCGCCTCACCTTGCCACGTCCCCTGGACGGAGATGAAGGGGGATGACCGCGTCCGTTTCTGCGACTCCTGCCGGTTAAACGTCTACAACCTCTCCGCGATGTCGCAGAATGATGCGGAAAATCTGATTCGCCAGAAGGAAGGGCGTCTCTGCGCGACATTTTATCGCCGCCGCGACGGGACCATTCTGACGCGGGACTGCCCGGTCGGTCTGCGAATGGTGCGGCGAAGCATCGCCCGCGGACTTTCGGCGGTCGGCGTGGTGCTGATGTTCTTCATCAGCATTGGCGCATCGCTCATCGGTGCGCCCCAAACCTCGATGCGATTGCGGCGGGCGCAGCCCTTCGCGGCGATTTGTGAAATGCTGTCGCCCGCACCACCGGCGGGGATTCCGATGGGGCGGATTGCAGGCGTCCTCAGCGCGCCCGGAAAGGCCGTCGTACCATCCAACGTTCCGCCTTCCAGACAAATCCTCGGTGTCGTACGTCGTTCCTCTCTGCCAACCGGCTCAAACGGCGGCCGCTGATCCTGCGTTCCAGTCAGGTGAAATGCCGCGGAGATCATCACATGCTGCACTTTCTGACCGGATTTGCGATTCTGCCCGTCGGCATTCTTCTCTGGAATCTCGCGTTCGGCGCGGCGTCGGCGAACATTCTGGAGTTTGAGTATTACCTGACGACGCTGCTGGTCGCTCCGGGGCTGGCGGCGGGGGTGACGCTGGCGTGGCTCAACCGCCGCCGACCGCGGTGGTGTTTTGAACAAAACGGTCCGAGATGGATGCAGCGCGTCCATCCTGGCGTGTGGGCCGGAATCCTGACGCAGATCTGCGCTGCCGGAGCGATCCTCCTGGCCGACTCATGGTTGCCGGATGGGATGCTGACCGCGGCCGGCGCTCTCCCCGCGACCATCGCGGTTTTCCTGCTGCTGAGTCCCGTGCGGCCGGGCCATTGTCTGCACTGCGATTATGACCTCTGCCAGTCGCTGGGTTTCGGTCGCTGCCCCGAATGCGGGCAGGCGATCGAAGCGGGCCTCACCGCTCATGCGTGACTGAGCCGTGCCGCGACGAAGGGTCCCCGGTAGATCAGCGCGGTATAAAGCTGCACCAGGTCCGCACCCGCATCGCGCATTGCCCGCGCCGAGCCGCGATCGTCGATCCCGCCGCAGCCGACCAGCACCGCCCGATCTCCCACGCGACGACGCAGCGTCGTCACGCGTCGCAACGCCGTCTCCCGCAGGGGAAGGCCGCTGAGTCCTCCGCGCGGCAGCTCCGGCCGTGACTCGGTGGAGCGCGTGTTGGTCGCGATCAGGCCGCTCGCCCCCGCCGACAACGCCGCTTCTGCCGCTGCGGATAACTGCGGCTCATCCAGCTCGGGAGCCACCTTCACCAGCACGGGCCGCTGCGGCGCGGCGGCGCGCACCGCCTCGACCAGTCGCGACACCGACTCGGCGGCCTGAAGCGAGCGAAGCCCCTCAGTGTTGGGCGAACTGATGTTGAGCGTGAGAAGGTCGGCGTGCGGCCCCAGCGCCGACGCGGCGGCCGCGTAGTCGTCGGCGGCGCGCTCCGGAGCGGTCACGGCGTTCTTGCCGATGCTGATCCAGATCGGAATCGGAGGCCGCAGCCCCACGTCGCGCTGCGCCGCGAGCCGTCCGGCCACGGCCGCCGCGCCGTCGTTGTTGAACCCCATCCGGTTCACCAGCGCCCTTTCGTGCGGCAGACGAAACATTCGCGGGCGCGGATGACCCGGCTGCGGCAGCGGCGTGATCGTGCCCAGTTCGATGAATCCAAAGCCGACCGCCCACCAGGCCATCGGCGCGAGGGCGTTCTTGTCGAATCCCGCGGCCAGCCCGATGCGAGTCGGAAATTCCAGTCCCAACAGCCGCACCGGCTCCTCGCGCGGGCGAGCCAGGCGCCGGCGCATCGACACGCACCAGCCCGGCCGCCGCGCCAGCCGCGACGCCGCCGAGAGCGCCGCGTCGTGCGCCGATTCGGGATCGCACCGGAAGAGAATCGGCCGCACCGCGCGGTAAAGCATGGACATGACCTATTGCGATTCCCGGTCTATACCCGGAAGACCGCGCTATTCACCCGCGCCGGTCGTCCGTTCCAACCGGTCCAGCCATTCACGCGATCCAACGCCCAGTTGCATGATGCACTTCATCGCGGTCGACACCGGAATGTCGAGCCGCCGGATCTGCCGCTCCGTCAGGTAATAGACCGAGCCTGCCGTGAGTGTCGCAGCGCTGGGAACAAAGACGGTCAATAGTAGGGCGCCGCCGATGATCGTCCGCATGACGAAGCGAAAAAACTCCTTCATCGTCGCGCTCCCTCAACCCGTTTCCCCTCGAGGCGTCTCCTCCGATCGCACCATTGAAACACAAGAAAGCGCTTCGTGTGCAGATCGCCTCCGGGCGCGGTAGTCCCTTCCGCCGCGCCTCGGTTAACATCCGGCCCGGAGTGAAGGAGCAGAATCGGAGGCCGCGGCCGTGACCGTTCTCGCGACGATTCGATCGATCCGCCCGCGGCGCGCCGCGTTTTCCCGAATCGCCGCCCTGACACTGTTCGTCGCAGCGGCAATCTTCCCATTCATCGCGCGCTCGCAGACAATGCCGCCCGGCGCGAATTCAGCCGCCGCCGCCGTCTCGTCCGCGCCTGCATCTGCCTCGGCGCCCGCCGACCCCATTTCCGAGGCGGCCCAGCTTTCCGACCTGCTGGTTCATGACGCGCGCCACTACGGCCACCTGCTCGGCCGGCACATGCCCGAGCGCGTCACGCTTCACACACTGGCCTTCATGAAGACCGCTGCCGCGATCGATCCCTCCAACGCCGACGCCTTTCTCTGGCAATACGACCTGCTCGTGCGCATGGGCTACGACGCCGACGCGCTGCAGGCCCTCTCGGACTACATCCGCCTCGTCCCCGGCGACGAGTCCTCGCGGCTTCAGCACCTCGCGCTGGCCCTTCAGCCGATCCAGACCGCCGAGGCACGCGCCGCCTATCTCGTCGACCGGCTGAAGGATCCCGACATCCCGGACAGCCTGCGCAGCGACATGCACCGGCGGCTGGCGGAGTATTTCTTCCAGCGCGCCGACCGCGATCAGACGACGAAACAGGTCGAACGGGCGCTGCGCTACATGCCGCTGAACCTGGCGGCGCGGCAGCTTGCTTACGAGGTGTTCGGCGAAACGGAGCCGCTCCTGCAGCGCGTGGAACTGTCCCTGCAACTGCTGCGGATCAATCCGACGCAGACGCAGGTATTGTGGGACATGGCGCGAATGCTCGACGACAACGCCCTCAACAGCGCCGCGCGGGAGTGGTATCAGCGCGCCATGGAAGTGCATCGCCGCGCGACATCCGCCCCGCCGCCCAAGGAATACTGGCTCGATCTCGCTTCCTCCTT
>Ga0187894_10005902_pt1 | contig 12232 bp, 11 predicted proteins | sample GBC1701081metaG_FD_136650 | JGI IMG/M metagenome (GOLD analysis project Ga0187894, IMG submission 136650) | White microbial mat communities from a lava cave in the Kipuka Kanohina Cave System on the Island of Hawaii, USA - GBC170108-1 metaG ... | reverse complement strand
CGACAGCCGCGCCACTGTCGACGGATGGCCGTGCGAACGTCTCCATGATCTGCGCGATCGTGGCTGCGGACTCGGCTGCCTGGTCCGCGGCGACGTTCAGGGCAGGCCCGATCGATATGGCCGCGATCATACTTGGTAGAGAGGAGCTGTGCCTGGAATCCGCCCATTTCGAGATCACTGTCCAGTGGTCAGCCCGAGCGTGGACGGACCCGATGACGCAATCTGCCGCATTCGAACACAGGCCGGGAAGCAAGTGATCCGGGCGGAACTAGAACGGTTGCCGCGGGCCTGACGGGGCAGGTCCTCGTCCTGCGGCTTCGCCGCGGTCAGCGGGCGCCGGCTCGTTCGAGTTGGTCGACCATCGTCCGGTAGCCCCGCTCCCGGGCGAGCGCGGGGGGAGTGCGACCGGCCCGATCCGGTCGGTTCACGTGGGCTCCGGCGTCGATCAGGGCCCGAAGGGTCTCCGTGTGGCGCGGGCCTCCGTCGCCGAGAACGATGGCCTCGATGAGGGCGGTCCAGCCGAGATTGTTCACGTGGTCGAGCGGGGCGCCGGCGCGGATGAGCGTCTGGACGATGCTTGTGTGGCCGAGGTGAGCGGCCGCGATGAGGGCGGTGCCGTCGTAGCGGCTGGTCACGTTCTTCGCGCTCGCGCCAAGGGATAGCGCCACCTCGAGGGTTGGGAGATCGTTGGCCACCGCCGCGATCGTCACGATGTCGTAGCGATCGGCTTCGAGGGCGTTGGGGTCCGCGCCGGCCGCGACGAGCGCTCGCATGGCCTCGTGCTGGCCCCGGTAGGCCGCGACGTGGAGTGGCGTGCGGCGGTAGCCATCCCGCACGTCGACGCCCACTCCGCCCTCAGTCAGCGCGCGGATCTCCGGAACGTCGCCTCGCGCCGCCGCGGCCAGGAGACCCGTGTAGCCCGACACCTCGTCGCGGCTCGGCGGCGTCTGGGCGTTCGCCGGGACCACCGCGACGGCGATCAGGAGGAGCGCGAGGCGGCCCCTCACGGTCCTGGGGCGTGCGTTCGAACCCCGCCGTTCCGACAATGCCGAATCCTCCGCGCATCTATATCATCACGTCAGCGGCAAGAGAAAGGAGGCGCGACATGTTCTCATTCGCTGGTCTCTACCCGTCGCGGCGCGCCGTGCTCGGCGCGCTGCTGCTTGGACCCGTGATGGGCGCGTGCGCACCGCGCGCGCCCGGCCAGACGGGTGCTGCCGCACCCTCGGGCATCGTCCAGCCAACGGCCCCGTCGAAGGCGGCGTTTCTCGAGCGGGCCCGTGTGCTGCGCGACGCGGCGGCCGCGGCCGGAGACCAACCGTTCGGGGCGGTCATCGTCAGAAACGACGTGATCGTCGGCCAGGGCCGCAGTGAGGTCGTGACCTCGACCGATCCGACCGCGCATTCCGAGCTGATGGCGGTCCGCGATGCGGCGCGCCGGCTCGGGACGCGCAGTCTGTCCGACTGCGACATGTATTCGTCGGCGACGCCGTGTCCGATGTGCCAGGGCGCCCTCTACTGGGCCGGCGTTCGACGTGTCTACACGGAGACCGCGCTCGATCACGGCACCGCGCCGAGGCTCGGCTGCTGAAGACGCACCAGCCGCCGGCTGCCTGCCTTCCCGTCGTTCTCGTGAGGGCGCCGGCGGTCTGATCATGTAGTACAGTCCGATTTCACAGGAGGGCACCCATGCGATTCAACCGCCGGCCGCAATCGACGCTGCTGTCGCTCCTCGCGGTGCTCACCGCCGCGCTCCTCGCGAGCGCTGCGCTCGGCCAGTCGAAGTACAAGGAGTCGCCGGTGCTGGCCGAGCAGGTCAAGGCGGGCAAGCTGCCCCCGGTCGAGAAGCGGCTGCCCTCGGAGCCGCTCGTCGTCCCCGTCGTCGAGCGGACCGGGCAGCACGGCGGCGTGTGGCGCCGCGCGTTCCTCGGCCCCGCCGACGCCAACAACTACGTGCGGGTGGTGTACGACGCGCTGGTGCGGCACTCGCCCGACGGCGGCAAGATCGAGCCCAAGATCGCGGCCGGCTGGGAATCGTCGAAGGATTTCCGCCAGTGGACGATCAAGCTGCGCGCGGGCGCCCGCTGGTCGGACGGCGCGCCGTTCACCGCCGACGACATCGTGTTCTGGTACCAGGACGTGCTGCTGAACAAGGACCTGGTGCCGTCCCTGCCGTCCTGGATGAAGAACGCCGATGGCAGCCCCGCCGTCGTGGAGAAGGTCAGCCCCACCGCGGCGCGCTGGACGTACAAGCAGCCCAACACGCTGCTGCTCACGGCGCTGGCGAACTCGGACGGGGGCGATCGGACCTACGCCGCGTTCCTGCCCGCCCACTATCTCAAGAGGTTCCACGCGAAGTACGCGAAGAAGGAGGATCTCGACAAGCTCGTGGCGGCCGCGGGCTTCAAGACGTGGACGGAGCTCTTCGCGGCTCGCAACGCGCCGCCCGAGAATCCGGAGCGTCCGACCATGGCGGCCTGGGTGCCGGCCACGCGGGTGAGCGACCAGGTCTTCACGCTCAAGCGCAATGCCTACTTCGTGGGCGTCGACCCCGCGGGCAACCAGCTGCCCTATCTTGACGAGGTGCGCTTCACGTTCTTCGCCGACATCCAGGCCCTCAACCTGGCCGCCATCGCCGGCGACTTCGACATGCAGGAGCGCCACATCCAGATGACGAACTACCCGGTCTTCAAGGAGAACGAGAAGACCGGGAAGTACCGCGTGCTGACCTGGCCGACCTTCGGCGGCGCCGACGCCGTCGTCCAGCTCAACCAGACCTACAAGGCCGATCCCGAGCTCGGCAAGCTGCTGGCGACGAAGGAGTTCCGCGTCGCGCTGTCGCACGCCATCAACCGCGACCAGATCAAGGAGTCGGTCTTCCTCGGCCTGGGCGAGCCGCGCCAGGGTGTCCCGTCGCCCGGCCACCCGTACTACCCGGGCGACCAGTACGCGAGGAAGTACACGGAGCACAAGCCCGACGAGGCCAACAAGCTGCTCGACGGGCTCGGCCTCACCAAGCGCGACACCGACGGCACCCGCCAGCTCGCGAGCGGCAAGCGTGTGGTCCTCGAGCTGTCGGTGGTGCCGGCCTTCGCGGCCTGGCCGGACGTGGCCCAGCTCATCGCCAAGGACTGGGAGAAGGTCGGCGTGAAGACGGTGGTGCAGCTCCGCGAGCGCGCGCTCCACTTCCGGATGCGCGACAACAACGAGCTGATGGTCGAGATGTGGAACGAGGACACCACGGGCTTCCCGTTCACCGGCAACGCCAAGTTCGATCCGCGCAACTCGCCGATCCTGACCCTGGGGCCGCTCTTCGGGCGCTGGGCCGACACCAAGGGGAAGGAAGGAGTGGAGCCGCCCGCGGGCATCAAGCGGATCATGGAGATCGTCGATCAGGCCAAGACGGTCGGCGCCGAGCAGCAGGCCAAGCTCGCCCAGGAGCTGTTCCGCGTCTGGGTGGACAACCTCTGGGAGATCGGCACCATCGGCCTCACGCCCATGGTGCAGGGGGTCGTGGTGACCAACACGAAGTTCCGCAACGTGCCGACCACGCTCGGCAACGACTGGCCGCTGCGCAGCCCGGGCAACGCGCGCCCCGAGCAGTTCTTCTTCGCTCGCTGATCGCCCGTGACGCGGTTCGTCCTCACGCGGCTGCTCCTCCTGCCGCTGCTGATGGTCGTCTTCTCGGTGACCGTGTTCGCCATCGTCCAGGCGCCACCTGGCGACTTCCTGACCACGTACGTGGCCACTCTGGCATCGTCCGGAAGTTCGATCACCGCCGAGCAGGTGGAGGCGCTCCGCCGCGAGTACGGCCTGGATCAGCCGGTCTGGGTCCAGTACCTCAAGTGGATGCAGAACATCCTTCGCGGCAACCTCGGCATCTCGCTGGAATACCAGCGGCCCAACGCCGAGCTGATCGGCGAGCGGCTGACGCTGACCGTGGTGCTGGCCCTGCTGGCGTTCGTCCTCACCTGGGCCATCGCGATCCCGGCTGGCATCTACTCGGCCATCCACCCGCGCTCGACGCTCGACTACATCTTCACCGTTCTCAACTACATCGGCGTGGCGACCCCGAACTTCATGCTGGCCCTGGTGCTCATGTGGGGGGCCTTCGCCTACTTCGGCGTCTCCGTCACCGGCCTCTTCTCCGCGGACTACGTCGAGGCGCCGTGGAGCTGGCCGCGCGTGCTCGATCTCCTGGCCCACGTCTGGCTGCCCGCGGTGGTGCTGGGCGTCGCTGGGACGGCGCGGCTCACGCGGATCATGCGCGCCAACCTGCTCGACGAGCTGCACAAGCCGTACGTGACCACGGCGCGCGCCAAGGGGCTCTCGGAGTGGCGGCTCGTGCTCCGCTACCCGGCGCGCCTGGCCCTGAACCCGCTCGTCAGCACGATCGGCTGGTATCTGCCGCTGCTCTTTTCCGGAAGCCTCATCGTCGCCACGGTCATGAACCTGCCGAATATCGGGCCCTTGCTCCTGCGCGCGCTGATCAACCAGGACATGTACCTGGCCGGCGCGATCCTGCTCATCTACTGCTTCCTCACGGTGGTGGGCACGCTGGTCTCGGACATCCTGCTGGCCTGGCTCGATCCGCGCATCCGCCTCGAGGATGGCTGACGCGTCACTGCTGAGCGCCACCCCGACCGCCGAGGAGCGGATCTCCGTCGCGTCCAACTGGCGGCTGGTCTGGTGGCGGTTCCGCACGCATCGCCTCGCCATGGCGAGCGCGTTGCTCCTGCTGGTCCTCTACGCGGTCGTGCTCTGCCCCGAGTTCTGGAGCACGCAGGACCCCGAGGCCACCGACGCGCGGCTCGCGTTCATCCCTGTCCAGCGGATCCGTCTGTTCGATGGCGGCGCGCTGCGGCCGTGGGTGCCCGCGGTGACCGGCGCGCGCAATCCCGTCACCCGCCGGATGGAGTGGCGGCTGGACGAGTCGCGCAAGATCCCGGTCCACTTCTTCGTCGCGGGCCATCCGTATCGGCTGTTCGGCCTCGTGCCGATGCGCGTCCATCTCCTCGGCACGGAACCGGAGACCGCGGCCCGCGTCCACCTCCTGGGGACCGACCGGCTCGGTCGCGACCAGTGGTCGCGGCTCGCCTACGGCACTCGTACGTCGATGACCGTGGGCCTCACCGCGGTGGCCTTGTCGATCGTGCTCGGCGTGCTGCTGGGCGGCATCTCCGGCTACGTCGGCGGCCTTGTCGACCTCGTCATCCAGCGGGTGATCGAGCTGCTGCAGTCGCTGCCCACGATTCCGATCTGGCTCGCCCTCACCGCAGCGCTCCCGCGAGACTGGACACCCATCCAGGTCTTCTTCGCCATCACCGTGATCCTGTCGCTGGTGGGGTGGACGACGCTCGGGCGCGAGGTGCGCGGCCGGTTCCTTGCCCTCAGGGAGGAGGACTACGTGCTGGCGGCCGAGCTGGCAGGGGCCAGCCGGCGGCGGATCATCGGCCGCCACATGGTGCCGAACTTCTTGAGTCACATCATCGCCACCAGCACGCTGGCCATCCCGACGATGATCATCAACGAGACGGCGCTGTCGTTCCTGGGCCTGGGAATCCGGCCGCCCGCGATCTCGTGGGGCGTCCTCCTCCAGGAGGCGCAAAACATCCAGACCCTGGCCCTCGCGCCGTGGCTGCTCATCCCCGGCGCCGTCGTGATCATCTCCGTGCTCGCCTTCAACCTGGTCGGTGACGGTCTTCGTGACGCCGCCGATCCCTACAGCCACTGACATGGCGCCGCTGCTCGAGGTGCGAGATCTCAAGGTGTACTTCCATCTGGCCGAGGGCGTGGTGCGCGCGGTGGACGGCGCGTCGTTCGACGTCGAGCCGGGCCAGGTGGTCGGGATCGTCGGCGAGAGCGGCTGCGGCAAGAGCGTGATGATGAGGGCGATCCTCCAGATCGTCGAGCCCCCGGGCCACGTCGTGGGCGGCTCGATGCTGTTCCGGGCCGATGTGGCGGAGCCGGTCGACCTCGCGCGACTCTCCGCGCGCGGCGCCGCCATGCGTGCCATCCGGGGCGGCGAGATCGGGCTGATCCCGCAGGAGCCGATGGCATCCTTCAGCCCCGTCCACACGGTGGGCGATCAGGTCATCGAGGCGCTCTTGCTGCACCAGCGCAAGTGGCGGCCCCAGGGCTCAGTGCTGTCACGGGCCGAAGCGCGGCAGATGACGGCCGAGCTGTTCCGCGACGTCGGCATCTCGATGCCGGGCGAACGCATCGACGCCTACCCGTGGCAGCTCTCGGGCGGTCTGCGCCAGCGCGCCATGATCGCCATGGCGCTGGCCGGCCGGCCGCGCCTGCTGATCGCCGACGAGCCGACCACAGCCATCGACGTGACGACGCAGGCACAGGTCCTGAACCTCCTGCGCGATCTCCAGCGACGCCACGGCACGGCGATCATCTTCATCACGCACGATCTCGGCGTGATCGCCCAGATCGCTCACTACGTCGTCGTCATGTACCTCGGCCGGGTGGTGGAGCAGGGACCGGTGGACGCGATCTTCCACGCGCCGAAGCACCCGTACACCCAGGCGCTCCTCACATCGATCCCGAGCCTGCTCGCCCCGCCCCAGTCGCTCTTGCCGACGATCGCCGGATCGATTCCCCACCCGTTGAGCCGTCCGGCGGGTTGCGCATTTCACCCGCGGTGCCGCGACGTCATCGCCGGTATCTGTGACCGCCACACTCCTGCGCTCTCGCTCGTGGCCCCGGCGCAGTCGGCGTCGTGCTTCCTCTACCACCGCGAGCAAGACCGCGACCACGGGAGTGCCCTGTCGGAGGAGAGCGGCGCGGGTCGCCGCGAGGAAGACCGCGACCACGGGAGTGCCCTGTCGGAGGAGAGCGGCGCGGGTCACCGCGAGGAAGACCGCGACCACGGGAGTGCCCTGTCGGAGGAGAGCGGCGCGGGTCGCCGCGACGAGGCCGCGCCATGAGCCCGCCGGTCCTCGAGGTGCGTCGCCTGCAGAAGTTCTTCGACGTGCGGCGCGGGTTGCGGCGCCGCGTCGTCGCGACCGTGCGCGCGGTGGACGACGTCTCGTTCGCCATCCGCGAAGCCGAGACGCTGGGCCTGGTCGGCGAGTCGGGCTGCGGCAAGACCACGACCGCGCGGTGCATCCTGCGCGCGATGGAGCCTTCTCACGGAGAGATCCTGTTCACGGCCGGCGACGGCTCCGTCGTGGACCTCGCCCATCTGTCTCGGCAGGCGCTCAGACCGCTGCGGCCGCAGATGCAGATGATCTTCCAGGATCCGTTCAGTTCCCTGAACCCACGCATGACGATCTTCGACAACGTGGCCGAGCCGCTGCTGGTCAACGGGATGCGCGACCGCCGGGCCCGCCTGGCGCGCGTGGCCGCGCTGCTCGAGTTGACGGGGCTCCGCCCGGAGCTCATGCACCGCTTCCCGCACGCCTTCTCCGGCGGCCAGCGGCAGCGCATCGGGATCGCGCGCGCGTTGGCCACCGAGCCGCGCCTGGTCGTCGCCGACGAGCCTGTGTCGGCGCTGGACGTCTCCGTGCGCGCGCAGGTGCTGAACCTGCTGCTCGAGCTGCGGCGACGGCTGGGGCTGACCATGCTGTTCGTGGCGCACGACCTGTCCGTGGTCAAGCACATCTGCGACCGCGTGGCGGTGATGTACGTCGGCCAGCTGGTGGAGGTCGCGCCAACCGCGGCGCTCTTCGCCCGTCCCCGCCACCCCTACACGGCTGCGCTCATCCGCGCGGTGCCGATCCCCGATCCGCGCGTGCCGAGCGGCGACATCGCGCTGGCGGGCGAGGTCGCGAACCCGGCGCACCCGCCATCGGGGTGCTACTTTCATCCGCGCTGCGCGTTCGCAGTGGACCGCTGCCGGACCGAGGCGCCGGCGCTCCGCGAGGTGGAGGGCACGTGGGTACGCTGCCACCGAGCAGAGGAGCTGAGTCTCGGCGGGCCGGCGCCGGCCGGGTAGCAGGCGGCGCCGGCGCGTGTCGTGGGGGTGGATGCAGGCGATCCACCCTTCGGCACAGAGAATCTTTGGTTACTCTAGTCCAGCGGGTTCCGGACTCTCAGGCCGGGGAGCGTGAGGAACTGCTGGTCGTGGGTCCAGATCTCTCGCGCGCCGCCCTCGAGCGCCGTCAATGCGACTTGTAGATCGAAGATGCGCGGTCCGTGGATGCGCCGCTCGACCGCGAGCGCGAGGAGCCGCTCCGAGAAGCCAGATCCTGGCTGCCACAGCTGCGCTCCGCCTGTCTGCACGAGCGACTGCAAGAAGCCGGAGGCCTGCGCGGGAGTCGACGGCCCCCCGGTCGACGCCGGATGGGTGACCACGGTCCAGAACTCAACAATGCTTGTCAGCGCGATTCCCCAACCGGCGTCGTCGCGGGCCGCTCTCTCAAGCGCCCGCCGCGCCGCCCGGTGTTGTGGAACTCCAGTCCGGTGCGCGTAGACGAGCAAGTTGGTGTCGATCGCAATCACCGATGACGCGCGACCCAGTCGTGCATGGCTTGTCGGTTGCTGAGATCGAGACCAGCCGGAAGCCCCCCGCGCGTCGTGATCCATCGGATCACGCGCTTCCTGGGTGGCCGCCGCCGCACGGACAGCTCGTGGCGCAGGCCTCGCTCAACGAGCGAGCGCAAGCTACAACGCAGCTCCGCCGCCCGTTTTTTCGCTGCGATCAGCAACTCATCCGGAAGGTCCAGGGTGGTTTTCACGATTCCCATATTACCGTATCGAGATGCTCCTTCCATCCGCGCGGTGCGTTCGCGGTGTACCGGTGCCACGGTCGGGCGCCGGCCGGGCGGCCACGGGTCGCGCGGCGAACCACGCCGCGACGGCCGAGCCCGCGACCGCGACGCAGGCGGCCAGGAACGCCAGCCGGTAGCTGTGGGTGACGTCGAAGAGCCATCCGGCGAGGTACGGGCCGATGGCGCCGCCCAGGCCGCCGCCCGCCTGGACGACGCCGAGGATCGCGCCCAGGTGCGGGCCGGCGAACACGTCGGCGGGAATGGTGGAGAGCTGCGCGATCCGCATGCCGAAGCCGAAGGCGGATAGCGCGTAGAGCAGGAGGAGGACGCGGTCCTGCGGGCCCCCGATCAGGGCGAAGCAGAGGATTCCGAGGATCGCCACGACCGTGCCGAGCACGAAGACCCACCCGCGCCCGACCCGATCCGAGAGCCAACCGCCGAGCACGTTGCCCGCCATCATGCAGCCGGCGGCCAGGGCGAAGAGCCAGACCGCCGTGTCCCCCGGCACGGCGCGGTCCATCGCGTGGGCGACCTGGTGAGTCGCCATGATCTGGAAGCCGATGACGCCGAGCGCGGTCATGGTGAAGGCCGCCCAGAGGCGGACGCTCCGCAGCGCTCGGCGAAGCGTCCAGGCCTCGGCGGGAGCGCGCGCATCGCGGGACGCGCTCAGGGCCGCGCCACCGGCGGGGCGATTCGCGGCAGCCGGCGGCTCCCGGTAGAGGAGCGTGAGCGAGACGGTGACGGCTGCGACGAGGCAGCCGAAGACGACCAGCGCCACGCGCCAGCCCAGGCTCGCGATGAGCCAGGCGTTCAGCGGGTAGAAGACCACCGCGCTCCCCGGGCCGATGCTGAGCACGCCCATCGCCGTCCCGCGCGAGCGCACGAACCATCGCGTCACGATCGTCGTCGACGGGATGAGCATGCCGGCGATGCCCGCGGCGCCGAGCAGGCCGAAGCAGAGGTAGTACTGCGGCAGCGACGTCACCTGGCCGGTCAGCGCGAGGGCGGCGCCGAGGATCACGCCGCCGCCGGCCACGACCGTCCGCGTGCCCCAGCGGTCGGAGAGCCAGCCGGCGACCGGCGCGAAGAAGACGAAGCCGAGCCAGCTCAGCGAGTATCCGAGCGCCGTCGGGCCGCGCCCCCACGCGAACTCCTCGAGCATCGCGACGAAGAAGAGCGCGAAGGTGGAGCGTGCCCCCCAGGCGAGCGCGTTGACGGCGGTCGACACGCCCACCACCATCCACCGGCCACGAGGGACCCGGCCCTGGCGCGCACTGTGCGACGTGGGCACTCGCGCTAGTACTCGAAGATCAGGCAGGTGGTCGTGCCGTGCGCGAGGATTCGCCCGTCCGCGTCGGTCAGCCGGCCCTCGGCGGTGCCGATCCGGCGGCCCCGGGAGATGACCCGGCCCTCCGCGCGCACGAGGCCCGTCTCCGGCGTGACCACCCGGACGAGCGAGATCTTGAACTCGACCGTGGTCTGGCCGAATCCGCGGTCCAGCGTCGAGTGGACCGCGAGGCCCATGCATGAGTCGAGCAGCGTCGCGGCCAGGCCGCCGTGGACGGTGCCGGCCGGGTTGCGGTGCGCGCCGGTGGGCTCGGCGGTGATGGCCACGCGTCCGCTCACGACCTCGACGATGTCGTAGCCGAGCGTCTCGGCCATGCTGTTGAGCGGCAACGCGCCGGAGACGAGCCCCTGCACGAACTCGAGGCCGCTCATCGTCCGCTGCTGTTCGAGGCTCACCACGCCATAGCGCTTGCCACCCAAGTGCTCCATCATCCGACCCTCCTCCACGCCTGCGCACTCGTGGCGCGACGCGACGCCCAGAGATGCGCCGCGGCGTACGCGCGCCACGGGCGCCACGCCTCCGCGCAGGCCGCGAGCTCGCACGCAGACCGCCGCCGGCCGTCCAGCAGGGCGAGCGCGCGTGCGAGGCCCGCGTCGACCGCAGGGAAGGCGTCGGGCTCCTGGATCTGGCGCGTAGCGATGTCGTGCGCCGTCCTGTCGGTCACGCCCGGGATGGATCGCAGCCGCCGGATCGTCTCGGCGAGCCCGCGGCTGGCACGCAGCACCTCAGGATCGGCCGCGACCGCGGTCGCCAGCGCCGACAGAGTGGCCGCCCGGCTCCTCGGCAGGCCGAGCGCCGTCAGGTCCGCGCGCGCGAGCGTCTCCGGCCGCGGGAAGACGTGGGTCAGCCCGCCATCCGGCTCGGCCAGCGGCTGCCCGTGCGCGGCGACCAGACGCCCGGCCAGCCGGGCTGCGGCGGTGGCGGAGAGCTCCTGGGCAAGGACCGCGCGCATGGCCAGCTCGAAGCCATCCCATGCGCCGGGGATCCGCAGGCCCGGCCGAGCCGCCACGAGTGGCGCCAGCGCCGGATCCTTCGCGAGGTGCGCCGAGATGAGCACTGGATCGGTGGCCAGGTCGAAGACGCGGCGCAGCCGCGCGATGATGCCGGGCAGCGCGGCCAGCCGGGGGAAGCGCACTCGCGCGCGCAGCGCGCTCCGGCCGTCGGGGCAGACGGACACCATCCCAAGCCGGCCGTCGAGCTCGATGGTCCGCGCGTAGCCGGCGTCGTCCACGCGCTCGACGCCGGGGACCGCGCACCGCCGCAGGTGCTCCAGCATCCCCGGCCAGTCGTAGGGAGGCTGATAGCGCAGGAGCAGGCTGATCTCACCCACCGGACCGGCCGGGACCTCCGGTCTCCGCCCGCGCCGCAGCGTGCAAGGCGCGCGGCCGTACAGCTCGAGGAACGTCTCGTTGAACCGGCGGATGCTGCTGAAGCCCGCGGCAAACGCGATCTCGGCCATCGGCAGCGGCGTCTCGTGGATGAGCTGCTTGGCGAGGAGCACGCGCCGGGTTTGCGCGACTGCGATCGGCGAGGCCCCGAGGTGCTGGCGGCACAGCCGCCGGAACTGCCGCTCGCCGAGCCCCAGTCGATCGGCCAGGGCGTCGACGCGGCCCTCGTCGAGCGCGCCCAACTCGATCAGCGCCAGCGCGCGCGACACGGTGTTCGAGGTTCCCCGCCAGGCCCCCTTGTCCGGCGCCGTCTCGGGGCGGCAGCGCAGGCACGGGCGGAACCCGGCTTCCTGGGCTGCGGCCGCCGTCGGGTAGAAGGTCACGTTCTCCGACCGCGGCGTGCGCGCCGGGCAGACCGGGCGGCAGTAGGTGCCGGTCGTCTTCACGGCCGTGAAGAAGCGGCCGTCGAAGCGCGCGTCGCGCAGCTCGATCGCCCGATAGCACGCGTCGTGGTCGAGGTCCATGCCGCGATACTCGCCCCGGGGGGCCGCGGTGTCTGGCGGTTTCCGGACATCGTCATCCCTGAGGCCTCCGGCGGACGGCCGTTCGCTCGAGCGGGCAGTCGTAGTAGGCTTTCCCCGAACGCCGATGGGCGAGGCGCTGTGGAAGCTCGACACGGGGCGCGCCGCCGAGGCGAGCGTCCATCTCGCCAAGGCGGTGGCGAGCGAGAGCTATCTCGAGGCGTGCAACGCCGCCCACGAGGTGCACGCCGG
>Ga0187894_10005901_pt1 | contig 12236 bp, 7 predicted proteins | sample GBC1701081metaG_FD_136650 | JGI IMG/M metagenome (GOLD analysis project Ga0187894, IMG submission 136650) | White microbial mat communities from a lava cave in the Kipuka Kanohina Cave System on the Island of Hawaii, USA - GBC170108-1 metaG ... | reverse complement strand
GCTGGCGCCCGACGGACGGCGGCTGGCTTTCGTGCGCAACAACTTCGATCGAGGGGAAAGCGCGCTGATCATTGCCGGCGCGAATGGCGGCGGAGAGCATAGGCTCGCGCTGCGCAAGACGCCGGATTTCTTTCGATGGCCGGCGTGGTCGCCTGACGGGCGGACGATCGCATGCGCCGTCTATATGTCCGACGCCGGCAGGCGCAGTTGGAACGTCATAGCGCTGCCGGTCGCGGGCGGAGCGGAAAAGCGCATTACTCCGCGCGGATGGCTGCGCGTCGGGCGAATGGCCTGGCTCTCGGATAGCAGTGGCCTCGTCTTGCCGGTGGCGGAAAAGAGCGCCGGGTCGTTTCAGATCTGGCTTCTCGCTTATCCGGACGGCGAAGCGCGGCGGATTACAAATGATTTGAGCAGCTACAGCGGGATGAGTCTGACGGCGGACTCGCGCGTGATGGTTATGGCGCAGACGGAACAGACTTCTAGTATCTGGGTTGCGCCGCAAGACAACGCCGACAACGCCGCGCTGGTTACTACTGATAAGTACGACGGCAGCGGAGGTCTGGCGTGGACGCCGGACGGACAGATCGTTTATGAAGCGAAGAATGGCGACGGCAGCAGCGATCTATGGATGATTGCGCCGGGCAGTGGTCAGCGCCAACGACTAACGGAAGGCGCTGGCGTGAACCGTTGGCCCTCGGTATCACCCGACGGCCGCTATATCGTTTTCGGGTCCAACCGCGGCGGCGCTTTCAACATCTGGCGTATGGATCGTGACGGCGGCAACGTTACACAATTGACCCAGGGTCGCAATGACCTCAGCCCGGACTGCGCGCCTGATGGAAAGTGGGTGGTGTATTACAGCATTGATTCCGGCGAGACGAAGTTGTGGAAGGTTCCGATGGAGGGTGGTTCCTCCGCGCATATAGCCGGCGGGGCGGCAAGCTATCCTGTCGTCTCGCCTGACGGCGGGCGGATAGCTTACTTATACCCGGATGATCAAACCGCTTTCTCGTCTCATCTGATGGTCAGGTCCTTTGAAGGTGAATCACCCGCGAAAGAGCTCGACTTTTCTCCAGGCTTTGATTTGACTCCCCCGATTCGTTGGACAGTCGATGGACGCGCTCTGACCTTCATCGGCTCCCGCGACGGGACTGCAAACATTTGGAGCCAGCCGCTAGCCGGCGGCCCGCCCAGACAATTGACCAATTTCAAAACTGAACGCATCTACTTTTTCGGCTGGTCGCGTGATGGCCGGCGGCTCGCTTATGCTCGTGGCGGCGAGACGGGAGACGTAGTGGTTATCAGGAGTTCAGGGTGAAAGCGCATCTCCGGTTTGTAGCATGACTGAAGATTGCGATCGCTGATAAAAAAATCGCCGCCCTAACCAGGGCGGCGATTGAGGTGGTTCATCAATCGATTTGATGAAATCAGCAGCATTGACACAGGCAGCAGAGTCCGTTGCGCGGGCAATCAGACTTTGAGCGCTGCGGCGCATTCGTCGGCGCCGTCTGCCGCTTCTGCGGGCAATTAGGGCGAACCGCTGGGGTCGCGCGAGTTTTCAGATTCGCGCGGCCGGATGTTGATGAATAAATGGGCCGGGCAATTCCCATCAGAGCTACGAGCGCCAGCGTCAGGGTAACGAGACGTGTGGCGTTGATTTTTGAGTTAGTCATAAACCTTCTCCTTTTAACGGTGATCAGTTATCGCCAGATCGCCCATCGAAAAGGCGCAGTCACAACGGGCCACAACGGCGGCGGCTTCGCCATCCGGAAGGTTGCAAGCAACCTTGTGACACACCTCACCGACTCAGGAAGCGCCTGTCTCTCAAGCTCAATCGCTTCCTTCAGGCGTTGGCGCACCTATGTGAAGAAGGAGGCCGCTCGTTTCATGAAAAATTATCCGGATTCCGATTATTGTTTGACGACGCGGAAGCGGTAGTCGATTTTGTCCGGGGTTCCTGTGGGCGCCGTATCGCTGAGCGTCAGCGTGTAGTCTTTGGTCGCTGTGAAAAGATAGGCGGGCAAATTTACGACCACCGCCTTGCGGCCCGGCGCGATGTTCCTGAGCTTCAGCCCTGGTTGATCCCAGATCGCGTCGCCGCCCGCGGCAGGCCGTACCACGGCGCGGCTGCTTTCAAAGACATCGCTGTGAAAACGGCAGACCAGTCGCACGGAGTTTACGCCCGGACGGATGATCAACACTTGCTCGGCGCCGGACCCGGTTCCCAGCGTGGGCGGGGGAAAGACGATTGTGGCGAGTTGCGATGACGATTGCGGCGACGTAGCGGATTCGGCGCGAAGCCGTGCAAGCTGCTTTTGCGTGTCTTCGAGTTCTCTGGTCAGCCTATCGTTGTCGGCGCCTTGCTCGGCGACTTGCCGCTGTAGCTCCCGCGCGCGTAGTTGTAATTCCTGCTCCCGTCGCGCGATCTCGGTATGGGCAAGATCGAGTCGCTGTCGAAGCCGTGACCTCTCGACGAAGAGCCAGGAGGCCGCGACCAGCAAGAGGATCGCCGCCAGCGCCGATCCGATGGACAAGATCGGTATGCGCGGATGCGCGAGGCCCGCGCGCCACGACGGGGCGGGCTTTGGCGTCTCCACGCGCGCCGCGGCGATCAATGCTCTGGCGAATTCGACTTTCTCGCGCCGGTCGGACGTCGCCGTCTCAATGTAGTGACGTTTGAATTGCGCGCGGTCGGGTTCGGAGAGCCGGTCATTCACGTAATCTTCGATCATCTCCTCCTCGACGGCCTGCATCATCTCGAAAAGTCTGTGGTCGGAGAGATAGTCGTCTTCAAACCGAAGCCTCTCCTCTTCGGGCAGGTCATCCAGCAGGTAACGGACGATCAATCGCTGATTATACGGTTGCGTCTCCATGTTCGGGGGACCTCTTTACTCCAATGTGGCGAAAATCGCCCTTCATTTCGCGGTTTTTATTTCAGTTTTTTCAAGCATCGCGCCAAACATCCCCTGAGTTTTTTCCTGACGCGACAGACTCTGATTCTCAGCGCGGTGAGTGTGAGGCTCAGTTGCTCGGCCAGCTTTCCTCTATCCTCCACCGTGCAATTTTGAATGATCAACCCGCGCTCTTTCTCCGGGAGTTCCCCGAGGCATTGCCGCATGCAAGCGAACCGATGTTGTTCGAGGATCGTCTCCTCGCGCTCCTGTTCAAGTTTTGCCGGATTGTATGACGGCGTTCGTGACGGCGGCAGTTGATCCGGATCAACGGTCTCGCGCCCGGGCGCGCGCCAATACTCGTGCAGAACGTTCCACGCGAATCCCATGCAGAAACCGCGAGGGTTGAGGATTTTCTCCGCCGGATTTTCATCGCCGCCGTCGCCCGCGAGTTTTTGCGTGACGCGACTGATCGTCTCATCTGTCAGCCTGTCGGCGTCGGAAGCCGGAACGCGGTTGCGCAGGAAATAAAATTCGAGCCTTTCGCGCAGGTTATTCAGCGTATCCTCGTTGGCGTTCAAGAGCGCCAACAGCCGCTCGAAACCAGCCTGGTTAAGCTCCGACACAACCATTCATCGCTCCGTGGTTTGAGATTGTCGAGCGCGATGGCCGCGATGATCGTCGCGCGCCGTCCTGCCTTGTCGCGCGCCGCCGCTTGCAGGGCGCCGGCCAGCCAGATTGGCCCATTCGCCGATGTGGATGAAGGCCGCCCAGAAGTAGGGGCGCCGGTACGCCGGGTTATCGATCATTTTCAACTGCGCCTGGCGCAACGCCGCGCCGCGCCCGGCGCCACGCTGGAGCGCCTGATAATAATGGGTCATGAGCCTGCCGGTCATCTCTTCGGCGGAGATTTTCCACAGCGTGACCACCTGGCTCTCGGCGCCGGCCAACACCAGCGCCCGCCGCAGCCCGTAAACTCCCTCGCCGTTCTCCACCTTGCCTAGCCCGGTTTCGCAGGCCGAGAGCACGACCAGCTTGGTTCCCCACAGATCGAGGCCGGTCGCTTCGAGCGCCGTCAACAGGCCGTCATCGTCGCCGCTTCGTCGAAGATTGGCGCCCGTCAGGGCCAGTCCGGAGCGGAGCCACCGATTTTCCAAACTCGTTTCAACTTCAGTCGATCGCGGCTCCGCCGGCGTAGCCGAGTCCGCGTTCAGCGATTCCACGCCGCTCGTGTTGGCCGGCGCGATTTTCAGGTTGGGCAGAAAGAACGCATGCGTAATGATGTGGAGCACGCTCGGCCCGCGCGCCTGCTTGAGCGCCGTCTCGGTGGCCCGGGCGCCGGTCAAATCAGTGGCTTCCGGCAGAATGTTCTTGATCCGCCGCGCCTGATCCATCATTGCCGGGGGCAGCGACGGAAAGTCGAGTCGCTCACTGTCCCGCGGCGGCGTGTATGCGGCCAGCGTACGCGCCGGAGGCTGGGTTGAAAGCGTTCCGGCGGCGTCCGTCGCGCCGAACTCAGGAACGGCGACGATCAACGGGGCGCCGCGACTCGGCGCGCGGGATTGCAGACGCAGCAGGTCGCGCCCGCTGGTCAGGTACGTGAATGTATAGCGCTTGATTAGGTATTGACGCTGTTCATCAACCAGCGCGGCGAAGGGGATGAGGTTGAGTTCGCCGTCGGGCGAGAGCAGGACATGGCGCGCGTGGCCGAGCAGCGCGCGCACGGGGCGCATTACCCGCTCGTCCACATCGCGCGCCAGCCGCCGCGCGTCTTGGCGATCCGGGCGATCCGAGTCTCCTAACGCCTCACGCCAAAGCTTCACCGCGTTGTCAATCGGCCCGGCCGCGCCCAAATCAACCCAGCGCGGCTCGCCTCGGCTCATGAGCGCGTAAGCCGCATAGCGCGGCGGGTGGCTGTCGCTGCTCAGTGGCGCGCGCGGGCGATAGCGCGCGAATTCAACCAGCGCCGCCCCGGACGGGATAGCGGCTTGGACGGCGGCGAGCGTCACGGGCGCCTGGAACTCGGGAACGCCCGCGCTGAGCGAGGCTTCGAGCTTGTCGATCTCGGCGCTGAGTCGTTCGATGTCCGAACGGTAGGCGCCGAGATTACCGGCGCCCGCGCGGCGCAATGTCCTGGCGGCGAGTTGCGCGCGGGCGTTGGCGAGCTGATCGAGCGCCGCTCGCTCCTGCTCTGTGGCATGGAGGCGCAACCTGGCGAGCGTGTCGGCGACGGCGTCAAGCCCGCGCCCCTTGCGCCGCAAAAGGGTAGTAAATGCAAGGTTGAGCGCCGCCGGATTTCGAGGAGCGTCTTGCGCGTGCAGCGAGATCGTATCGTTGGTTTCGCGCTCGAATACGTTCAGGTATGCGAGTTTCTGTCGCTCCGAGCCGGCCCCCAGCGTGCGTCTGAGATGTTCTTCGCGCAGATTGTTGCAGCGCGTAAGCAGGTTCACGGCCTGCGCCAGATCGCCTTTCGCCTGGTTGAGCATGGCAAGTTGGTACAGCGAGTTGGCGATACTGAGGTGGTCCGGGCCAAGCCGCCGTTCGCGGATCTCCAACGCCCTCCGGTAAAGGGCTTCGGCTTGCGCGTAGTCTCCCTTTTTGCGATGGAGCGCCGCGAAGTTGTTCAGCAAAACGGCGATGTCGGGATGGTCCGCGCCGAGTCGCCGTTCAAGGATGTCAACGGCCTGTTTGAAGAGGGAGTCGGCGCTCGCGTAATCGCCCTGGTCGAGGCGCAATTGCGCGAGATGGTCGAGTATGACCGCAATGAAGGGATGATCGGATTCGAGTTTTCGGCGAATTTGCAGCGCCTCCTTGAAGCATTGTTCGGCCTGCGCGTAGGCGCCATGACGGGCGTAAATGACGCCCAGGTCATCGAGCGACATGGCAATGCTGGGATGGTCAGGCGGCAGCGTCTGCTTGCGGATGTCCAGCGACCTCCGGTGGAATTGTTCGGCCTTCGCGTAATCTCCTTTCCTGGAATAGAACACCCCCAAATCGTGGAGCGTGGTGGCGACCTCGTGATGATCCGGGCCATACGCTTTCACTTTGATTTCCAGAGCGCGCTCAAACATCGGCTCGGCTTGCGCGTAATCTCCCGCGTCGGCGAGAGCGCCCGCGAGGTTGTGCAGTGAGACCGCGATGTCCGGATGATTGGCGGGCAGCTTCGATTCACGAACCCGCAACGCGCGCCGGTGCAATCGCTCGGTCTGCGCGTAATCGCCCTTTTTGTGATAAAGACCGGCGAAGTTGTTGAGCGCGTCCGCGACATCGACGTGGTCGGGGCCGCGAAACTCGGTAATGATATCCAGAGAGTCTTGGTAACACCTCTCCGCCTCGCTGTACTTGTCGTGAGCTGAATAGACTGCGGCGAGCAAGAAGCGGCAATTAAGGGTACGATCGATATTCTTGCGGCCGAGCGTCGCCTCAAAAATTTTCAAGGCCGTTTCCAACTGCGCTTCAGCTTTCGTCAACTCCCTCATTCCGAAATAGAGATTGCCGAGATTGAATCGCGCGGCGGCGGTATCGGGATGCTCAGGGCCCAGAAGCTTTTCGCGCAGGTTGATGACGCGCAGATACAACGCTTCGGCTGGAGGATATTTCCCAGTTTGTTTGTACACCTCCGCCCATTGATTCAGCGGGTTAAGTAGAGCGTGGGTTTCCGCGCCAACTTCCTTTTCCCAAATCGTCACGGCGCGGTTGAAGAGCGGTTCGGCTCGCGCGTAGTCCGCGGGCTGGCGATTGAGCATGGCCCGTTTGAGATAGAGCGAGGCCAGGTTGTAGAGCGTCAGCGCTAGATCGGGATGATCCGCGCCGAGCGCCTGTTCCTGCATTTCCATCGCGCGTTCGCCGGCCGTAATCGCTTCCGTGTACTTCCTTGCCGCCATCAGTCTCGCTGACTGGTTATAGAATCTGAACGCCTCAGTCAAAATTCGCTCTGTTTGAGAGGCCGGCCGTGGCGCGGCGAGCTTGATCTCGTAACGTCCGATGGGATATTTCCCCGGCGCGCGAACTTCCAACAGGTAGACTCCCGCCGTCGGGGCGATCCACAAGATTGGGTCAGGCCCATAGCTGGCGTTCGGACTGTCGGCGACGATCTGAGCGCCGCCGGGCAGCTTTAAGACTATCTCCACATCAATGCCGCGCTGATCAACCACCACTTGCGCGAATTGATCCGCGCCGAGCTCCAGTCGATAGAGGTGAGCCTGACCGCCGGCCAACTCGCGCTCCACAGGCTTGTTCGGTTCCAGTATGGGCGCGTTTCGTTCTCCCTGACCCAAGCGGTATGTCGCTGGCGGGCGCGAATCGCCGCCCGACGCGGGCCCCGGCGCGGAAAAGAGCAGGGAGCCAGTGGTGAGCGCCATGCTGAGAAAAATGATTCGCCTGACGCCGCGGCCGCGCGGAAGATGGAGAGTCATATCGCGCAGCGCTCTACCTAACGCGAGCGTGACCGTCGCTGAGCGTTTAATGTCATCGTTCGAGTATTTCATATGAACGTTCTCCTTCGACTGAGATTGATAAACGGTTGTCATAAACAGCTATTGGAACGCCTTCTCGCTTCTTGAGGGAACCGATATACGAAAAGCGGTTCTATTGTCCTCAGTGAACGCGCTTAGTCTTTCTTACTTTTTCTTAGCGCGACGATGGAGCGAGGACGCCCACATAGGCGTTCGACTCTTTCCGCTCTGTTGAAACGCATTTGAGAGTCGCCCAGACTTTAATGTTTTTGTAATTGACATAAACGCGCGAAGCCAATATCCTTGCCACGCTTTAGGTTGTTGACCGAACTGAATGCCCTGAAAACAACGCCCTTTTCCTCACCTCACATGTTTCCCCCTGTTCTGCTAGCCCCGTCTCTACACAACATAATTTTGGTGCCACAAATCGAGGAGTAAGTCCTTCGGAACGCTTAACGCGTGGTTACAATCTTCACCAACCTCGCGGAGTTCATAACGCTTGGCGTGCGGTTATGATTTTAACCAACCTCGCGGAGAAGGCTTGCGCTATTCACAATGCGATGGGTGCGATGAATTCACGGAATCGGATCGCGTTCATTGTCGCAAGCGGAAGCTTGTCTTGGTAGTCTGATTTTGTGTTTCGATCTTTGATTTTTGAGCAACAAACACCAAATGCCTGTTCAGCGTTTATGCTGAAATGGCAGATGACGAAGAGTGGAGGAGAGGGAAGAGTCGGGAGGCGTATAGGGTGGGAACGGGGCGAATAGGCGACGACGAAATGGGGAGCGCGGCGTCGCCCGGTCGTCAAACATCCGCGCAGTTCGCTTCTCCGGCTATCCCTCTCCTGCGGTCTTCGTCTGAAACCAAATCAGCAAAATTATTGAGTAAAAGGCTTCGATTTTTTGCGCCAGCCGCGTTGCGCCAGGTCCTGCAGGTGCTGCGTCGAATAGCGCTCGCGCTTGACGCCGGACTCGCGCTCTCTCAGCGACACCAAGCCAAGCGCCAATGGGATAATGAAGTAATGAAGCTTGCCGCCCGCGGCTTCGTAGAGGTGCGAAAGCAGCATTGCAGCGGCTTGCGCGGGCATCGGAGCGGCGGCGAATCGCGCGCCGTTTTGTAAATCGGACATTACTCCGATGTATCGCGCGCCCATCAGATGCAGTGGCTCATAACTGAGGACAGCGAAGATGAGGATCCCGGCATAGTAATTGGCGAGACCGGGAAGCGCGTCTTTCCGCCAGGCGATGAACAGCGAGACAAAGATAATGGCTGTGACCGTGAATATAGGAAGCGTTGCGAACATCGGGCGCGCCGAAGTGATCGGCTGGTTGCGCGCCACCGATCCGGCGGCGAAAGACAGAGCCGCTATAACGACGCTGAGCCCGATCAACGGCAGCCAATGTTTTACCTTGGCGTGGGATGATCGCAGATCGGCGAACCAGAATGCGAACATGGCGAGCGGGCCGCCCTCAGTGAAGCCTTGAACGACCGGCCCGATCAAAAGCGGGATGCGCTCGCCGAAGATCGAGATAGTGTGGGTACCTGCGCGCAGTCCGCCAAATAGCAAGCCGTATTCAGTGAGTGTCTGCAGCACCGCGCCGCTCACGAACATCAATAAAAACCGCCGGTCAGGTCTGTAATAGGCGAAATAACAGGCGACAACCAGACTAATGGCCATTAGGATCAATCGCGTCTCGTAAAAACCCGCGTGATCGAACGTTCTGATCATCCAAAATTCCATGGCAAATATCTTCCCAGCAGAGGCTGCGTGATTTATTCAGTTAAGGCGATTGTTTGGTCTTGGAAATCCACGCCACGACGGGAATTCTACTCCGAATGCGGGATACGGCAAATGGTTCGCAGGAGAAATTGAACGCGGGTGGCGAACATTCATTCTCTGGTTTCAGCGCGAGCCGATTGTGAACGGAGAAGCGCGACGGCGACCAAAGCGCCAAACAAATTCAGCGCCACCACCCAGGCCATCACCTGCGGCCCTTGCGATTTGAAAAACTGCCCAGTCAGCCACGGCCAGAACATGCTGCCCGCCGAGGAACCTACCAGAAAAAATCCCGTGACTTTGCCCGACAACCCCAGGATGCGCTGCGCCAGTCCGAACGCGTTCGGAAAGACGGGCGCCACCGCCAGTCCCAATCCGATTGCGCCGAACCACAACATGAACGGCGTCGGCGCGAAGACCAGCAGCGACAGCGCGATCAGCAGAGTCATTGACAGGTGTGTGACGATCAGCGAGACGGCGTTGAACCGAAAGGTCATCCAGATCGTCGCCAGACGCCCCACCGTGAACGCCGCCCAGAAGCCCGAATTCAGGTAAGCCGCAGTCTGAACGTTCATCCCGCGTTCGGTGGCGTAGCTGAAATACCAGCCCATCATCGTCGCCTCCGCGCCGATTTGCAGGAAAAAGAAGAGGGCGAAGAGCGCGATGGTCAGCATCGGCAGCGGAGCCGTTGAGTCAAGGTGTTTATGCCCATGCAACGTTGGGCTTGGCGCAAGGAACGTGATCAGCGCCACGGGGATAATGATTAATGCCAGCAGCCAGTACGTGAGATGTAAGCTGTCGGCCCGGTGAACAAGTTGCCCGACCAGCATCGGCGCCAGGAATCCGCCCAGCCCGAACGCGCAATGGAGCGCGCTGATGAACGGCCTGACGCGTTCGCCATGAACCAGAACGATCAACGCGTTTCCGCCGACATTGATCGAAGCCGAGGCGACCCCCATAAACGCGGACAACATAAACAACGCCGGCAACAGCGTCGCCGACGGCATTAGCGCCAGCGCAACGGCCGAGGCCAGCAGCGACGAGGCCAGCAGCGGGTGTCCCGCGATGCGGTCATAAAACCGCCCGATCAGCCAGGAGCCGATCATCGTGCCGAACGAGCGCGCGATGAACAGATTGCTGATCTGTTTCATCTCGGCGTTCGTTTGCGCCGCCAGGGCGGGAAGAGTCGGTCCCAACGAACCTGAACCTAAACCAAGAGCAATGAAGGCGAGTGAATAAAGAATCGTTTTACGCATTCGCAAGCATCATATCGCAAGGGAGTGGGGAGTGGGGAGTGGGAGAAGGGGGAGACAAGGAGACAAGGAGACAAGGAGATGGCGTTTCTTCTCTTTCTCCTCTTCTCCCACTCCCCACTCCCCATTCCCTTTTTGCCCCTGACTGTAATAGAGTTTGCGCGCACTACCCATATTCCAATTCCCAACTCACACGCAAAACAGGAGAGACGATGGCGAAGCGGATAATTTACGATGCGATAGTCGTCGGTTCGGGCGCGACCGGCGGGTGGGCCGCGAAAGAACTCACCGAAAAAGGTCTGCGCGTGATCATGCTTGAAGCCGGGCGCAAGCTCGATCCCTCGAAAGATTTCAAGATGGTGGCCTGGCCCTACGACCTCAAACACCGCAACGCGATTCCGCAGACCGAGTTGTTCAAAAAACGCCAGCCGATTCAATCGAAATGCTACGCCTGCGATGAGTACGCCAGTCATCTTTTCGTTGACGATGTTGACAATCCGTACACCACCGCGGATGGCAAACCGTTCGATTGGATTCGCGGGCGACAGGTCGGTGGGCGCTCGTTGATGTGGGGCCGCCAGTCGTACCGTTTGAGCGACTACGAATTCAAGGCCGCCAGCCGGGACGGATTCGGCCTCGACTGGCCGATCAGCCACGCCGAACTCGCGCCTTACTACGAACGCGTCGAACGTTTCGCCGGCATCAGCGGAACGGCTGATAACCTGCCGCAATTGCCCGACTCCGTCTTCATGCCGCCGATGGCCATGACCTGCGGCGAGCGCTTTTTGAAGAAGGCGGTCGAGAGCCGTTGGAAAGACCGCAACGTGATCATCGGCCGCGTGGCGATGTTGACGCGTAACCACAACGGGCGCGCGGCCTGCCATTACTGCGGCCACTGCGAGCGCGGCTGCGAGACCTCTTCGATGTTCAACACGCCCGGCTCGACTCTGCCCGCGGCGATGAAGACGGGCAAGCTGACCTTGCGTCCCGACGCGGTCTGTAGTCACGTCATCGTTGACACCAACACCGGTAAAGCCAAGGGCGTCGCCTTCGTTGATCGAGTGACAAAGAAAGCTCACGAAGTTCATGGCAAAATCGTGGTGCTCTGCGCTTCGACCATCGAATCGACCCGGTTGTTGCTCAATTCAGCGACGCGGCAATATCCGAATGGGTTGGGCGCCAATTCATCGGACGCGCTGGGACGCCACCTGATGGATCACACCTATTCGGTCAGCGTCGGTGGGATCGTGCCTGCCGCGGCGAAATATCCGTATGATCATGGCGACGGGCGCAACAACGGGATCTATATTCCGAAGTTCAGGAACGTCTTCGACAAGCATCCGAAATTCATTCGCGGTTACGGCATTCAGGGGCAAGCTCAGAAGGGAATGCATCCGACGCATTTGCGAAGCGTCCGCGGCTTCGGCGCCGATTTAAAACGGATGGTGCGCGAAACTCCCAACGCGCCGTCGTTCTGGATGGGCGCGTTCGGCGAGATGCTGCCGCGTCCGGAAAACCGCGTGACGATCAATAAGGACCGGAAAGACGCCTGGGGAATTCCCGTCGCGCATATTGAATGCGCCTACAGCGACAACGAACGCGAGATGGCCAAGGACCAGATCGAAACGCTGAAAGAGATGGCTGCCGCGGCGGGTTGGGAGATTCAATGGGCCAACCGGAACTTGGCCAACCCCGGATTGTGCATTCACGAAGTCGGCACGGCGCGCATGGGCGATGATCCGAAAACATCGGTGCTCAACAAATTCAATCAGAGCTGGGATGTGAAGAACCTCTTCGTGACTGACGGCGCGTGTTTCGTCTCGCAGGGATGCCAGAATCCGACGCTGACAATGATGGCGAT
>Ga0187894_10005900_pt1 | contig 12240 bp, 13 predicted proteins | sample GBC1701081metaG_FD_136650 | JGI IMG/M metagenome (GOLD analysis project Ga0187894, IMG submission 136650) | White microbial mat communities from a lava cave in the Kipuka Kanohina Cave System on the Island of Hawaii, USA - GBC170108-1 metaG ... | reverse complement strand
GCGGCTCCGTGGCCGCCGACTTCTTGGCGGAGCTCGAAGCCGGAGACGACGCGCAGCAGCTGATGGCGCGGCTCACCGGCAACTACAAGCGCGGCAACGAGCGGCTCGCCGCGCGGCATCCGCGAAATCGCGGCCAGTGCTAGCAAGCGCCTCGACGCATCGAGCGATCGCATACGGGCGGAGCCCTAGGTTGGCCTCCTAGCAGCAGAGCGCCCCGGCGTACCGCGCTCGCGCATCCTCCGTCGATCTCGTACCGAGCCCCACGACAGACGCTCCATATAATGCGTTCCATGTCGGACGAAATGCAGCGCGCCGCCGACCTCGCGGCGCTCACCAAGGCTCTGAAGATCGGCAGCTACACGCGGCACATCTTCCTGTGCACGCATGGCGATTGCGCCCCCGGCGAAGCCGCGCAGGCGAGCTGGGACTTCCTGAAGAAACGCCTGCGCCAGCTCGGGCTCGCCGACGTCGAGGGCGGCGTCTATCGCTCGCAGGCGAACTGCTTTCGCATTTGCCGGCACGGGCCGATCGCCGTCGTCTATCCGGACGGCGTCTGGTATCGCGGCTGCACGCCGGAAGTCCTCGAACGGATTCTGCAGGAGCACGTGATCGGCGGGAAGCCCGTCGCGGAGTTCGCGTTCGCGGCGAATCCACTGGCCGCGAACGAGCGCGCATGAGGGCCGGGCTGCTGCGCGGCCGCGACCACGTCGCGCTCGGCGTTCACGGCGCGATCGCCGAAGCGAGCGTCGCGATCGCGATCTCGCGCGGTGGCTACGCGAAGCAGTACGCGTACGTCGACCCGAACGAGGACGCGGTCGCGTTCGGCGTCGGAGAGCGCGCCGTGCTGCTCGCAGTGGCCGACGGGCACTCCGGCTTCGAGGCGGCCGAAGTCGCGCTCGAGCACTTGCTCGAGCACCCGGCGCCGCACTGGACCGAAGGCTCGGGGCCGCCCGCGAGGCTCGAGAGCTGGCGCCGCCACGCGCTGGCCGCGCTGAACGATGCGGCGCTACAGATCGGCGGAGAGCGTCGCGAGGGCAGTCGCTCGCGAACGACGCTGACACTCGCGCTCGCCGACCCTGCCGCGGGCCAATGCCATTATGCCGCGATCGGCGACAGCCACCTGTTTGCAGTCTTCGCGGAGGAGGTACGAGAAGTGGCTCCCGCCGAGAAGAGCGGTGCGTTCCTCGGAGATCCCGCGGTCACCGAGAAGCTCGCCGAGTACGCGCGGCTCGGCGTGTTCTCGCTGGCCGGCGTGCGCGCGCTCGTGCTCGCGACCGACGGCCTCTCGGAGGAAGGCATCGGCGTCGCGAATCCGACGCGCACGGTGCACGAAGCGCGCATCGCCTGCGCGCGCGAGCCCGCGGCACTGCGGCCGCTCGTGCTCGCGCGCAGCCTCTGCGACGCCGCCTGCGCCGCGCATCGCGCGCAGCACTCCGGCGACAACATCGCCTGCGCGGTGCTCGAGCTGCGCGAGTAGCGCTCAGCGCTGCGGCCCTCGTGGCGTCAGCCTTTGTGCCGCAGCGACGCGAAGAACGCCGCGCGCCGATCCGGCGATGCGACCATCAGCGCCACGAAGATGAAGATGTAGAGCAGCGCGAACGAGGTGCGCACCGCGGCCTCGGTGAAGAACAGCTGAACGCTGAACGCGGCGGCGAGCAGCACGGCCTCGAGGCGCGAGAACTCGAGGTCGACGATCAGCATCGCAGCGAGCAGCGACTGCGCAGACGTCAGGAAGAGCTCCTCGGTTTGGCGCGCGTCGAGCGGCAGCGGCACGAGCTCGCCGGACGCCGCCGCGAACGCAACCGGCAGCGCGCCGACCAGCAGCGTCCACTGGTTGACCTTCGACGAGATCAACGTGCCGATGCCGACGTGGCCGCGCAGCTTCCACGCGAACAGCAGCGCGACGAGGAACTCGGGCGCCTCCGATGCGAGCGGCGCCACCCATTGCACGAGCACGAACTCGTCGATCGGGAGATGGTGGCCGAGCTCGACCAGGCTCTCTGCGAACGGCTCGGCGGCGAAGAAGATCGAGACCCCCGCGTAGACGAGGAGCGAGATCGCAACGACGCGGCGCGCCGTCGTGCCGGTGCGCTCCTCGATCCACGCCGCCGGCCCCTCGTGCTCGACCTCCTCGCGATGGCCGCGTGAAGCGGCGCGCACGTAGGCGAGGAACAGCGCGAACAGCACGAGCGCGTCAAAGACGTTGAGGCCCTGATAGCGCTCGGGCAACGGCAAGACCTGCCGCAGCGGGATCAAGAACGAGTAGATCGTCGAGTAGATCAGGTACTTCATCTCGAGCCGGTGATGCACCGGGATCGAGAGCTCGTGTTCCTTGCGCCGCCAGCACGAGACCAGCACCACCGACGACCAGCCGAGGCCGATCAGCAGCCGGTTCGCGCCCGTCATGTTCGCGACCGGATAGTGGATCCACTCCGGATCGTGGGCCGCCTTGATCGCGAACGTGAGGTCGACCGCGTACTCGGGCAGCACCGAGACCAGTGCGAGGATCAGCAGCGCGAGCGATTGCGGGATGTCCTTCTCCGCGAGCTCGGTCGACCACGAGAGCAAGAACGCGGCGCCGAGGATCGTCAGGCCGGTCGCCGGCGCCGCGACTTCGGGCACGAAGTGAAAGCCACCCATCAGGGTTTGGACGACCCAGGGCAGCGGCAGCAGCACGGCGATCGCGATCCAGATGATCGTGCCGAGCGACGAGCCGTTGCGTGCCTGAGAGTTCATCGCAGCTGCCTTCTCGGAAGTCATCGCAGCGGCTCTCCGTATGCGCGCTCGTAGTGCGCGGCGAGCTCGCCGGGAGCGAGCGTGAGCGATTGGGTGCCATGGCGCTCCGCGAGCAGCGCGCCCATCACGCTGCCGATGCGCGCGCAGCTCGCGAGCGGGAGTGCGCGCGCGAGGCCGTGTGCGAAGCCCGCGCGGTAGGCGTCTCCGCAGCCGGTCGGATCGACGAGCTCGCGCGCGGGCACGGAGGCGATCTCGCGCGCCGCGCGGCCGCGCTCGAGGATGCGCGAGCCGCGCTCGCCGAGCGTCACGACCGCCGCGCCGACGCGCGACAGGATCTCGCGCTCCGCGAGGCCCGTCTTCTCGAGCACGAGCGACCATTCATAATCATTCGCAAACAGCAGCTCGCCGCCCTCGATGAACTCGATCAGCTCGTCGCGCTCGAACAGCGGCAGGCCCTGCCCCGGATCGATCAGCACGCGCTTGCCGGCGGCTTTCAGCGCACGCGCGTTCTCCTGCATCGCGCGCTTGCCATTGGGCGACACGAACGCGAGCTCGTATGCCTCGTCGACGCGCGCGAGCTCGGCCTCGTGCGCGCGGCTCATCGCGCCGGCGTGAAAGCCCGCGATCTGGTTGTCGTCGAGGTCGGTCATGATGTACGCGCCGGCGGTCGCCTCGCCTTCGAGCCCGAGGATGTGGCGGCGCGAGATGCCGCTCGCCTCGAGCCAACCCGCGTACTCGGCGAAATCGTGCGCGCCCACCGTGGCCAGCACGATCGGTTCCTCGCCGATCTGCCTGAGGTTGAAGGCGATGTTCGCGGCGGTGCCGCCGAAGCTGTGCTTCAGCTCCGGCAGGTAGAACGAGACGTTCAGCACGTGCAGCCGGTCGGGCAGGATCACGTCTTTGAAGCGGCCGCGATAGACCATGATGTGGTCGATCGCGACGGATCCCGTGCACAACACAGCCATCTGTCAGGCGGCCCCCGGAGGCGGCGCAAGATGGCGGCAGCGAAATTGCGAGTCAATGGAGCTGTGTGGCCAATGAGAGCCGCTGAGGCCGGGCGCAGAAGCGATTCGCGGTCTCGCCTCTTAAGATGCGCCGGATGCGAGTGGCCGATCTCTATCGCGCGGGCGGGCCCGTCTACTCGTTCGAGTTCTTCCCGCCGAAGACGCCCGCGGGCTGGCGCACGCTCTATCGCACGATCGCCGATCTCGCGGAGCTGCGGCCCGCATTCGTGTCGGTGACGAGCCACGCGCGCGGCGAGAACCGCTCGCAGACCGTGGAGCTGACGACGCGCATCCAGAACGAGCTCGGCATCACCGCGATGGCGCACATCACCTGCGCGGGACAGACGCAGGCGGAGCTCGCAGCGACGCTCGATCAGCTGAAGCGCGCGGGCATCGCGAACGTGATGGCGCTGCGCGGCGACGCGCCGAAGGACCAACCGGAGTGGCGACCGGTGCCGGGCGGCTTCAGCTATGCGAACGAGCTTGCCGCGTTCGTCCGCGAGCGCGGCGAGTTCTGCATCGGCGGCGCTTGTTATCCGGAGACGCACCCGGATGCGCCGAGCCCCGCGGCCGATCTCGACAACCTGAAGCGCAAGCTCGCTTCCGGCGCGGAGTTCTTGATCACGCAGCTGTTCCTGAACAACGACCACTTCTTCCGCTTCGTCGATCGAGCGCGCGCGGCGGGCATTACGGTGCCGATCGTGCCGGGCATCATGCCGCTCGTCTCGCTCGCGAACCTGCGCGGCGCGCTGAAGAATGCGCCGAACTCCGAGATTCCGCGCGAGCTCGAGCAGGGCCTCACGGAGGCCGGCGAGGACAAGCAGCGTGGGCTCGAGGTGGGCGTCGAGTGGGCGACGCTGCAGTGCGCCGAGCTGCTCGCGCGCGGCGCACCGGGCATCCACTTCCTGACGATGAATCACTCGCCCGCGACGCGGCGCGTGCACGCGAGCCTGACGGGCGCCAAACCGTGAGCGCACGCAAACCGCTGCGCGTCGCGGTGCTGTTATCAGGGAGCGGGACGAGCCTCGAGAACCTGTTCGAGCAGATCGAGCAGCGCGCGCTGCCCGCGCGCGTCGTGTGCGTGATCGCGTCGAAGGAGAAGGCAGGCGGCCTAGCCCGCGCCGAGCAACGCGGCGTGCCGGCCGTCGCGATCCCGCGCAAGAAGTTCGCGAGCAGCGCGGGCTTCAACGACGCGATCCACGCCGAGCTCGCACGCCACGCCGTCGAGCTCGTCGCCTGCCTCGGCTTCCTCTCGATCTTCGAGCCACGCGAGCGCTACCGCGGCCGCGCGATCAACGTGCACCCGGCCCTAATTCCTGCTTTCTGCGGCAAGGGCATGTACGGCCGCCACGTCCACGAGGCCGTGCTCGCGCGCGGCGTGAAGATCACCGGCGCGACGGTGCACTTCGTCGACGACGAGTACGACCACGGCCCGATCATCGCCCAGCGCGCGATCGAAGTGCGCGAAGACGACACGCCCGACTCGCTCGCCGCGCGCGTGCAGGCGGTCGAGCGCGAGCTGGTGCCGGAGGTGATTCGCGGGATTGTGGAGGGGAAAGTGCGGATGCAGGACAGACAAGCACGCCGCGACTGATCGGCGCTTGCGTCACCAGCAGCGCTCTTCGCGGCCTCTTTCGATGAGCCATTTCGGCGCGCGGTCGATGGGCAGGCTGCTGCAGCTCTCGAAGAGGTCGCGCTCTCGACTCCAGCGACAACTGTCGACGAAGAGCCCGTCTTCCTCCGCTTTGCAACAGTTGGAGGAACGCATCCATCGGATCTCGCCGTCCTTGGAATAGATCGAGCGCGTCGAGCTGGCAGCGGTCGCAACGAAGATCTCCTCCCTGTCCTCGAACGCGAGGGGTAACGACGCGACCCGCCCCATCGAAAGAGAACAGGCGGTAGAACCAACCCGCGCTCATCCCGTAATAACCGACGCTGAAGTCCAACCGACCGTCGCTGTTGTAGTCCTCGAAATGAAGCTGCCATGGCGGCGCGCACAGCTGAAGCAGTTCGTTCCCGAAGAGCGAATTCAGGATCGTCGCCGCCTGCTTGCCGTCTCCAAGTCTCACCCGTACGGAATATTGCCCCTGGTAGAGAGGCTTCCGGCGGCCGAAATCGAGACCGAAATCGAGACGTTCGCCATGATCGAGACGGACATCGACGCGATCGAGCGTCCCGTCGCCGTCGAGGTCGACGTCGGCGGTCGACACGATCCATCCTTCGATCTCGCTGCTTCCGCGAGAGGGCGCCGCGAGGACGAGCGTTGCAAGCGCCCCGGCGAGGAAGCCGAGGCGCATGCCGTTCACCGCCTCGACTCCTGAATCAGCTCCACCTTGTACCCGTTCGGGTCCTCGATGAACGCGATCACCGTCGTGCCGTGCTTCATCGGGCCGGGCTCGCGCGAGACGTTGACGCCCTTCGCTTTCAGGCGGGCGCAGACGCCGTAGATGTCGTCGACGCCGAGCGCGATGTGGCCGTACTGGTCGCCGAGCACGTAGTCGCTCTTGCCCCAGTTGTGCGTGAACTCGAGCACGGTGTGCTCGCTCTCGTCGCCGTAACCGAGAAAGGCGAGCGTGAACTTGCCTTCGGGATAGTCCTTGCGCCGTAACAACTTCATCCCGAAGTGCTCGCTGTAGAAGCGCAGCGATTCGTCGAGATCCTTGACGCGGAGCATGGTGTGGAGGAAACGCATGCGGCGACGTTACGCCTCTGCTGCTCGCGCCGGCAATCCGCCCGCACGCCGATCGCATGCCGCGCTCGGCCGCGCCGCCTACGTTCGTGCGCTGCGAGGGAAGCCATGTTCATCGCGATGAATCACTTCGACGTGGAGCCGGGGCGCGAGGCGGAGTTCGAAACGCGCTGGCGCGAGCGCGAGACCTACTTGGCGGAGGTGCCGGGCTTCGTGCGCTTCGCGTTGTTACGGAGCAGCGAGCCGGGCCGCTACGTCTCGCACTCCACCTGGGAGAGCCGCGCCGCATTCGAGGCTTGGACGCGCTCCGAGGCGTTCCGCATGGCGCACGCGAGCGCGCGCATGCCGACCGGCGTGCTGCGCGGCCACCCGCGCGTCGAGACCTTCGAGGCGGTGCTGCAGCAGGATCGCGGCGAAATGACCGGACGGCGCTGAAGAGCCTCGGCAATTCTGCTCGCTTGGAGCCCACTTACGCTGGCTGCTGCGAGCCGGGGATTTTTCTTCGAGCTACCCGAATTTCGTGGTTGACCCTGGGGCGAATCTAGAGCGAATATCGCCGAATGCTCTCACCCCCCCCGAGAGCCGCTGCGCTTTGCGCAGTCGGCGGCGTCTCTTCGCGCGCGGCGAAGGTCTCGCACCCCCGAGACCGCTTCGCTGCGCGCGAAGAGCACGACCGGGCGAAGCAGAGCGAGCTGGAAGAACGGGAAGAGCCGGAGGCATGCGATGAGCAAGATTCTGGAGACTTCGAAGCTGCTCTTCAGCGTGGCGAAGCGAGCGCGCTCGCCGTTCGTGATGTGGGGCTCGCAGCGTGGGCGGAAGCCGGGCGCCGAGCCGAAGCGGTCCAAGCCGCAGAACGCAGCGCTGCCCGGAACGAAGCGGGCTTCCTCAGAGGAGGCGGCGAGCGGCGCACCCGACTGAACGCGCTGCTCCACGATCTGCGCGCCGACATCCAGCCCGGCGGCGCACCGCAGCTCAGCGCCGCGCCGCTCGCGACCGGGCTGCCCGAGGTCGATCGCCTGCTCGGAGGCGGCTTCCCGCGCGGGCGAATCGCCGAGATCGCGGGCCCGCTTTCGTCCGGCCGCACGTCGCTCGCGCTCGCGCTGCTCGCCGAGACCACGCGCCGCGGCGCACTCGCGAGCGTGATCGACGCCGCCGACGCGTTCGACCCGAGCTCCGCCGACGCCGCGGGCATCGATCTGGCGCGCGTCTTGTGGGCGCGCCCGCCGGCGCTCGCGCAGGCGCTGCGCTGCGCCGAGCACGTGCTCGCGGCGGGCGGCTTCGCGCTGGTGATCGTCGATCTCGCCTTTGCGGCCGCGCGCGAGCGGCCTCACGTCTCGCCGTCGGCGTGGCCGCGCCTGCGCAAGAGCGCCGCGAGCACGGGCGCGGGGCTCGTGTTGCTCACGCGCGATCGCCTCGCCGGCGCCTCAGCCGATCTCGCGCTCGAGCTCTCCGCGAGCGCCCGCTTCGGCGCGCAGCCGAATTGGCTCGAAGCGCTCGAAAGCCGCGTCCATCTGGTGCGCAATCGCGCCGGGCCCGCGGAGCGCACGGCCCTCGTGCGCTTCGCGTCGTTCGCGGCGTGAGCCGAGCCGAGTCATGCGCCCCCCGCGTGACACCGAAGTCGAGCGAGCCTTCGCACAGCAGGGGAAGCCACTGCCCGAGAAGCGAAGCGGCGCCCCAGACCAGCAACCCAAACCTGACGACGAAACGCGGGCTCGATCGAAACCGCAAGCCGCGAGCGCCCAAGTGGGGCCGTGCTCGATGCATGACGCGGCGCGCAGCGAGCCGGAGTCCGCGGAGGCGAGCGAAGCCAAAAGAAAAAAGCGCCCCTCGAAGCCACTAACCACTTCGAAGCCGCGCGTCGCCTGTCTTCTCGTTCCCGCGCTCTCGCTCGCGGCGGAGATGCGCGCGGAGCCCGAGCTGCGCGGGCGTCCGTTCGCGATCGCGAGCGCACCCGGCCCACGCGGCGAGGTGCTCGCGTGCTCGCCCGAGGCGGAGCGCGCGGGCGTGCGCATCGGCAGCGGAGTCGTACACGCCCGCGCGGCGTGCGCCGCACTCTCGGTACGCGTGCTCTCGCCCGCGAAGGAGCGCGCCGCGCGCGAGGCGCTGCGCGACGCCGCGCTCGCCTGCGCACCGCGCGCCGAGCTCGCGCCGACCGCGACCGGCTTCTACGCCGCCGAGGCCGCGGTCTTCGTAGACGCGCGCGGCGTCGGCGCGCTCTATCGCAGCGAAGCAGGCTTCGCGGCCGCACTCGCGCTGCACGCAGAGCGGCTCGGCTTGCCCGCGATGGTGGCGATCGCGGACACGCGCGGCACCGCGCTGATCGCCGCGCGGCTGCTCGCCAGCGAAGCGCGCAGCGAGCCGAAGGCGAGCGGCATCGATCAGCAGCGCGATCCCAACGAACGCGATGGATGCGAAGGAGGCAGCGCCTCGGCGACCGCACACACCCCTGACGCCGTCGCGAACGCAAGCCGACCAGCGCCGGCGAAGTTGGCGCAGTCGGCGCGCAGCGAGCCGAAGGCGAGCGATGATCGAGAGCGCGCTGCGAACGAGCGCGCAGGAAAAAGATCCTTTCGCGCAGAAGACAGAGCCTCCGCGATTGCAAGTGCCGACAGAGGTGGTCGCGAACGCAAGCCGGCCAGCGACGGCGCCGGAGCAGCCGGCGCGCAGCGAGGCGGAGTCTTCGAAGCCGAGCGAAGCTCGCAAAGGCACGGGAGCGAGCGAAGCTCGCAAACCACTGTGCTCCCGCCCGGCGGCGACGCCGCCTTCCTCGCCCCGCTCGCACTCGATCTCCTGAATCCCGAGGACGCGCTCGCCGACGCGCTCTCGCGCTTCGGCCTGCGGCGTGTGGGCGACTTGTTACGGGTTCCCGAGCGCGCGCTGCTGAACCGGCTCGGCCCCGCGCTGTTGCCGCTGCTCGCGCTAGCGCGCGGGGAAGACGCTTCGCCGCCGCCGCGTGCGCCGGACGCCGCGTGCTTCGAGGAGGGCAGCGAGCTCGAGGCGCCCCTCGCGCAGCAGGAGCCGCTCTTGTTCGTGCTGCGCGGGCTGCTCGCGCGGCTCGCCGAGCGCCTCGCCTGCCGCGGGCTCGCGTTCGGCGCTCTCACGCTGAGCTGTGAGCTCGAAGGCGGCGGGCGCGACGTGCGCACGCTCGGCCTCGCCGCGCCCACGCTCGACGTGCGCGCGGTGTTGCGCCTCGTCGCGCTCGCGCTCGAAGCGAGGCCGCCGAGCGCGGCGATCGACGCGATCCGCGTGACGACCGAAGGCGCCGTGCTGCGCGGTGATCAGCTCGACTTCTTCGCACCCGCCGGCCCCTCGCCCGCCGCGCTGAGCCGCACGCTCGCCGAGCTCGCCGCGCTGTGCGGTACGGAGCGCGTCGGCGCGCCCGCGCTCGCAGATGCCCATCGCCCCGACGCGTTCGCGCTGGCGCCGTTCGCGCTACACGCGGCGGCGGGCGCGACGCGCGAACGCGCGCGGGGGGGAGAGCGCGGAGCTACAGCGCGGGAGCACGTTCCGGGCGCGCGTGCCGAATCGGCGGTGAGCACGCCGAGCACGAGCACACGTACGAGCACGGAGAGGCTCGAGGATGCACCGCGTGCCGCGCGCGCGTTGCCGGCGAGCAGCGCGCTCGCCAGCGGCCTCGCCGTGCGCGCGCTGCGCCCGCCGCTCGCAGCCGCGGTGCGCAGCGCGCGCGGCGCACCGCATTGGGTGCAGAGCGCGCTCGCGAACGGCGAAGTGCTGCGCTGCGCGGGCCCGTGGCGCACGACCGGACAATGGTGGAGTGACGAGCGCTACGCGTTCGATCACTACGACGTGCTGACCAGCGACGGCAACGTCGTGCGCCTGCGGCGAGACCTGCTGCACGAGCGCTGGGAGATCGACGGCGTGTTCGATTAGGCGGGACGTGAGCGGGACGTGGGGTCTGACCCCAAAAACTTCACGAATCCGGCTAGGCGCCCCTCGTCAGCATGTTGCTCACCGCCGCTTCCGTGACGTGTAGTGCCTTGGCAACGACGGCCGCACGTACGCCGCGTTCGAGCACCAAGCGCTTCGCGACGAGCTCTCGCGCGGCGCTCACTCGCCGCGTCCGTCGCGTCGACAGCAGCTCGCCGCGGCTGATCGCAAGCGTGAGGCAGATCTCGTCGAGCATTTGGCTCACATTGGCGGCCGTTTCGTCGACGTCGACCACGACGGACTGCGATCTCACGCGGCTCGCGCTCTCCTCGTCGCAAGGCGATTCGAACGCATACCGGGGGCGAGATCCGACGACACCTCCGTGCCCGCACCATGGATAATCCGAGAGACACTCCTCGGGAACCATTCCGGCCCGCACGGGATTCGAGTGCACATACTCCACCACCGTCTCGAGATCTTCTTCGAGCGGGCGCGACCAGTAGCGGTCCTGCCACAGGTGCCCCACTCGATTGTGCCGGCGATTGAAGTAGAGCACGTAGCCGGTGCCGAGACGCGCCATGAGCCGCGGCAGAGGAACGTCTCCGGTCTCGAGCACCAAGTGCACGTGATTCGTCATGAACACCCAGGCAAAGCAACGAAAGTGCAGCAAGCGCACGAGGCAGTCGGTTCTTCCTAACAACTCTCGACGGTCCCGATCGTCGCAGAAGATGCTCCGCCGCTCGACTCCACGAAACGTGACGTGATGAATCATTCCAGGTGCATCCACGCGCAATCCGCGAGGCATGACTTGGACTCCGCGGGACCGCGGGATGAGCCGGCACCGTAGCGGCACGGGACGCGCCAAATCTCCTCAATCTGCGTCCGATCGCGTCCGCAAATTCGTGAAGTTTTTGGGGTCAGACCCCAGCTGCTCCCCGGCAACGTTCCGGCTCAATCCTCCCCGCGCTTGATCTGATCGGGCAGCGCGGCGCGGGTGACGTCGGCTTGCTCGGCGCGGTGCACGGCGCCGCGGCCGAAACGCGCGTCGAGCGAATCGAGCGCGCGATTCAGGTTCGCGCGCCGCGCGCGCGCTTCGCCCTCGGGTCCGAGCGCGAGCTGTTCGGGGTTCGCGGGCTCGAGGTTCGTGACGCCGACGCCAAGCAGGCGCACAGGCTCCGCGAGGCCTGAGCTCCGTAACAGCTCGCGCGCGGCTTGCGCGATCGCGTCGCCGTCGTCGGTCGGCCGCGCCAGCGTCGTGCGGCGCGTCAGCAGCGGATAGCCGCGCGGGCCCGCGGCGACGCGGCGCGCGAGCTTCAGCTTGAGCACGACCGTGCGGCCCTGCTCGCCGGTCTTGCGCAGCCGCCGCGCGACCGAATCGGAGTGCGCCAGGATCGCGGCATCGAGCACGCCGCGATCGGCGGTGTCGGTTGCGAACGTGTTCTCCTCGCTCATCGAGACGGCGTCGCGATAGGGCTCGACGTCGCGGACGTCTTCGCCGCGCGCGAGCCGCGCCATCGCGACGCCCCAATCGCCGAGCCAGGCGCGCGCCTGCACGGCGTCGAGGCGCGCGAGATCGCCGATCGTGCGCAGCCCGAGCCGGTGAAGGCGCGCTTCGGCGACCGCGCCCACGCCCCACAGCCGGCCCACCGGCAGCGGATCGAGGAAGGCGCGCACGCCGCCAGCGAGCACCTCGCGCAGGCCGTCGGGCTTCGCGCTGTCGCTCGCGATCTTGGCCACCATCTTCACCGGCGCAATTCCCACCGACACCGCGAGCCCGGTCTCGGTGCGTACTGCCTCGCGCAGCCGGGCGCCTACTTTCGAGGCTGGCCCTAACAATCTCTCGCTGCCGGTCAGATCGAGGAACGCCTCGTCGAGCGAGAGGCCCTCCAGCGCCGGCGTGAAGCGCCCGAAGATCGCGAAGAT
>Ga0187894_10005899_pt1 | contig 12241 bp, 14 predicted proteins | sample GBC1701081metaG_FD_136650 | JGI IMG/M metagenome (GOLD analysis project Ga0187894, IMG submission 136650) | White microbial mat communities from a lava cave in the Kipuka Kanohina Cave System on the Island of Hawaii, USA - GBC170108-1 metaG ... | reverse complement strand
TGGTCAAGTCTTACCCGATTGCAGCGGGATAGGAAGTTGCGGGACTGGAAAATGGCGGTCCTTTCGCGGTGGCCCTGCCGTGTTAAGATAGCGCACTGTCCCGTGAGGCCCGCACGCATCAAAGACAAGACTGTCATGATCACATTTCGCAAACATCGCTTCGCTTTTATTCTCATGAGCCTCAGCACAATTTTTGTAGTTCTCGCGCCGTTGTTTCTGGTCGCGAGTTGCCGTTCGCTCCAGCAGACGCCGCAGGAACTGAAGGCGCGCGAGACTCTGCGCGCCATGACCCGCGGCGGTGTCCTGCCTGCCGAAGACGCAGTCGCGAAAATCGAATCGGATTTCCCGCGGACCACGGCCGGCGCGCTGGCAAAGGTTGTTCATGCGCGGATCAAGTTGGCGGCTAACGATTACGCGGGCGCGGCATCGTTGCTGGACTCGAGCGCAATTCGCGATTACACGGTGATTGCGGATCACGCGCTGTGGATGCGCGGGAATGCGCTGGACCAGGCAGGCCGGCGCGTTGAGGCGCGCGCAGCGTATGAAAAACTGGCGCGCGACTATCCGACTTCATTGCGTGCGCGCGAAGCGTTGGTTCGTGTTGGGCAAATGTTGATGCAGGACGGGCAAGCCGCGGCAGTACCGGTCATGTTAAAGCCGTTGACGACGAAAAACGATGCAGCGGCACTATTGCTGTTCGCCAAAGCGCACGAACAAACGGGCGATTCGACGCGAGCGCTGGCTGCTTATCGACGGATCTATTTCTTTGCGCCGGCTGCGGTTGAAAGTGCCGAAGCCGCTCCGGCGATAGCGCGTTTGAATTCGGCTTTGGCCGCGGCTTCCGCCGAGGAGGCCGTCGCGCGCGCGGAAAGACTCTTCGCCGCGAAGCGGTACGGCGAAACCTACGACGCCTACTCTGATGCGTTCATGCGATTTCCGACCAGCGCGACGCCGGAATTGCAGGCCCGCCGCGTGATCGCGGCCGCGAACGCACGCAAATTTCAGGAAGCCACGGCTGCCTTGACCGCAATGCCGTCATCGACGGACGCCCGCGCCGAAGCGATGTTCAATCTTGCCCTCGCTTATGGCCGCGCCAAACAATCGGCCCAGGCGCGCAGTGTTACCGACGAACTGCGCAAAGCTTTTCCTGCGAGCGCGTGGACGATGCGCGCGTTCGTCCAGTTGGGCCAACTCGCGGAAGCAGCCAAGGACGACGTAAATGCCAGTTATTTCTATCGAGCCGCGGTCAACTTCTTTCCCGGCGCGCCGGAAGTGACCCCGGCGCATTTCTACATCGCGTGGGCTACGCACGATGCGAAGAACTTCACGGAATCATCGCGGCTTTTGACTGAACACCTCGCGGTTTACGCCGGCAACAACACAGACTTTCGCGGCAAGTCCGCGTACTGGGCCGCGCGCGACAGCGAACGTGCAGGCAAGATGACTCAGGCCCGCGCGATTTATGAGGCGCTGCAATTCCGTTACGACGCGAACTGGTATGGATATCTCGCGAAGCAGCGTCTTGATTACATGGCCCGCAATCGAGTTGTCACCGATTTGCCCCTTAGCCACGCGCCGGCAAATTCGTTCCCCGACCCGCTCACCGCTCGTGCGCTCGCAAATCTGAAAACGGTCACGGTTGCGGAAGAAACCGCCGGTCCAACCGAAGACGAGCGAATCGCGAAAGCCGACCAACTTTCAATCGTCGGCACAGACGACTGGGCCCTGGAAGAACTCGGCGTTGCCTCGGCGGCGGCTCCGAACAGTCCGCGCGTCAATCTCGCCATCGCCAAAATCTATCGATCAAAAAATGACAACGTGCAGGCGTTTACGGTTCTGCGGCGCAGCTATCCAGACTACTCGCAGATGAAAGCCGAAGAGATGCGACCCGAAGAGTGGGCGGTTTTCTATCCGCTGGCCTACTGGGAGATCATCAAGCAGGAATCGCGCGCGCGTTCTCTCGATCCTTACCAAGTCGCCGGCCTTATTCGTCAAGAGTCGGTTTTCAATCCACGCGCGGTTTCGTCGGCGAGAGCTTACGGCCTGATGCAGCTCATCATGCCGACGGCAGCGCTGACCGCCCGGAAGTCCGGCGTCGATCGAACGATGACGATGGAGTCGCTTTTCGAGCCGCGCCTGAACATTCAACTCGGCACGGCGTATTTCAGGGAACAGCTCGACAAGTATGGCCGCATCGAATATGTGGCCGCCGCGTACAACGCCGGGCCGCATCGCGTGGTGCAGTGGCGCGCGACGCTGCCTTTGGAAATCGACGAGTGGGCCGAAGCCGTGCCGTTTCGCGAAACGCGACTTTACATTCAGGGCGTGGTCCGCAATACGATGCAGTATCGCCGGCTTTACGATGAGCAGGGCCAGTTTCGGGCGGAAGTTGGCGCGCGCGCCGTGTATCCCACGCCGAATGTGTCGCCTGCACAGCCGGCGGATTCCACGATTCGCATACGGCGAACCGTCGGCGAAGAGGAAGAGTAGGCACCGTCGCAGTGTGGGGTCAGTACCACCCGCGTCAGCGGGTGGGACAAGCGCTCAATGATTGTTTGACCATTCGATCCACCTGCTTGCGCAGGCGGTACTGACATCGATATGCACATTCTCAAAGTCCGCTCTCATCAGCGCGAAGAATTCGTCGAGTTCACCGACCAAGTTCGGAAGAAACTAACGGAGTCAGGCTCGAAAGACGGCGTGGTCGTGCTTTACGTCCAACACACGACCGCGGGCCTGACCGTCAACGAGAATGCTGATCCAGACGTACCGCGTGACATGCTGCACGCGTTACGAACTCTGATTCCGCAACACGGCATGGGCTTTCGTCACGGCGAAGAAAACTCGGACGCGCACATCAAAGCCAGCCTCGTCGGTTCAAGCGTGACCATTCCTTTCAAAGACGGCGAACTCTTGCTCGGTCGTTGGCAAGGAATCTTTCTTTGTGAATTCGACGGCGGGCGCGAACGGAAGGTAATCATGCTCATTCGCTAAGCCTTACGTGATGGTGGGAATTCCTCACAAAAATCATTGACTCGCTGGTGAGGTTTGACGTACAAGGAGCCCAGCCCGCACTTCATCTTCGGCGATTTTGAGTCTTAACCCGAAGCCGATCGTCTCTATGGATCTTCGAAAGCGAGGACATCTGATTTGAGCAAAGAAGATTTAGACAAAGTAATTGCGCGCGCCAAGACCGATCAGGACTTTGCTCGCGGGCTCGCGCGCGACTTTGGGGCCGTAATCAAATTTGCGCATTATGAGTTGGACCCGAGCGAAATTGAAATCGCCAAGCAAAAGTTGAAGGAAGTGCTTACGTCTTCCCACTCTTCGTCAACAGACGCAAATCCTCCGGGACAGCTTCCGTTCATGGCCGACTTTGAGTTCATGCAAGAGCTGCAGAGAAAAAAGCTGACAAGCCAACTCGAGCGCATGATCAAGATAAGCAATTATACTGCTGACATGCTTAAGGATACCTTGGACAACGCGAGAAGGGCTTACTTTCGGATTACCTGGATGAATACAATCATGTTCGTTTCGGGTATGTCGCTGCTCATTTTCGCAGCGTTGTATGCCGCATTTTCTCAGCAGCAAAAAATTTATTCTCTCGTTTTTGGGGGATTGGGGGTGGCGAATTTTGTCACCCTATTCATAATGAAACCCATCGAGAGGACCCAAGCGGCGCTGTCGAATCTCGTCCAGGTCGAGGTCGCGTTTATGAATTACTTCGAGCAGATAACAATTTGGGACGCCTTTGCCGGACAGCCAAAGGGCAATCCGCCGGCCCTCGATCTCGGGAACATCGAGAAGGCCAGCCTGGTACTGCAAGAACGTTCACGCGAAACCATTGAATTACTTCAGCGCTTTATTGAGGATCAACCGAACGAACCGAATCACTAGCCCGGTGAGCGCTTTCTCAACTCCCTGAATCGGCCGTCAGTAGCGCGCGATTTCGAAGAAGTAGGAGGTGAAAAACAAGATGTCATCAGGTCAAGGCCCGCAGTTCCTTGCTTACGAGAATTTCACGCTCGGAATTCGGATGAAGTACCCGGCTGATTGGTGGAAACAAGACCAGGTTGGCGTGCCCCTCGTGGGCTTTTTCTCTCCACCAGAGGGTCCCACGGACTTTTTTCGTGAAAACCTGATTGTGTCGATTGAGGAACCCCCGCCCGGTACTACGCTACAGGAGTACGTAGATCGTTCGCTCGCCGAAACGGGAAAGACCATGCCGGGCTTTAATGTAATCGCTTCGCAGTCCGCGACACTTTCAAACCTTCCGGCATTCGAAATGTTATTCAACTGGAGCCCAGGTCCAATCATCCTTCAATGTAAGCTGATCAGCGCTTTAAGCGGAAATAGATCTTATACGCTGAGCTATACGGCTGAGCAGGGAAAGTATGAAAAGTTTCTAGGTTCGGCCCAGATGATGATGGACTCATTTGAAATCGCATAACGACTGATGAAAAAGCTGGTTGCCACTTTCATCGTTGTCTGGTTGATCACGCTCCCCTGCGGCTCGATCGCTCAAGAAACAGTCACGTCACAGATTTCCTCCAGCCATGATGCCGCCAAAGATCGGACCACCGTGCGACTCGCGCCGGCTCAACTCTCAGGCGAGAAAGCCAATTACCACAGCCTGAACTTTTCAATCGTTTACAGCTATCCAGGCAAGACGAAACGAGTGCCGGAGAGCCTCAGCCTCGAATTGTTGACGGTTGTAAAGGCGCGCAAATTGGATCCGGACTTGTACGTCGCCTTTCTCGTTGACAGCGAAGAAATTTTCCTCACCTCAAATCGTTCAGCGGTTATGAATCCGGTGCCGGGCAAGCGTTGGATTGGTGAACGCCTGGTCTTTCGACTGCCGTACGAAACTTTTCTCAAATTTGCCCGCGCGCGAAGATTGGCCGTCCGCTTGGATGCGGTCGTTTTCGATTTCAGCGACACCCACTTGCGATCGCTTCGGGAGTTCGCGCGGACGATCAAAGACTAGAACCTACGCAAGTCGTCTGTCGTCTCGCCGTTCTTCTTCCAAATAGATTTCGTGGATCGTCTGTTTCCAAACAATCTCGGAACTGGCGAGGTCTGTCGGCGTCTAAGCCAATGGATCCCGTCCAAAAAACTTCTGGAGGCGAAAAATGGGAAAGAAAATCTCTCTAAGGTGCTTGATGTATGTGCTGGTCGCAGCCGCTTTGTTGCTGCTTTTGACCGGATGCTCAAAAAAACCCAGTCGCACCACAAAAGTCACGGTCGCCGGCGAGGCAACCACCAAAGTTGAGCCCGACGCGGCCGTAGTCGTTCTGTCGGTCGTGACCCAGAGCGCGCAGGCCATCACCGCTCAACAGGAAAATGCGCGCAAGAGCGATGCGGTCGCCAATGCGATCAAAAGCACGGCGGGCTCAGACGCCGAGATCAAGACAAGCGATTACACGCTGCAACCGCAATACGATTATCGCGACAATCGCTTGCCGAAGATCATCGGCTACGACGCGCGCAACAGTGTCATTGTGACGATGAGCGACTTAAAGAACGTGGGCGCAGTCATCGACGCCGCCTCGCGCGCAGGCGCGAACAGCATCGACAATGTGTCTTTCATCTTGCGGCAAACCAGTCCGGCCCGTGGACAAGCGCTGTCAGATGCCACGCGGCAGGCGATGAACAAAGCACAGTCAATCGCGCAGGCCTTGGGTGGCCGGGTGACGCGGGTGGTCGAGGAGACTGAAAGCGCGACTGTGGCCGGGGAATCTCAATACGATGCCCGCGTGCATTATGCCGTCACGAAAATGGCGCCCACTCCGATCTCGGCAGGACAATTGAGCATCAGATCGAATGTGCAACTGATTGTCGAGATTGAAACTTAATCGGCGGATCGCTGATTCATGGTCTCGGCGAATCGCTCGATGTCATCGCGGGTCTGTTCCAATTTGCGGCGGCTTTCGAGATAAGCCTGCCATTGTGCGGTTTGCGTGAGAGCTTTCTGGGTGTCCTCGTCCAGGGCTTGCGCCATTACCGCGATCAAGTCGCTAACCACCCGCGTGTGGTCCAAAAGCGAATCGATAATCGAATGCGCCAGTTCGGATTGATTGAGATCCGGAGAGCCGTCTTCAGTTGTGTTTTGGGCGTTAGCCATCTGATTACGCGACCCGTACAAATTGAATTCAGTACCACCTGCGTTAGCAGGTGGGTCAAAGAGATTACCTAATGTCGTGTGTACGACCCACCCGCTAACGCGGGTGGTACTGACCTGGAACTAGCGGGGTCATTCTAAATACCAACTGCCACGAATGAACGGCAACTCGGCGACTTCCGCGGCAATTTCCGCAACTCTAACCTTCGTCCCCGGAGCCAAATAATCATATTTCACGTAACCGAGTGCGATTGTTCGATCCAATTTCGGCGAGAAAGTCGCCGATGTCGCTCGTCCAATCTCTTTGTCGTCAGCAGAAAAGACCTTGGCGCCATGTTCAATGGCGACTTGCTGTTCAAGAATAATTCCCGTCAGTTGTTTGGCCACATGACCGCGATGTCTGATCCGGACGATGATCTCCTGTCCAAGATAGCAGCCCTTCGTGAAACTCACCGCATCGTCGAGGTTCGCTTCGGTTACGATCGTCGTCTCGTCCATGTCGATGCCGTAGCGCGGGATGCCGGCTTCAAGGCGCAATGTTTCCTGAATGTCCGAGCTGATCTTTTGAGCGCCGCTGGCTTTCAACAACTCTGCTAATTGTCCACGGCTATCGGCGTCAACGAAAAGATCGAACCCATCCTCCGCCGTGTGCGTGGCGCGAATTATCGTTGCTTGAAAGTCGGTCTCCGGTTTCAGGTGGGTGACCCTTTGCCGCGCAACATCGGCAGCTTCATCGCCAAGTGCGGCCCGAATGACATTCGCGGCGTCCTTTCCCTGAACCGACAAGAGCGTAGTCCCGCTGGTCAAATCCTCGACGCGAAAATCGCCTGCCAGCGTGAACCGTTCCAGCAACTTCAAAACCGTCTCGCGCGTCGCGCTTTCGGTATCGATCAGAAATCCATCCGCGCGATGCATGATGCGAACCGACGCGAGCAGGCGGCCCTGCACGTTGGCAAACGCCGCGGGCATCCACGAACTCACCGTCAGCGTTTTCATGTCGTTCGTGACGAGGCCGTTCAGAAACATCACCGCTTCCGAACCGCTCACCAGAATGCGGCCACGCGACGACAGATCGAGCAAGCCCGCGCCAGCGTCGCGAACGGCGGAATATTCAGATGCAGAGGTTTCCTTATTCACTAGAGTTTTTCATTTGCATCGCGGCTTCGCCGCCGCAGTCAATATCCCGACTCCTGACGTATCGCCCTTGCGACAACTCTGTAATCTCGCAACTGCGCTTTTTCATCACGGCTGGTGATCAAAACTTGCGGGCTCGGATGATAAAGTGGAATCAGCAAGCGGCCATTCCATCGCTGAACCCTTGCGGCATCGGTTCGCAACGTGAACTCATGATAGTGAACGAGTTTCAGCGCCTCAAGCGCGACTCCACCCAAGGTCACGATTACGCGAGGTTCGATCAGCGAAATCGTCCGACGCAGAAAATCCGAACAGTTTCGTAGCTCCTGCGCCGTGGGCCGGCGATTCGCTCCTGATTCAGTTCTCGGATTACACAACGCGGCGCTCGTGATGAAGATCTGAGAACGTTCCAGACCGGCCGATTCAAGGAACCGATCGAAGTTCTTTCCCGACTGATCACCGGAAAACGGAACGCGTGTGCGGTCTGCGCCTTTACGGCCCGGCGCTTCGCCGATAAACATAACACGCGCCGCAATTGGGCCATTCAACTCGCTCAACACGGCGACACGATCGCACATGCCAGGACATTTCACGCAGCTTGAAGCTTCGCTGACCAACCGGCGGAACTGCCTCTGCCTGGCCTCAGTCGAAATCTTGCTCAAAAAAAGCATTGACTTATCTTTCCGCCTGAATTAGAAGTGCCTCACTATTAGTTCCACAAAATAAGAACGAGGAGATTTCCCTATGCGTCGAACATTGTTTCTAGCGTTGTTTGTGTTTGGGTTGGCTGCCCCGGCCCTGGCTCAGGACGCGGTCAAAGTTGACCCCCAGCACTACAAAGTCGAGTCTGAAAACAATCGCGTCCGGATATTGCGCGTCAAATACGGTCCCGGCGAAAAGTCGGTCATGCACCGGCACCCCGCAACCATCGCCGTATTTCTGACCGACGGGAAAGTTAAGTTTACCTATCCCAACGGAAAGTCTGAAGAGATTGAATTCAAGGCCGGTCAGACAGTCTGGCGGCCGGCCACCAAACATCTGCCTGAGAACATCGGCAATCAGGAGATGGAAGTGATTGTAATTGAGTTGAAAACCCGAAAGCCGCCGCCGAAGAAACCGACTGAGACCGGCACTACTACGCCGAAGAATCCGTGAAGACCCTCGCGGCAAGTCCCTTACCTTTGCCCCGAGCGTTTCATTCTTTCTATCCAGTCACCGTTATCTTGCGCGTCGTCGAATTGTATCCTTTGTGACGGGCCGCGTTCGTGTGTCCAGGCTCTTGAATTTTGATTGACCGCTGATTACTGGTTTCGCTGATTAATCAGAATTCCTGAATCAACCGTCTCGCCTGTGCGCGAGATGGCTTGAAAATGCATCTGTTTGCCGTTAACAACCTCAAAGAGCATGAAATGCATGTCGCGATCGTAGCCTTTGGCCGTTAGCGGTGAATTGTCCCTGATATCGCCGGTCCGAAGCTTGCCGCCTGCGCCGGACACGAAATAATAAATTCCCTTCTGCGGCTTGATCCGTTCATAAAAGTGATCGTGGCCCGTAAGCACCACGTTCACGCCATACTTGAGGAAGATCGGCTCGACGATTTCGCGGAGCTGCTTGTCCGACCCATGCTTTCCACCGGACGAGTATGGTGGGTGATGACAGAAGGCAACCTTCCACTCCGAGGTGTCTTTCGCTAATTCGTCTTCCAGCCACTTCACCTGTTTCTTGTCCATGTAATTACTGTTCAGCGCGTAGAACGCCACGTTTCCTTTTTTGAAACGGTAGTATTCCTTTCCGTTCATGTTGAAGTTCACGTAGTTAATCTGCAGCGTCTGGTCGTGGTTGCCGAGCGCGGCATAGAACTTTACTTTGTCATCCAGCAGCCGCTTGTAGGGCCCGGAAAATTTCTTTTCAAAATCCACCGCGGACTCGCCGCCGTACATGTTGTCACCCAGCATCAGCACGAACTCGTATGGAAATGCATGGTGGTATTGCACCATCATGCCGGCCACCTGGTGCTGCTTGCTGCTTCCAGTCCCCGTATCACCGATGGCCGCGAAGCGCACCGAGCCGTCTTTAAGCGGCAGCGCGAGTTTTACTACCGAACTGGCGGCTTTCGCTCCATTGGCTGTTTGCGAGTAAGAAACTTGCGAGAAACTGAGGGGTATGACCAGCGCAAGTATTAGAAGGAGTTTTGTTAGCAATGCGTGCGACAATCGGCTCTCAAAGAAAAACTTTTTCATCCTGGGTCTCCTTCCTTTCCTACGGTAGCGCATTCACCATGTAATCGATGATCAGGTTATTGTCGCGATCGACCAGCAGCATGTTGCGGCCGACGAAACGGTACTTCACTTCTTTGGGCAACTGCGGCAGTCGCAACAACAACGTGGCCGGCATTTCCGTCAGCTCTGCGGTCACAGGATATGGGTAGTTGACCCGCAAGGGAATGGTTTCGTTCTCTGCCTCGAAAACTATCTCGCGAAGTTGAGCGCGATCCTGACCCTTGAATTCGGTCTTCACAGTTCTGCGGATGTAGTCGGCGCCTTCTGTGTTGAAAATGTCGCCCGGCTTCGCTCCCATTCGCGCCGCCCGCAATCCTGCTTCAAAATTCTTTCGATACGATTCGATTTGCTCAGGCGTGCTGTCTTTGGAAAGCTTTGGCAATTTCGCTTTCACCTGATTCCTCAGCCTCACGTAATTCTTTATGCGAGTCTCAAATCGAGCGATTGTCTGCTTGTCCACAGGCGAAAGGTCTGCGTTGGTTTTTTTCGGAACCTGCCCGTTTGTGACACGAAAGAGGATCGGAGAGAGCATCAAGGAGAGAGCCATCGCGAAAAATAAGAGGCCATTGGCCTTCATCTTGTGTTTCATACGGTGTATGGCTGCAATCACGATGCCAGCCGGGGAGTTTTGCGCAAGCCGTGATGTCGGAAATGTAAGCGTTGAAATTGCGAGATTTACGCTGGTTCGGCGGTTACTTGGTGCTGCGTAAAAGGAGGAAATGAGCGAACGCTTGCCGAACATTTCAGGATTGAGATGTTACACCTCGGTTATCACAAGAACTCAACGTGGTTCGTTCGTCATTTCAGCAGGAGTCAGCACCTCGAAGAGAAGCATGCTTGTTGTTATCAAGTCGCCAATCGATCGATTCGGATTGGCATACGCAATGCCCGCGTGCGATACACCTTGCTGGCAAGCACAAGAAAATCGGAGTCCATCGTCACAATCACGCGTCTCGTACTGCGCGCGAAAGCGCGCGCTGCTCTGGATCCGACAAGCCTGATCGGCCTGCCTCCTGAACGGTGAGCACATCAACGCGCCGACGCCGCAAACCTTCTGCGACTGCGGCGGGAATATGCTCGTCGAAGTAGAATCTAATCTGCTCCATTGAGCAGTTTGGTTTTGAGCTTTGAGGAGAAGGAGGCGCGCAATTGCTCTGCTACTTCAGCATTTCCGCGAATGTTCGCGCGGACTTCTTCGACATTATCAAAATAATAGCAAGAGCTGCGTGAACGTCGCTGAGATTAAGTTGCGGAAAATCCGCAAGAATCTCGTCGGCGCTCATTCCGACGTTTTCGTGTCGGATTACAATATCCATCACTCGAATCCGATGGCCTGCAATACAAGCCTTGCCGCCGCAAACGTCCGGCGTCTTGGTGATTCGATCAGAAATGACTGCCGCCATGATTCTTGAATTCTATCACGCAGGAGTTAGATCTCAATCTTCGCAATAATTGCATTCGCAAATTCGTCAGTTGTCGCCGTGCCGCTAACGTCCCGCGTGCGCACTTTGCCTTCTTCGTATACTTGTAGCATCGCGCGTTCAATCTTATCCGCAGCGGTGCGTTCCTCGATGTGACGCAGCATGAGAATTGCTGATTGCAAAAGCGCCGTGGGGTTAGCGATGCCTTTGCCGGCTATGTCTGGCGCAGAGCCGTGCACTGCTTCGAACACCGCGCCCTTCTCGCCGATGTTTGCACCTGGAACCAGGCCCAGCCCGCCGATTAGGCCCGCGCACAAATCGGAAACGATGTCGCCGTAAAGATTTTCGCAAAGTAGCACGTCGAATTGTTCCGGCCGCATGACCAACTGCATCGACGCGTTGTCAATAATCATGTCGGCCGATTCAATGTCAGGGTATTCCTGCGCCGCGGTGCGGAAGCATTTCAAGAAGAGCCCGTCGGACATCTTCATGATGTTCGCTTTGTGCGTGCAGGTGATCTTCCTGCGCTTTTCACTGCGAGCATAGGCGAAAGCAAATCGCGCGATGCGCGTCGAGGCTCTCTCCGTGATGATCTTCAGGCTTTCGACGACGCCGGGAACCACTTCATGCTCGAGACCCGAATAGAGACTCTCAGTGTTCTCGCGCACCACTACGAGGTCGAGTCCCGGATTCCGACAAGGGACATTCGGCAGCGCACGAATCGGCCGCAGGTTCGCGTAGAGATCTAGCGCCTTGCGCAGGCCGACGTTGACGGAAGTGAAGCCTTTACCGACCGGCGTCGTGATCGGGCCTTTCAAGCCGACTTTGTTTCGTTGGATTGATTCAAGGAGTGCGTCCGGCAAGGTCTTGCCGACTTTGTCGAGCGCCTGCTGACCGGCGATGTGTTCTTCCCACTCGATCTCGGCGCCGGAAGCTTCGATGATAGAGACGACGGCGGACGCGACTTCGGGGCCGATGCCATCGCCGGAAATCAGTGTGATACGATGCATGAAACAGTAGGCAGTAGGCAGCGAGCAGTAGGCAGTTCAAAAACATCAGCCACTCTCGGCTTCCTGCGTGCAGGCCAATGAGAATAAGGCCTTGCCTGGCATCTGACAACTCGAACCGGTTTCGCCTGATTGGAGCTGGAATCCGATGTTCACACGATCGGTTTTGACACTCTCTTTGTCGCGCCACTAACATGGTCGCGTTTCGCTCCGTAACATGCGATCGTCAATCTACAAAATACACACCTGGCTTGGTCTGATTGTCGCCGTTCCGGTGCT
>Ga0187894_10005898_pt1 | contig 12241 bp, 9 predicted proteins | sample GBC1701081metaG_FD_136650 | JGI IMG/M metagenome (GOLD analysis project Ga0187894, IMG submission 136650) | White microbial mat communities from a lava cave in the Kipuka Kanohina Cave System on the Island of Hawaii, USA - GBC170108-1 metaG ... | reverse complement strand
GGTAACACCGCCGGGCCGTTTGATGAGGGGGTGTAGATTGAATACACTGCAAGACACAGGACCGGCGCAAAGGAGGCGTAAGGGGCAAACCCTGGCCGAATTTGCCCTCACCTTGCCCATTCTCTTGATCCTGGCATTTGGGATCATCGAGTTCGGGCGCATTTTCCAGGCCTGGGTGACGCTGCAAAACTCGGCGCGCGCTGCCGTGCGCTACGCTAGCACCGGCCAGTACTACGAAAATCAGTTCACGATGAACTTGAAGTTCGACTTGTCCAATGTCCCGACCTCGCTCAACGATCCGACCGGCTTAGTGCCGTGCGTCGACGATGGTACCGATGTGCTGAACCCGCCGCGTAGCTGGTCTGCCCCCGCTATCGACCAGCGCGGCGTGCAACAGGACATCTACCCGAATAATCCCGGTGACCCGGACGATAGGATCACCGTGTATAACGGCGGTCTCGAAAGCCTGTTCGCCACCTGGAACGGTGGCAAGAACTGCGACCCACGCTCCGAGGCCGACCAGGAATTGCGCAAGGACATGGCGCGTCTCCTCTCGATCTTCGAGGAAGCCCGCAAAGGCGCGGGCGGCCTGGGGCTTGAGCAAAATTCGTGGACGCTGCCGACCGACAAGACCAGCATCTCCGGCTGGCCCTGGTTCGCCGTCTGGACAGTCCCGAACCCGCGCGAACTTCAACGCGGCTGGTTCGATGTGGCCGTGTGCAGCACCCGCCGTTTCGAGGATACGACCAACGACAAATACTTTACCCGTGTCAGTGACGTTGATGGCACCGAAACCGAAGTCAACAGCCGTTTCGTGACCTACATCGGCAACCAGATTATGCGTCGCGCCAATCCGCCCGATCCGGCCAATAACCCCGACATGAGCGCCGACCCCGGCAGCGATCCGCGCCTGCCACAGGCCGGTTGCTTGCTCAACGAGATTCCCGGCTCGACGGCGGGTGGGTTGTTGAACAATGCTGGCAAGCCCTGGCTCGATGCCGGTGGCCCGGCGGATACCGTCACGGTCATCGTCACCTTCAACCATCCGCTCATCACGCCGCTCGGCCTGGCGCCCTACATCAAGATGCAGGCCCGCCGCAGCGCCATCGTGGAATCCTTCCGCGCGTCCGACCCGCAGCAGGCCTTTGGCGATGTCCCGGCTCTGGAAGCCCAGCCGCCGACCTTTACGCCGCTGCCGTCCAACACGCCGACCCAGACCTTCACGCCGACCACCACGCCGACCCGCACGCCGCTGCCCTCGGCCACGCCGACCCGCACCCAGCCGCCGCCCTTTACGTGCAGCCTGATTACCGCCAGGCCGGTGGTGAATGGTATTTCGGATGGGATTTTCGGCAATACCGTCTCCATTGACATCGACAATCGCAATTCGCAGGCCACTTTCATCACCCGTGTCCTGTTCCGCTGGCCGACGATCCTCGATTACCCCAGCATGTTCATGTCGGAGATGGCCTTGAACGGCGCGCCGCATTGGCAGGGTATGGATGTCTCGGATCCCCTTGCGGCCATGAACACCACCGATACCAATACCGATGGGTCAATCCCGGCCAACTTCTTCACCAATACGCCGGAATTTGACCGCACCATCGCGGCGAACGACACCGGCAACTGGACGGCGCTGCTTGGCAACGGGCCGAACCTGCTCCAGGTGTACGTGTCGATCGCCAACTTCAACGGCACGACCTTCTATCTGTTCAACCCGCTCTCGCCGACCGTGCCGTGCGCCATCCCCTTGACGTATACGCCGCCGACCAATACGCCGGTGGGCAATCCCTTGCAGACCAACACGCCCACCCGCACGCCCGACTGCGCCAGCACCCAGGTGTCGGTGCGCTTCGTCGGTTTCGAGCAGTTCGGTATCGTCCGCCTCGAAGTGGTTAATAACCGCAACGTCGTCTCGCCGATGACCGACTTCACCATTCAATGGCGGCAGCGTTTGCCCGGTATCCTGACGTTGGATCGTGTCACGACCGTCGCGCCCTTCGGTCAGCCTGGCAGTATCGAAGTCTGGCGTTCCAGCGGCCCGACCCAGGACTCCACGCCGCCGACGGCTGGTCGCACCGAAGGCACATGGGTACAGAACTACACCTTCCCACCCAACTCGATCACGCCCTTGCTGATTGACTTCGGTGGCGTCGCCGGTCGCTTGAGTGACTCCGGCATCGGCATGGTACCGTCCGACTTCAACGGCAGTCAGTTCCGCATCGGCTGCGGCGCGGGTGGCCCTGGCGGCCCTGGTGGCCCTGGTGGCCCACCCAGTGGTCTAATCGACCTGTCGAATAACCCGACGCCTGGGCCGACCAACACGCGCGGGCCGACGAATACGCCGCGCCCGACCTTCACACCATCCAAGACCTTCACCCCTGGGCCGCCCACCGCGACCCGGACGATAGGGCCGTCGCCGACGCCGCGACCGAGCAACACGCCTCGGCCACCTCCCACCGCGACCACGCCGCCCCCGCCTCCCACGCTGCCGGGTGGTGGCTGTATCGACGGCTGCGGTTAATCCGCTTCCGTACCCTCTAAACCAGAACCCCCTGATCCAACCGGGTCAGGGGGTTCTTTATTGTCTTAACGTGAAGGTAAACTTGCCTTTTTCCCTTTTAACTTTCACCCTTTAACTTTTAACTCCGCCAACCTCCCTCAAAATCGAAACAAATGTCTGAACAAATGTTCAACATTCCATATCCGTTTTGTGGTACGATTCCTTTGTGGCTTCATGCTGGTGGCTTTGTGTTACGCTTTTATCTTTTTCTCTGTGTCCTCTGTGACTCTGTGGTGAAAATCTATTGTCTTTTCTCTGCCAGCGCCGCCGCCGCCGCCAATGATACGAATGAGAAAAAATCTACGATTCGCATGATTATCATTTGCATCATTACCATCTTTAACGTCACTTGTAATAATCGTCTATGTAATAGAGATACCCGCCCGCGCCAGCTTACTCATAATCCGCTGTTGCGATTCGCGCATCGACATTTCCAGATAGGGGAAACCCAGCCACACATTCGCCAGCCCGAACAGCGCCCCCGTCACCACCCGGAAAACCGGCAGCGTCTCGCGCGGCGGCCATAAATTAAAGGGTGGATTGCCCAGCAGTTGGCTCAGGCCGTCAATCGCAATCGGCGCGATCCCCAGCAGCACATACAGCCAGATCGGGATCGGGCGTAAACGCCTACGTACCCGCGCGAACGCCAGCCCGCCGACGAAAATAGCCGAATAAATGGCTACGTCCCGCTCGCACAGCGTCGTCTTGTAGCCCATCTGCTCGTTGCCCACGAACTCCCGCGCCGCGAGCTGGAAGGCCGGACTGAACTCGCGCGGGTCGCCGATCACGCCGGGGAAGGGCGCTACGACCCGATCCGGGCTGAACTCCGGCAGCCCCTCAATGTAGGCTTCAAATGGCTTGTCCGCCGTGCCGGTGGACTCGCGCGGGTAGGCCGCCTGTTCGCCGAACAGAAAAAACGAGCGAAACGCGAACTGGTGACAGAACGGACTGTACAGCGTATACAGCACATTGGCTGGCCCGGTCGCGCCCAGCTTCATCAGTGTCGGCGCAACCCAGGGCAGGCTGGCATACACACCGATGATGATCAGCGCCACCCGCAGCCAGTGTGCCGTGACCCACAGGCCGATCCGGTTCAGGCGCACCGCCCGTTGTCGATTGCTAGCAGAAGGGGTCATCTTCGATACCTATCTTGTAAATGCTGTTCAATAGTGTATCAGGCCGCGAAATACGGCGCTAATGCCCCTCGCAGCGCGGCTTCGCTGGTCGGGCCATAATAAATATGGGTGATAACCCCGTCCGGCGCGATCACATAGGTCGATGGCTGCCCGCGCAGTTGGTACAGCGCCGCGATCTGCTGGCTCGGATCGAGCAGGATGTCGAAGGTTAATGCCATTTGCTCAGCCCACGCGCTCGCCGTAGCGCGCGTTTCGCCCAGGTTGACCGCCAGAATCCGCAGGCCTTTATCCTGGTAAGCCTCGTACATCGCCTGTAACGCAGGCATTTCGACCCGGCACGGCTCGCACCAGGTCGCCCAAAAATTCACAACGACGGGTACGCCGCGCAGGTCAGCCAGTTCAATCAGGCGGTTATCCAGGGTATACAGGGCGAAAGACGGTGCCATCACATTCAGTTCCGGCGCAATCGCCCGCCCATCGGCCTCGACCCGCCCTGTGAACTGCGCCCGTTGCGGCAGCCCACTATGGAGGGCGACAAAAAGGGCTGCGATGAATGCCATCCCAGCCCCCAGGAGCAATCCCGCCCGTTTCCAGGTCGGCATATCAGGCCAACGCCCGCGCGATCAGTTCCTGTATCTGCTCGGCGGTCAGCGCGCCAAAATGCTGCGCCACGATTACACCGTCACGGTTGATGACGTAGGTGCTAGGGAAGCTGAAGATACCGTAGCTTTTACGGATACTTTCACCGGCATCCATCACCAGCGGAAAGGATAAGCCCAGCTCGTCGCGGTAGGCGATGACCGCTTCGGTGGTGTCACGGTTGTTGACCGCCAGGATCGTAAAGCCAGCATCCTGCTCCGCTTGATAGGCGGCTTGGAAGGCGGGCATCTCTAAGCGGCACGGCCCGCACCACGTCCCCCAGAAGTTCACCAGCACGACCTGCCCGCGAAAATCGGACAACTTGATGGTTTCGCCACTATCCGTTACGGTCTCGAAATCCGGGGCGATATTGCCCACGCTCGTGCCGGAAATCGGCGCATCAAGCGACTCGGCTGCACCCGTGATGCTGCCCAGCCCACTATTGGCAATCGGGACAGCCGTTGCCTCAACCGCGCCCTCGCTCGACTGTTCCCCACCCGTCAAGCTGCCGATCACACTTTCTTCTAACGCAATCGACGCTTCGGCGAACTGCCCGGCGAAGGTCTGGCTCAGATTTTGCAGCGTCCCGGTCGCCACGAACAGGCCGATCAGCACCAGGAACGCGCCGCTCACCAGTTCAATCTTCCGCATGTGCCGTTGCAGCCTGCGCAAGATACCCTGCGCGCTGTCCAACAGCAGCGCCGTCAGCACGAACGGCACGCCCAGGCCGAGCGAATAGATCGCCAGCAAGGGCGCTGCCCGGCCCACGTCGCCTGTATTGGCCGCCAGCGTCAGCACCGCGCCGTATACCGGGCCGATGCACGGTGTCCAACCTGCCGAAAATACCACGCCCATAATGGCTGAACCGGCATAACCCTGGCCGCCCTGTGCCATCATCTGCCGTCGGGTATCGGTATACAAACCCGTCTGGATCGTCACGATAACCTTGCGCCAGAACGAATCCGGGTTGGTCAATGCCCCGCCCAGTACCAGCCACAGCAGGTACACGGCCAGGACGATCAGCGCAATAATCGTCGGCCATTGGGTGACAATTTGCTCGTCGGCGGTCGTCGGGATGGATCGGGTTAACGATGGGATCAGCGTGCCGGTGAACCCCCATAGGATGACAGCCGTCCCGGCCAGCGCCAGGGCAGGTGTCACCAGCGGGTTCTTGAACCTGTCTTTGTCCGCCAGCAGCCGGTTGAATAGGGCAGACAGCGCCCCCATGAAATGCAGGCCGAAGAAAATAATCAGCAGGCCGCCGATGCGCCCGATGATGCCGGTTGCCATGTTCACGTTCTGGCCGCCAATTTCGCGGATGAATGCAGTGGTGAGCAGGCCGATGCTGACGAATACAAAAGTAAATCCCGCCACGAACGCCAGGCCATGCAGCACGGTCGTGAAGCGCGCGCTGGCCGTGCGTTGCAGCACCGCCCCTCCGCCGCCAGCGACCGCCACCTGTGCGGCGACCGTATTGGTCACGCGCCCGCCCATATAGCCGATGTAAGCTGGCACGAGCGGCAGCACGCACGGCGAGATGAACGAAATAAATCCAGCGACGAACGCCAGACCTAATGTTAGATTTTCCGGGTTCACACGATACCTCTTTACATCACGCTTTCACGACTAGTATAACCCTAATCGGGAAATCTTTCCTGAATCTAACATAAGAGACAGCCGCTATCCGTTTCAGCTTATACGACCCGTATCTGACTGCTTTCATTCAGCCAGCCGTACAACCACTCTGCCAGCGGTGGCGTGACCTGGATCGCTGGCCCTGGACTCGCTTTGCCAAATTGATTGTGCCAGTATGCGCCGGTCAATGCGTAACCGCCGAAGTCTGTCACCCAGGGGACGCCATACAAGGCCTTCCCGAAGCCCTCAATCTGGAGACGCGCAATGGTCGGTCTTTGTTCCGTCACCGAATAGCTGCCAGCGTTTAGCGATTGCCCAGCCGAAAAAGGGGCTTCCAAAATCAGGTCGCCCTTTTCCCAAGCCGTCAGTCGGTGGGCCGCCCTATCCATTCTCAGGTCATGATCGCCGGGTTCGGCAGCGATGGATTCGACCGGCTGCCAGTAGAGCGCCTGCGACCAGCCGATCAGCCCGTCGTCCTCATCGCCGACCCCGTACCAGCCATTGGGTTCACCGGGCAGATAATCCACAATTCGGGCGACACCCCCGTGACCGATGCGCGTTACCAGCGGGGCGTTCGCCGCGCACGCCTGGCGAACCGGCGCAACCGGCGCGCTCACCTCTGCCCAGAATGGCGTGTTGGGTAGCTGGATAGGCTGCTGTGGCAGATAAGGCTTCATCGGCTGCACCTGTTCGCGCTCGACATAACCCGTCGGCACGCGATACCAGTGCTGCTCGATGCCTGTGATCGGAACGATGCTGTCCGGCCATAATGTCCTTACAGCCATCCCGGTTCGCGGCGCACCGTAAACCGGCGCGGCGCTCAACGCCCGACCTTGATAGCCAATATGGAGAGAGGATAATTGGAATAACGGCAGCCGATTAACTGTACTGCCCACGACGGCGATTCCTGTGAGTTGCAAAAATTGTCGGCGAGATAAGTTTTCCAAGCTGATTCCTTCAAGCTATGACGCGGACGACGATGGAAGGGACGGCGCTGGGGCCATTGGGGAAGGCTGGTGGATGCTCGGCCTGGGTGAACCCGCTGCTATCGCTGGCGCGCACTTTGATCAGGTAGTCGCCCGGTGCGGGTGCTGTCCACTCGATTTGCCAGGGCGACCAGCTTAAGGGGTCGCTGCTAGTGATCGGAACCGGCATCCAGGGGCCATCATCTACACTAATCTCGACGGCTGTGATTGTGCATTCACCACTGTAAGCGACGCCGCTCAATAACACCATTTGGCTCACCGATTCCATATGATGCGGCGAAAGGATGGCCGATCCGGTTTGCAGTGCGCCGCTGGCTGACCATCCTCGCTCCTCCCAGAAGCCCGGTTGGGGTGTGTTGGTCAATTCAATCCGCTGAATCCATTTAGGCAGCTTATAGCCGTACAGGCCGGGGACAATCAGGCGCGCCGGATAGCCGTGTTCGCGCGGCAGCCTTTCACCGTTCATCTGGTACGCTAGCAGCGCGCCGTCGAGTTGATCGGTTTCGATAAAAGTGGTGTAACCGTCGGCAGCATAAAATTGGGCATAACGCGCATTGGCTTTCACCCCCACCTGTTCTAGGAGGCGCAGCACCGGCACGCCGCCCCACAAGGCGTGGCCGACCAGCGTGTTGAGTTCGCTGCTGCCGACGCAGGCGAGGGTGCAGGGCAGGGTGGTGGTCGGCATCGCCAGCAAGTCCTCATGCGTCAGCGCCAGCGGCTTATCGACCAGGCCGTACAGCCGCAGCGTCCAGAAAACCGGCGTAATCTGCGGTACATGACGAAGCTGCTGCCGATAAAAATTCGCGGTTGGCGTATAACCGTCCGCATCTATCAGCGCGGAAATGCGCGGTTGGCGAACCCTGTTAGGGTCTATTGAGGTCGTGTTGACCGGCAGGTTTTCAGGAGCGATGGAGGCCGCGTTTGCCACTGCGCCGAAAAACCCGCGCCGCGAGAGTGCATTATCATTCATGTATCGGGTTTGCCTTACGATAAGACGCTCAAAAGCATTGTTTGCATCCCATCCATTCTACAACAGAAAAAAACAGTCACCAGGCAAGATCAAATCTTCGCCCTCGAATCCGGTGGATGATTAGAGATGGTTATAGATTGGTTTGTAGAGTAGGTTTTGGAGCGCCGTGCGGCTGAAAGTCGCGGGCGAGCTTACGAACAGCATCCGAATGTGGGTTTCTTAGCGTCGGGCGACTGCCGCTTCGACACACTTCACGCCGTTGGTGCCAACAATAGTACCGTGACGTACACCTGCCGGAACGTCGATGCGATCACCGGCGCGCAAGACCGTGCGCTGGTTCATGTCAGGCAGCGTGATTTCAACCATGCCCTCAATCACGTACAGCACCTTGTCGTAGCCGTGACTGCGCACGCCGTAGCGATGATTGGGCATATTCACCCACATGTAGGGGCGTAAACCTTCTTTTTTCATCTGTCGGGTGATGGTGGAGAATGTGGGGTGCTGGCTGCCGTGCCAACGGGTTACGCGAATGCCGGTTTGTTGAATGTTCATATAGATGGATAACCTCACTATCGTTCAAACTAGGAGAATAGTCACCTGGCGCTCGACCAATGTGATATATTATCCTATATAATTGGGACGCTGATGGCTAACCGGCAGGCATTTTACCCACCTACAGCCGTTTATGCAAGAGCCAGCACGGTTCGTGTACCTGGCGCGCCTTACCCTCGTGGTCAGAATAGCTCCATCGTCCGGGGTCTTCCCCAAACACGCGATAGCCCAACCGTTCGTAAAGCCGGCGCGCTGCCTGATTTCCTTTGGCAACCGCGATGATGCTCCAATCGAAACCCCGCTCCTGCATGGCGGATTCGGCGGCCTGGATCAGGCACGTTCCTACACCATAACCGCGAAACATATCCATAACCCTTAAGGAATACAGATAGGCCCGCTTTTTGCCGTCGGCGAAGGTGCGCTCGTGGCTGATAAACAGGATGAAGATGTGACCGATAGGAAAATGGTTGCTGTCGGCTACCAGGATTAATCGTTTGCCAAGCTGCTGGTCGCGGTACGCCCGCTGGAACAGGTTGCGATGGTGGGCATATTGGCCGTACCACTCTAATTTGGGCAAGTCCGCTCGTGTGCCGATGCGCACTGTAATGGCGAGCGGGACGATCAAAGTGGGTTGTTCAAGCGCGGTCATCGCAAATGCCCTCGCCGATGAGCTTGTTGAGCAATTGCTGTTCCTCAGCTTCGGTTTTGATCTCACTATCCAGCCAGGCATCGCGTAGCCGCTTCAAGATAATGCTGTAACACGGGCCCGGTTGCAGTCCCATCGCGCGCAGCCTATGGCCGTTCGTCACCGGCTGGACGTGCCGCCCTTCCGTCCAATAACGCCGGAGGTCGTCGCGTATTTTGCGATCATCGCTAAACAACCACGCTGTAAACAATGCCAACTCTGAGACAGCTTTCAGCCACTCGGCAATTTCGCTCACCCGCTTTTGTGCGAAGGCTCGACCTCCGATTTCCTCAACCAATGTGCGTGCAGCCAGCATCGACTCCGTCATCTGCTGGGCAAACATCAAGCGTTCGCAAAGGGCTTGCAGGCTGTCAAAGGGAAGGTTGGCAGCGATGAGATGCCAATACACCTGGGCGAGATCAAACGGCTCGTGCGGCCAGGGCGCTTGCGTGTCGCGGGCTTTCTGAAACTGTAGCCCGATATTTTCAGGCAGAACGAATGCCGGTTGAATCGCTTCCAGCACGCCGCGTCGCTGTAAGATGAGTAGGCCGTATTCGGGCGCGTTTTCCCGCAATAACAGGTTTAACTCGTTGCGTAACCGTTCGCCGGTGATCCGTCCCAACATCGGTTTGGCGCTGTCGATCAGGTGTGCCGTGCGCGGTTCGATGGTGAACCCCAACCGCCGCTCAAAACGGACAGCGCGCAGGATACGGGTGGGGTCGTCCACGTAGCTCAGGCTGTGCAATACCCGGATCAAACCCGCTTTAAGGTCATTTTGGCCGCCGTAAAAATCCAGAATCCGACCGTCCGCCGAGGCGGGACTGAGCTGCACCGCCAGCGTATTAATGGTGAAATCGCGCCGTCCCAGGTCGAGCTTAATCGAACTGTTGTAGACCGTTGGCAGTGCCGTTGGATGCTCATAAAATTCATTCCGCGCCGTTGCGAAATCAATGTGGTCGGGCAGGGCGTCAAGTGGCAATCCCAGGGCGGCAGCGGCCTGCGGGTCTAATGCCCACTTCGCCGTTCCGAATGGACGAAAGCTGCTGACCTGACCGCCGTAGCGCCGCTGTAGCTGTTCCGCGAAGTCGATCCCACTGCTCTCGACCACGAAATCCAGGTCGAAGTTCTGTCGATCCAGCAGCAGATCGCGCACGACGCCACCGACCATATACAGGGCGATGCCCGCCTGTTGTGCTTGGTCTGCGATGGTCTGAATCAGGGAAACAACGGCCTCCCCCAAGACAGCGGTTACTTTTTCTTTGGGTAGCGTTATATCCTGGCCTGCGCTGGCTGGATGGATGCGCGCCCGATGTTTGATTAAATCGGTGCGCGTGACAATCCCGATTAATTTGTCCGCCGCTTCCAGCACCGGAATTTGCCCCCAACCGCTTTCGACCATACGTTGTTCCAATGCCCATACCGAATCGTCCGGGCGGAGGATGATACTGCCGCCCGACATGATGTCGCGGACAGCCAGGTGGCCTAGACCGTGTTCCAGCGCGCGGTCGGCATCGCGCAGCGTCAACAAGCCGACCACTTTGCCGCTGTCCAGCACCGGAAAACCTTCATGACCGATGCGCCGTAGTCTACCAACAATATCTTGGATGGCGTCGTCTGCTTCGACTGTTTGGACGCCGTAGGACATCAAATCGGCTACGCGCGTCAGCGGCTGGATGCGTTCGCGTACCGCCTGCCATAGCAACGCGATCACGTCATCAACCGATTGGTCATGAATCGAAGCGGCTGCGGCGCGTTCGTGGCCGCCCCCGCCAAACAGCCGGGCGATGTCGCCGACGTTCAGGGCGTCAACCGTCGCGCGGCACACCAATTGCAAGTGTTCCGGCATCTGCACCACGACGAACAAGACTGCCGCATCCAGTGTGTCACGCAGGCGGTGCGCGACGCTGCTGATTTCCGCGATGTGCTGGTCAACCTGTGCCGCGCAAATTGTGACGACGAAGCCCTCAATGGTCTTGCTCTGGGCGGCCTCGGTGAGCTTTTCAAAAAGCTGCTGTTGTTCCTCGTTCAGGGGGTGCGCCAGGAATTGGCGAACGGTGTCTAGCGATGCCTTTTGCTCCAACAGCCAGGCGGCAGCCCGTTGGTCGCGTGGGGTGGTTATGCCATAGGCGAGCGATCCCGTGTCTTCGTAGATACCGAGCGCCAATAGAGTCGCTTCCAACGCATTCACAGCAATATTTTGCTTCTGAATCGTCTCGACCAGCAGGGTCGTCGCTGCGCCAACCCATTCCCCGCTAAACGTTTGGTTCGGCCCTAATTCACCTGTCAATGGATGATGGTCGATGATATGGGTGGTCAAGTGGGTCGGGAGGCCGCGCAAGCGGGCAGGTCGCTGGGTATCGACGACGGTCACACGGGTCACACCACTCGCGTCAAATTCTATCGGGCGTACAAAAGGTAGGCCATTTTGATACAGCGTCACGAATCGCTCGACATTGCGATTCAGGCGTTCCGGCAGCACTGGAACAGCCGATGGATTCAGCTTATGTGCGGCTAGCAGCGACGCCAGCGCATCGAAATCAGCATTTTCGTGGGTGAGAATGATTTCCACAGCGTTTGTGATCGTTGTAAACATTGAGGCTGATTATACAGCGATTTGATTGCCGTTGGGCGCTAGCGGGCCGGCAGCGGCCAGCCACCAGGGGTAAACGCAATCTGCAATCCGGGCGCGGCGATGTAACTAATTGGAAGGCTGTACAGATCAATCACCTGCTCGTCACCGAACGCACTCGTCCAATGCGCTCGTTCATCCAGCGTTTTCCAGGTGATGAGTGCGATCTGGATGCGCCCCTCGGCAAAAGCAACCTCAATGTCGCCCACAGCTAATGCGAGTTGCCGCACCTGAATACCGGCTGGTTGTAACTGCGCCCCCACTTCTGCCGCGCCCGGTGCATAGGCATAACCCAGGCTCAGGCTCACGCCGTCCGGCCAGCCCGCGTTGGCAAGCTCGGTGCGGAGCGCCGCTGGTGAGGCTGGCTCTACTAATGCTGCCGCCGCGCCAGTTATAGCCAGGGCGGTCACGAGCACCTGGGTGTCGATGCTGCGACGAAGAATATC
>Ga0187894_10005897_pt1 | contig 12242 bp, 10 predicted proteins | sample GBC1701081metaG_FD_136650 | JGI IMG/M metagenome (GOLD analysis project Ga0187894, IMG submission 136650) | White microbial mat communities from a lava cave in the Kipuka Kanohina Cave System on the Island of Hawaii, USA - GBC170108-1 metaG ... | reverse complement strand
CCGCCGCCAGCCTGTCCACCGCCAGCACGAACCGGCGCATGTCAGGGTGTCCTGGGAGCGCGGGCGTCTCGCCCGCATCGGCGCGGCAGCGCCGCGGTGTGGAAATGTCGCCCGCCGCCTACGCTGCAGGCGAATGCGGGCGAGACGCCCGCGCTCCCAGGCGCCGTGACACGCGGCTGGCGACAGGCCAACGTTCGGCTCACAGCTTGCTCAGCAGATCGATCAGCGCCGGACCACCCTCGGGTGCGGCCTTGATGAAGGCGTCCATCACCGGCTTCTGCATCGCCGCTTTCCATGTCTCGATTTGCGCCGGTCCATGGACGGCGAGCTGCATGCCTTTGTCCTTGAGCTGCAGCAGCGCCTCGGCTGCGGTGGCCTCGGTGATGGTGATGGCGTCCTGCTCCGCCTTGCGGGCCGCGGCCTCGAGAACGGCGCGGTGCTCCGGCTTCAGGCCGGCCCACCAGCGCGGATTGACGTAGAGATGGAAGTAGACCGTCAGCGACGGCGTCACTGTGCCGTACTTCTGCACTTCATAGAAGCGCCGGCTGTAGGCGGCCGACAGGTCGGTCAGGCCGGCATCGAGCACGCCTGTCTGCAGTGCGTTGTAGACCTCGGGGCCCGGCATGGCTGACGGCGCGGCGCCCAGTGCCTCCAGCGCTGCGTCGGCGATCCGGTTGAAGCCGCGGATCTTCAGCCCCTTGAAATCGGCGGGCTCCAGGATTGGTTTCTTCTGCGACGTGTAGATGGCCTGGCGTGTGATGTAGAACCAGGCGAGGTGCTTGACGCCTTTCTCCTCGATCTTCTTTTCGAGGCGCTGGGCAGCTTCGGAGCCGACGAATTTCCGGATCTTCTCCAGGTCGCCGAACAGGTAGGGGATCACCACCACCTGCATTTCCGGGATGGTGTTGCCCCACTGCTGGTTTACCGACAGGGCGGCCTCGACGACACCGCGGGCCACCGCGGGGTAGTTCTCGCCGGCCTTGTGCAGCTGCTCGGCCGGGAAGAGCTGGATGTCGATGTCGCCCCGGGCCCCGTCCTTCACGTACTGCTGGAAATTGAGCAGCATCTTGTGCAGGTGATGCGCCGTCGGCACCTGATGACTGATGCGCATGGTCACGGTCTGCGCCGCCGCCGGCGTAACGAAGGCCATGGCGCCCAGTGTCAGCGCCGCCAGAACGGCCCGTCGCAGTCTCATCCTTTCCCCCCGCACAAGGCTTACATTGACGCGCAGGATCATTGTCGCGCTGCGCTGCGTCAAGCATCGCCGGCGCTGCAAGGCAATCGCGATGCAGGCTGTCGCTTCCCGTGTCCCGCGCCGCTATGGTGCCGGCCGCAACCGACCGGGGAGGGATGATGACCACTGCCACCGCTGCCGCCACACGGCCGACCTGGCGCGACCTGCTGGCGCGCGAGCAGCCGCTGGTGCTGCCGGGCGCCTACGACGCATTGTCGGCTCGGCTGATCCAGCGCGCCGGCTTCCCGGCCTACATCATCGGCGGTTACCCCGTCGTCGGCGCACGCTACGGCTTGCCCGATGTCGGCCTGTGCGGCCTGGGCGAAATCTCAGCCGGCATCCGCGATATCATGGACGCCTGTACGCTGCCCGTGCTGATCGATGCTGACGACGGCTATGGCGACGTCAAGAACGTGACCCGCACCATCCGGACCTACGAACGCATGGGCGCCGCGGCCATCTTCATCGAGGACCAGGTCTCGCCCAAGCGCTGCGGCCACATGGAAGGCAAGGACGTCGTGCCCGCCGAGGTCATGGAACGCAAGATCCGGGCGGCGGTCGCGGCCCGGGACAACAAGGAGACATTCCTGATCGCCCGCACCGATGCCCGCGCCATCGAGGGCCTCGATGGCGCACTGCGCCGGGCCGAACGTTACGTGCGGGCAGGGGCCGACGGCCTCTTTATCGAAGCACCCCTGTCGGTTGCCGAACTCGAGCGGATCGGTCGCGAGATCGATGTCCCGCAGTTCTGCAACATGCTTGATGGCGGCAAGACGCCGATCCTCAACAACCGCGAACTCTACGAAATGGGCTTCGAGATGGTGGTGCTGGGCACCACGCTGATCATGCGGGTGGCGCGGCTGCTGCGCGATACCTTGGCGGACATTCGACAGGACCGGCTGTCATGGACCGGGACCTCGGTTACGTTCGACGAATACAAGGACATGGTCGGCTTTCCCGCATGGACCGATATCGAGACCCGGTTCGGCTGATACGCCGATCTCATCCCTGGCGGTGAGCGTGTGTCTGGGCGATCGTCAAGTTAGTGCCGGTGCATGCAACGCAGTCGACGGTGCTCAATCATGGACGTTGTGCGCATTATTTTATGGTAGTGCGCAGTTTGGATTGCGCGCGCGAGTTGACTTCCCAACGCGGCACGATACTCTCACATCAAACGAGAACGAATGCGATGCGGGGAGTTCGGTGATGGAGCATGCTGCTGTTGATAGGGTGACGGCATTGCCTCTCCCGATCAGTCAGCGGGCCAGCGACCGGCACCGAAAGCTTCCACGGCAAAGGCCCGTCCCGATGCGCGTGCGTCGGTCCGGTCCTTGCTAGCTCCCCTCGTGTTGCCGGCGGTCAGGGATGCCATCGGCTTGATTGGACCAGTCCGGCTTTTCCCGTGGTTGTCATCGGGTGACCGGATCGGGTGAGGCGCCGGCCCGATTCTCGGCGCAGCTATGGTGGCTTCGGCTCCCATGAGGGAGGAGTGGATGATTGTGGATTTCGACAATCTCGACAGTGGCGGCAGCCCTAACCCCTATAACCCGGGCATTGGTGCGGACCCCGATGCGCCCGTGGAGTTGCCCGGTGCGATGCCATCACCAGCCGCCGCGCCACGTCCCCGGCGGGCCGCCGCCAAAAAGAAGGCGGTGAAGAAGGCCGCTAAGAAGGTCACCAAGAAGGCTGCCAAAAAGGCGGTAAAGAAAGTAGCCAAGAAGGCCGCGAAGAAGGTCGCGAAAAAGGCTGCCAAGAAGGCAGGAAAGAAGGCCGTCAAGAAGGCGGCAAAAAAGAAAGTCGCAAAGAAAAAAGCGGGCAAGAAGGCTGCCAAGAAAAAAGCAGCCAAGAAGAAGAGCTAGGCTCCCGCACAGCGCGCCCCTGTCATCATCTCATCCTGCGGACTGCTCCTCAGGGTGAGTGTTTGTCGCTGTCCGGCGCGCAGCGAAGGACGATGGGAAGCGGCATCCGCGCCACCAGTCGCGGACCGCTGGGCAAAGCGGTGCTTCAGGAAGCCTCTTGCCTTGCGATTGCAGATGGTTACGGTGCGGCAGCATCCATTGCCGAGCCCCCATGTCCGTCTTCAGATCCTCTCTCGACACCCGCTCCAGCGCCTTCAAGGACAATGTCGCCGCCATGCAGGCGCGCGTCGACGAGCTGCGCTCCAAGGTTGAACAGGTTCGGCGTGGCGGCGGCGAGGCCGCCCGGGAGCGGCATATCAAGCGCGGCAAACTGCTGCCGCGCGAGCGCGTACGGACCTTGCTCGACCCCGGGGCGCCGTTCCTCGAACTGTCGCAGCTGGCCGCCTATGAGATGTACGACAATGCCGCGCCCTCGGCCGGGGTGATCACCGGCGTCGGCCGGGTGTCCGGCGTCGAGTGCGTCATCGTGTGCAACGACGCTACGGTGAAGGGCGGCACGTACTACGCGATGACGGTCAAGAAGCACCTGCGGGCGCAGGAGATCGCGCTGCAGAACCGCCTACCGTGCATCTACCTGGTCGATTCCGGTGGCGCCAACCTGCCGGAATGGCCCGACGTCTTCCCAGACCGCGACCATTTCGGCCGTATCTTCTATAACCAGGCCAACCTCAGCGCCCAGGGCATCCCGCAGATCGCGGTCGTGATGGGCAGCTGCACGGCGGGCGGCGCCTACGTGCCGGCCATGAGCGACGAGACCGTGATCGTGCGTCGCCAGGGGACGATCTTCCTGGGTGGTCCGCCGCTGGTGAAGGCGGCCACCGGCGAGGTGGTGAGCGCCGAGGATCTCGGCGGCGCCGACGTCCATGCCCGGACCTCGGGCGTGGCCGACCACTACGCGCTCGACGACACCCATGCGCTAGGCATCGCGCGGCGCATCGTGGCCAATCTCAACTGGCGCAAGCAGCCGACCCTGCTGGTGCGGGCGCCGCGGGAGCCGTTGTATCCGGTCGAGGAGCTCTACGGCATCATCCCGACCGATCCGCGGATTCCCTACGACGTGCGCGAGGTCATCGCCCGCCTGGTCGACGGCAGCGAGCTCGACGAATTCAAGCAGCTCTATGGCACCACGCTGGTGTGCGGCTTCGCCCACATCCACGGCTATCCTGTCGGCATCGTGGCCAACAACGGCATCCTGTTCAGCGAGTCGGCGCTGAAGGCGGCGCATTTCATCGAGCTCTGTGGCCAGCGCGGCATTCCGCTTCTGTTCCTGCAGAACATCACCGGCTTCATGGTCGGGCGCAAATACGAGGCCGGCGGCATCGCCAAGGACGGTGCTAAGATGGTGACGGCGGTGGCGACCGTGCAGGTGCCGAAATTCACGGTTGTGATCGGCGGCAGCTACGGTGCCGGCAACTACGGCATGTGCGGCCGCGCCTACAGCCCGCGGTTCATGTGGATGTGGCCGACCGGCAAGGTGGCGTTGATGGGCAGCGAGCAGGCGGCCAGCGTGCTGGCCACCGTGCGCCGCGACAATATCGAGGCCAAGGGTGGCGCCTGGCCGGCCGACGAGGAGGAGGCTTTCAAGAAGCCGATCCGCGATCAGTTCGATGACCAGAGCCGGCCTTATTTCGCCACCGCCCGCCTATGGGATGACGGCATTCTCGATCCGCTCGACACGCGCATGACGTTGGCGCTCGCCATGTCGGCCACGCTCAACCAGCCGATCGGTCCCACCCGCTTCGGCGTGTTCCGGATGTAATCTCCCTCCCCCACGCAGTGGGGGAGGTGGCCAAAGGCCGGAGGGGGACCCGACGTGGTCTTAGTTATGAAGACCACGTCGCCGCCCCTCCGCCCCTCCGGGGCACCTCCCCACTGCGTGGGGAGGAAGGAATGAAATGCCCAAGCCCCGGAAGACAACAGCCGCGGTAGCGCCTGCCGCTACGATCTGCGTCAAACGCAAGGCCACGCGCAACGACCTGCAATTCGTGTGGCGCGGATTGCGCCGCTTCAACCAACAGGTCGTCGGCGATCATCCCCAGGCGCACTTCCTGGTCGAGGCGCGTTCACCGCGCGGCGCATTGCTCGGTGGACTGCAAGGTGTCGTCTATTACGAGTGGCTGTTTGTCGCCAATTTCTTCCTGTCGGAGCGCATTCGTCGCGGCGGTATCGGAGCAAAGTTGATCGCCGAAGCCGAGCAGCATGCCCTCAGCCTGGGTTGCCACGGCGTCTGGCTGGATACCTTCGCCTGGCAGGCGCGGCCGTTCTACGAAAAGCAGGGCTATCGCGTATTCGGCAGCCTGCCTGACTATCCCACCGGCCATGTCAGGTGGTTCATGATGAAGTCACTGCGTCCAGCAGCCGAGAAGGCTACAAATCCGCCCCGACGGCCTGCGACACCGACGAAAACCCGTCGCGCTTCAGCAGGGCGGCCAGCTCGGTCTTGATGGAGCGTACGAGTCCCGGACCGCCGAACACGAGCGCCGTGTAGAGCTGCACCAGCGTGGCGCCAGCGCGGATCTTGGCATAGGCATCGGCACCGCTGGCGACGCCACCACAGCCGATCAATATCAGACGGCCCTGCACGGCCTGGGCGGCACGGCGCAGGACTGATGTGGACAGATCGCGTAGCGGGGTGCCGCTCAATCCGCCGCCTTCGGCCCGGCGCGGACTGCGCAGGTCCGCCGGTCGCGACACGGTGGTGTTGCCCACGATCATGCCGTCGATGCCGGCTTCCAGCGCGGCACCGGCGACGTCTTCGACGTCGCCCTCGGACAGGTCGGGCGCGATCTTCACCAGCAGCGGCACGTCGCTGTGCCGACCGCGCGCCGCCAGTGCGCCGTTCAGCAGGCGCAGCAGATCGGCCCGTCCCTGCAGGTCGCGCAGACCCGGCGTGTTGGGCGACGATACGTTGCACACGAGATAGTCGGCCCAGGGCGCCATGGCGGCAACGCAGGCGGCATAGTCGGCCGCCCGATCGACGCTGTCCTTGTTGGCACCGACATTGACGCCGACCAGTCCCACGCGCGGTCGCGCCTTGAGGCGCCGCAGCACGGCGTCCAGACCTTCACCGGGAAACCCCATCCGGTTGATGACGGCGCTGTCTTCGGCCAGTCGGAACAGCCGGGGCCGCTCGTTGCCGGGCTGGGGGCGGGGCGTCACGGTGCCGATCTCGACGAAGCCGAAACCGGTGCGCAGCATGGCATCGGGTACCTCGGCATTCTTGTCGAAGCCGGCGGCGAGCCCGATCGGATTGGGAAAGGGCTGCCCCCACGCCGTTGCGGCCAGGATCGGATCGTCGACGCCACGATCCGTCGGTACCAGGCCGGCACGCAGGGCGTTGATGGCAAACCGATGCGCGCTTTCTGCATCGATGCGCGCGAGGAGGGGATCAACCAAACGATACCAGCCGGTCATGACGGCTGGTTAGCAGAGGGTTCGTGTGTACGTCACCTGAAGAGTGGCGCTTCGCTGTCGTCGTCTGCTAGCGCCGCCGGTGGCTGCGCCGATTGTTGTCGCCGTCCTGCAGCGGGTTGCGCAGCGGGAACAGTACCGGGAACAGTTCGACGAACATCTGGCGGAAGGCCGGATCGTCGATATTTGTCGCACTGGTACGCGCGATGGCGCGGCTCATAAGGTCGTCCTTGCGGCAGAACGTGGCCGATACCTTCACGTCGCCGGTAGCGACTGGCTCGAAGCGCGCCTTGTCGACGCCACGGCACTGGGTCTCGAACGCCAGGTTGCGTGCCGGGCCGAAGACCAGCACCAGACGATAGGCGGGGTCGACATTGCCGCTGACCGGACGCGTGGTGAACTGCGCGGCCGGTTGTGACGGTCGTGCCGACATCAGCACCGCCATGAGCGCCTGGTCGAATGCCTCCTGGCTCATCCCGGCGAACGGCACGCCGCGCACCTCGACCAGGAATTCGCGTCCGTCGGCGGCGGCCGAATATTCGCTGTGATAGTAGGGGCCCTCGACACCCTCGGACGTGATCACCGCAGCCGAGGCGGCGCTCACCGACAGGGCGGAAAGCGCCAGTGACAGGGCGATTGCCGTGCGCTTCATCGTGTTCTCCTCCACCAGACGCGCCATGGGCATGGACACGCCGTGCTGATGAATATTCCAGCGGGACGGCTTTGGCTTCGCATCACGCGATCACAAGTTGGGGACGAGCGCGTGAGCGCTAGTCCCAGTTCACGATGGGACCTTCGATGAAGGGATTGCGGGGCGGAAACATCACGGGAAACAGCTCGACGAACATCTGGCGAAAGGCCGGATCGTCCACGCCGGCGGCGCTGGTCCACGCCACAGCCTTGCTCATCAGGTCGTCCTTGCGGCAGAACGCGATCGACACGCGCACCGGTCCGGACGGCGGCGGGCCGGGTCGTACCGACTCGAGTGCACGGCACTGCGTCTCGTGGGCAAGATTGCGCGCCGGATTGAACACCAGCACCAACCGATAGGCCGGCACCATGCTCGGACCGCCGCGTTGGGTCGTGAAGTTGGCCGCGGGGCGCGACGGTCGGGCTGACCGCAGGACCTGCATCAGCGCCGGATCGAAGGCCTCCTGGGAGATGCCGGAGAAGGGCACGCCGCGCACCTCGACCAGGAAATCGCGGCCGTCGGCGGCGGCCTGGTATTCCTGGTAGCTATAGGGCGATTCAGCGCCCTCGGACGTGATGATCGCGACCGGCGTCGTGCAAGCCGCGATGCCGAAGACGAGGGCGCCGAGGATCAGTCGTATCGCGAACGTCCCGTCGCGGTGCCGCCAAGGTTTCACACGCAACACTCCAACCTAGCGGCACATCCTGGGCTTAAACGCGGGTGTTGTCAAAATAAAAGTGAACGTTCGCTTTATGGCATGCCATGATTGTGACTGATCCGGATCGGCGGCGTCGCCGGCAGAACGACAGTCATCAGCTCCGACATCGTCGATGCCAGCGCCTGCGGGTCCTGCAGCGACGCGCTCGTGATGGCGGTTGCCGTGCTGAGCAATTCGTCTGTGCGGCAGAACGACATGACAAGGTGCAGGCGTCCAGCCGTGGTGGGCGCCACCTTCGCGTCGGCTGCACAGAGGTTCTCGGCCGAGGTGCTGCCGCCCGGATTCACCGCAACGACCAGGCGATAGTCGCTACCGTTCGGGCTCGTGGCCGGCCGGCCGGAAACAAACGTCGTCCGTACGCCGGGCACACCAGCCGCCTGCATGCTGGACAGTATCTCGCGCTCGATCTGGGGCCGATCGCCGACGTCGGCCGTCAGCACCTCGACCTTGAACGGCCTGCCGTCGGCGATGCTGACGAACTCGCTGCGGTCATAACCGCTCTCGATCGCGTCGGCGACGATGGTCGCGGCGGCGGCCGGGCCGACGGCGACGGCAAGCGTGATTACGGACAGCGTGGCAAGAGCGGCTGGTCTCATGGCAGACTCCTCGGTCTCGGAGGGAACTGTTGACGCAATATGCGACGAACGGTTGCTCCCAGACGTGTGGTCTGACGCTGATGCAGCGCTGACGGCACAGACACAGTTTTGTGTGCGGCCTCAGGCGGCGGTTTCTGTCTCGGCGGCCTTGCGGATGGTATCCCAGAGCGCCGCGACGTCCGACGCTTCGGTCGCCAATGCACCGATGGAGACCCGCACCATCCAGCGGCCGTCCACTACCGCCGGTGTGAGGTAGGCGGCGCCGGAACGATTGATCCGCTCGGCCCAGCCCAGCGTGTGCCGATCGAGCGCATCGCCGGTGATATCTGGCGGTTCGTGCCGCAGGCAGATCGTCTGCAGGTGCACGGGCGCCAACACGCGCCACTGCGGTGCGGCGGCGACCTCGGCCACAAGCCGCGCGGCATTGGCCATATCGCGCCGCAGCCGGGCCTGCAATCCCGCAACACCTTGCTCGCGGATGACGAACCACAGCTTCAGGGCACGGAAGCGCCGTCCCAGCGGAATGCCCCAGTCGCGCAGGCTCTTCACCTGGCCATCCACCGACGTCTGCAGGAAGCTGGGGTTGGTCGACATCACGCGAATGAGGTGCTCGGGATCGCGCACATAGTACAGCGAGCAGTCGAACGGCACGCCGAGCCACTTGTGGGTGTTGATCACCAGCGAGTCGGCGCCTTCGATGCCGTCCCACATCCAGCGGCACTCAGGCAGGATCATGGCGCTGCCCGCCATCGCGGCATCCACATGCAGCCAGAGGCCATGCTGCTTCGTCACCTCGGCAATGCCGCGGATGGGGTCGATCGCCGTCGTGGCCGTGGTCCCCACGGTTGCCACCACGGCACATGGCTTGATGCCGGCAGCGATATCCTCTCGCACCAGTGCATCGAGCGCCTCAGGGCGCATGGCGTACGTCGCATCGACCGGTACCAGGCGAAGGTTGGCCCGGCCGAAGCCTGCCAGCAGGGCGGCTTTGTCGACCGAGCTGTGGCTGTGAGCTGAGACGTAGATCGCCAGCGGCGCGGTCTCCGCCTGCAGGCCGCCGCGTGAGAGCGCATAGCCGGTGGTCCGCTCGCGGGCCGAGATCAGTGCCACCAGGGTGCTGCTCGATGCCGTGTCCTGGATGACACCGCTCCAGGCACCATCAAGGCCGACCATGCGGCGGACCCAATCCGTCACCACTTCCTCGACCTCGGTGACCGCCGGGCTGGACTGCCAGGCCAGGCCCAGTACGCCAAGCCCGGTGCTGGCGAAATCGCCTAGAACGCCGGCGAGCTCCGCGTTGCTGGGGAAGTAGCCGAAGAAGCGCGGATGCTGCCAATGGGACAGCCCTGGCATGACGATCCGATCGAGATCGCCGAGTATGGCGTCCATCGGCTCGCCCCGTTGCGGCGGTTCGGCCGGCAGCTGTTTCTTGATGTCGCCGGGGCGCACCGGCGACATCACCGGGCGCTGCTCGAGACCGCTGTGATAGTCGGCGAGCCAGTCGATCAGCTGATGGCCGAAGCGGCGGAATTCCTCAGGTGTCATAGGCTCGCCCCCTCCGAAGCCCTCTGCCCCGCTGCGCGGGCGGAGAGGGATTTCAGCTCAGACGTCCAGGTCTTGCGCGAACTTGGCGTTTTCCTGAATGAAAGCGAAGCGCTTCTCGGGCTTGCGGCCCATCAGGTCCTCGACCAGCGTCGATGTGCGCATGGCGTCGCGCCGCTCGTCCTCACTGGCCGCCATCGGCACCGTCACCCGCAGCAGCGTCCGACGTTTGGGGTCCATCGTGGTTTCTTTAAGTTGTGCCGCAGGCATTTCGCCTAAACCTTTGAAGCGACTTATCTCTACCTTGCCATTGCCAGTAAAGACGCTGCTCATCAGCTGGTCGCGATGCGCATCGTCGCGCGCATATTCGATGCGGCCGCCGCGGGAGAGGCGATAGAGAGGTGGTTGTGAGAGAAATAGATGCCCGTTTTCAATGAGCTGCGGCATTTCTCTATAGAAGAAAGTCATCAACAGCGACGCGATATGGGCGCCGTCGACGTCGGCGTCGGTCATGATGATGACGCGCTCGTAGCGCAGCCGGTCCTCGCTGTAGTGGCTGTTGGTGCCGCAGCCCAGCGCCTGGATCAGATCGGAAATCTCCTGGTTTTCCCGCAGCTTGTCGGCCGAAGCGCTGGCGACGTTCAGGATCTTGCCGCGCAGCGGCAGGATGGCCTGGGTCTCGCGGTTGCGCGCCGACTTGGCCGAGCCGCCGGCCGAATCGCCTTCGACCAGGAAGATCTCGGTATCGTCGCGCTTGGACGAGGCGCAGTCGGCCAGCTTGCCGGGCAGGCGCAGCTTGCGGGTGGCGGTCTTGCGCTGCTGTTCCTTGTCCTGCTTGCGCCGCGCGCGCTCGTCGGCCCGAGCAATGAAGTGCTCGAGCAGGACGTTGGCCGACTCCTTGTCTCCGGTCAGCCAGTGGTCGAAATTGTCACCGACCAGCGACTCGACCAGGCGCGACGCCTCGACGGTGACCAGCTTTTCCTTGGTCTGTCCCTGGAACTGCGGCTCGTGGATGAAGATCGACACCAGGCCGGCTGATCCGTCCATGACGTCCTCGGCGGTGATCTGGGTCGCCTTGCGATTGTTCACCAGCTCGCCGTAGCGTTTGAGCGAGCGCACCAGCGAGCTGCGGAAGCCGTTCTCGTGGGTGCCGCCCTCGGGGGTCGGCACCGTGTTGCAGTAGGATCGCAGGAAACCGTCCTCGTCCTGCGGCCACCACATCGCCCATTCGACACGCGCTTCATGGCCGTTGAGCTCGGTCTTGGCCGAGCCGGCGAACGGCGCCGGCGTCAGGGTCCCGCGCTGGCCGATCTCGGACTCCAGGTACTCGCGCAGGCCGCCGGCGAAGTGGAACGTGTCCTCGGCCGGAACCGAGCCATCCTTGGGCAGGATCGTCGGGTCGCACTTCCAGCGGATCTCGACACCACCGAACAGGTACGATTTCGACCGCGCGGCGCGGTAAAGCCGCTCGGGCGAGAGCTTGGCCGAGCCGAAGATCTGCGGGTCAGGGTGAAACGTGATGGTGGTGCCACGCCGGTTGGGCGCCGCGCCCAATGACTTCAGCTTGGTCGTCGGCTTGCCGCGAGAATAGGTCTGTGTCCAAGCCTCGCGGTCGCGCGCCACCTCGACCACCAGTTCATCCGACAGGGCGTTCACGACCGACGCGCCGACACCGTGCAAGCCGCCTGCGGTGGCGTAGTTCTTGCCGCTGAACTTGCCGCCCGAATGCAGCATCGTGAGGATCACCTCCAGCGCCGACAGCTTGGGAAACTTGGGATGCGGATCGATCGGCATGCCGCGCCCGTTGTCGCGGATCAGAATCCGGTTGCCCGCCATCAGCTCGACGGTGATGGTGTCCGCATGGCCTTCGACGGCCTCGTCCATGGCGTTGTCCAGCACCTCGGACACTAGATGGTGCATGGCGCGCTCGTCGGTGCCGCCGATATACATGCCGGGGCGTTTGCGAACAGGCTCCAGGCCTTCGAGAATCTCGATGTCCTTGGCCGAATAGCCGTTGCTCTTGCCGTTGCGGTTGCCCGAGCGGTCGAACAGATCGTCGTTCTTTGCCATGTTCTTGTCCGAATCCTTGCCACGGCCGCCGAGGAGGGGACCCGGGTGGCCGCACCGCCCT
>Ga0187894_10005896_pt1 | contig 12245 bp, 9 predicted proteins | sample GBC1701081metaG_FD_136650 | JGI IMG/M metagenome (GOLD analysis project Ga0187894, IMG submission 136650) | White microbial mat communities from a lava cave in the Kipuka Kanohina Cave System on the Island of Hawaii, USA - GBC170108-1 metaG ... | reverse complement strand
GCGACAGACCGCTGCTGGAGTGGGTGTGGCAACGCCGCACGGATCGCGGGATTCGGTTCGTGGCGGCAAGCGGCGATTGGCACTTCCACTCCTACGATCATCTCGCGACGCTGACACGCCGCGTCGCGCGCGGCCTCGGCGCGGCCGGCCTGCGTCCGCGCGACGTCGTCGCGCTCGTCCAAGGCTCGACGCCAGGCTTCGTCGCGTCGCTCTTCGGCACGATGCTCGCCGGCGGCGTCCCCGCGCCGATGCCGCCGCCGCACCAGCTCGTCACGCCTGACTACTGGCAACGCCTCAACGGCCTGCTCACGGTCGTCCAGCCGTCGTTCGTGCTCGTCGACGGCCACGACGCGCCGCCGACACTGCGCGCGGCGCTGTCGACCGCCACGTCCGCGAAGACGATCGCCATCGAGACGCTGCTCGCCGCCGACGACGACTTCGATGACGCCGATGCCGATCGCAGCGACAAGCGCGACGTCGATCCGCGCGCGGCGGACCTCGCGCTGTTGCAGTTCACGTCGGGCAGCAGCGGTCATTGCCGCGCGGTGCGCGTCCCGTTCGCGGCGCTCGAAGCCAACCTCCGCATGATCCAGCAGTGGCTGCACTGGACCGCGGACGACCACGCGCTGTCGTGGCTGCCCGTCCATCATGATATGGGACTGGTCGGGTGCCTGATCAACGCCATCGTGACCCAGTGCCAGTTCTGGCTGATGACGCCCGAACACTTCGTCCGCTCGCCGGTCCGCTATCTGCGCTGCCTCAGCGACAACCGCGCGAAGCTGACCGCGATGCCCACCTTCGCGCTCGATCACATCGTCCGACGCGTCCGGCCCGCGGCGCTGGCGGGCGCGGATTTCTCGGCGTGCGAAGCCGTCATCGTCGGCGCCGAGCCGCTGCGGGCGCATACCTTCGCTGCGTTCTGCGATCTGCTTGGACCGTTCGGCCTGCGCCGCGGCGCGCTGCGACCGGCCTACGGCCTCGCCGAGGCGACGCTGGCCGTCACCGGCCTGCCGCTGACGGAGACGTGGACCGAGATCGACATCGATCCGCGCACCGTCGCGCTCGGCGCACGTGTCGTCTCCGCCGATCGCCCGTCTGCCAGCACGCCCCGCGGCACACTCACCAGCACGCTCGTCGGCTGCGGCCGTCCGCTCGCCGATGTGACCGTCACCATTCAGGACGATCGCACCGGCGCCGCGCTGCCCGACGGCACGTTCGGCGAGATCGTCGTCCACGGACCTTCGGTCACGGCGGCGTACGTCCACGGATCGGACGCGGGCGAAACGTCGTTCGACCAGGACGGCCTGCGGACCGGCGACATCGGGTTCCTGCAGGACGGACAGCTCTACGTCCTCGGCCGGCTCGGGGACAGCATCAAGGTCCTCGGCCGCGCGCTCTTCGCGGAAGACGTCGAGTCCGCGCTGGCGCGAGCAGGCCTCGCGTCGAACCGGATCGCCGCCCTCCTCGGTTGGCGCGACGGACGTCCAGCCGTCGTTGTCCTGCTCGAACGCGGGGAAGCAGACTGGCTCACGCGCGCCGACGCGATCCTGCGTCCGCAGATCGGCGACGCGGCGCTTGCCATCCTCCTCGTCTCCGCCGGCACGATCCGCCGTACGACGAGCGGCAAGATCCGGCGGCGCGAGTTGTGGCAGATCTTCCGCGACGCGGGCGCGGACACAGATGCGGCGCCCGCGCTCGACGCCACCCCGTAAGCTCCCGCGATCGGATGCTGATTCGTGCGTTCATCGAGCGTGCCGGCTCACCTCGCCACGCTCAAGGTCACCAGGCCGCGCTGCGTCACGGTCGGCATCCATCGCAGCGGCTCATCGACCAGATGCAGATTCGGGCAGCGCTCGATCAGCGTATCGAACGTCATCGCGCCCGTGGCGCGCGCCAGGGCCGCGCCGATGCAGAAATGTGGGCCCGCGCCGAAACTGAGCGAGCGTCCAGCGCGACGGCCGGGATCGAGCGTGTCCGCGTCGGCAAAGACGCTGCTGTCGCGGTTCGCGGATCCGTGGAGGCCGAGCGCCATCTGTCCGCGGCAGATCTCCTGGCCGCCGACGACCATGTCCGTCAGCGCCGTGCGCGGTGTCGTCTGCACGGGCGGATCGAAGCGGAGCAGCTCTTCGAGCACCTGCGCGGTCTGATAGCGTCCCGCCTTCCAGGCGTCGAGCAGCGGCGGCGTCCGCAGAAGCGCGAGCGCGCCGTTGCCGACCATGTGCGTCGACGTCACGTGGCCGGCCGCGAGCAGCAGGATCGCCGTCGAAACGATGTCGCTGTATCGCAGCTTGCGCTGCCTGGCTTCGTCCACGAGGGCGGAAATCAGATCGTCGCCGGGGTGACGCCGCTTGTGCTCGACCACGCGCAGGAAAAACGGAATGAGCGACGTGCCCGCGTCGGCGGCGCGGCTGAGCGGCGTCGGGCTCGGGCTCCAGTCCAGCAATCGCGACAGCTCGCCGGCCTTCTCCGCGATCAGCGGCAGGTCCTCGTCTGCAACACCGAGCAGCCGCGTGAGCACGCGCAGCGACAGCGGCGCGGAGAAGTCGTTGATCAGATCGAACCGATCCTGATCGCGGACGCGATCCAGTAGATCGATCGCCACCGTCCTCGCGTGCGCGGCGAGGCTGGCGATCAGCCGCTCGTCCAGCATCCGCGTAATCACGCGCCGGAGCTGGCTGTGCTCGCTCGAGTCCATGAACAGCAGGACCTGCCACGGCTGCCGCGGCTTCGCGCCGGGTGTTGCGCCGGGCGTCGCGCCGGCGTCGGCGTCAGGAACGGTGTTCAGATAATTGCTGCTCCAGCGCGCGTCGCGCAGCAGCCCGAGGACGTCCGCGTGGCGTGAGAGCACCCAGACGTGCAGGCGCTCGTGCCAGAGCACGGGCGCTTCGGCGCGCAGGCTCGCGTAGTACGGATAGGGATCGGCCTGGACGGCCGGCAGGGTCGGATCGTAATCGAGGTGAGAGACCACGTTGGGCTCGCGGGCGTTCAATCGCCGGCACGCGGACGCGCGACGGACGCCGTCGGCTGCCAGCCGGCGCGCGCGTCGACGTCCTCGGGGCGGATCCGTCCATGCGTGTGCAGATACTCGCGCAGGCGCACCGATTCCTGCTTCCACGGCACGCGCGCACGCTCCTCGTTTTCCACGCGCCACGACAGGTTCCGCAGGAGATCGGCCCGCCACTTGAAGTGGTGCGCGACGCCTTGCGTCCTGAACGCGGGCAGCGCCGGCCCGGCGCGCATCTGGTGATGACCGATGCCCCACGCGAGATCGCCACGCGACAACAACACCTTGTCCGTCCTGCTCTCGGCGAGTCGCACGCCCACCGCGGCTTCGAGCGGATACTGATCCCAGATCGATCGTCCGCCCTCGAACGGCTCGAGCGCGGCGAGGACACCACCCGGCGCGATCCGATCGCGCATCACGCCTTCGACATGCGTCGCGGCGTCTCGCCGCATCTGCGCCACCAGGTCCGGCAGGCTCGCGGGATATTCGTTCAACTCGTCGAGGTCCGCCGGAATCACCCAGTCGGCAGGCCCGGCATGCCGCACGCGCAGCTCTTCTTCGATCATGCCGACCAGACGTGATCGCTGGAACCCGCGCGGCAGATCGACCGCCTCGACGTCCGGCTGCGATGACAGCGCGCGCCGCAGCTCCGCATCGCAGGCGATGACGAACCGCTCGACGCCAAGGCTTCGATAGTGATCGAGATAGTACGGGAGCAGATCGTGCCCGTGGGCGATCCCGACGACCGCGAGGATCATCCGGGACTCCAGATCCCGATCCCGCCAAACCCGCACGACTGCCCCAGCACCGACACCCGCCCGCTCGACCGCGAGCAGCACAGCATCGTCTTCGTGCCTTCGTCGAGGTCCTGCCAGAACTTCCAGACCTCTCCGCCCGCACCGTCTTTGAAGGCGTGATCCGGATCGACGTCGTGGAACAGGATGACGCCGCGGCTGGAGAGCAGCGGCCGCCAGGCTTCGAAGTCCTTCTTCACGCCGGCGTACCGGTGATCGCCGTCGATGAAGATCAGATCGAACGACTCGCAGTACGCGCGGACCTGGTGCCGCATGGCCTCGCTCTGCGAATCCCCGTGGAAGAAGCACCAGTCATGGCCGAACATCGCGAGGTGAAGGTTGTTCCGCGCGTCGCGGATGTCGATCGTCGCCTTCTTCCCCGTGGCCAGCCGCGACAGGACGAAGAACGTCGCGCCGGCGGCCGTACCGATCTCGAGGATGTTGACGGGCGCGAAGCCGCGGAGCCAGTACGCGAGGTTCAGCAGCTCCTCGTAGACCTGCATGACCTGTCGCTCGCGGATCAGGAACTCCTGACAGCAGTAGTCGACGACGGCCTTGGGGTACGCGGGATCGGAGACGCTGACGGCGTCGAAGGGACGTGGCGCGACCCAGGGGATCCGGCTTGGCCGTGCGGTCTCCACGCGGGTCTCGTCGTGCATGGCGGCGGGATCCGGGAACGGTCAAGCCTTGATGGCGAGCCAGCCGCAGAAGTTCAGCGAACGCCAGAAGCACTCGACGTGGCTGAAGCCGGCGCCGCGCAGGAGCTGTTCGTTCCAGGCCGCGGTGACCGGGACCAGCACGCCTTCGAGCGCGAGGCGCTTGCGATCGATCTCCTCCTGCGTGTAGCCCACCGCCCGCTTGTGCTGATGATAGAGATCGACGAGCACGGCGTCGGTCCGCGCGTCTCCGCCCAGCACCTTCTCGACGATGACCAGGGCGCCGCCCGGCCGGGTGTGGGTGAACACGTCGTTCAGGATCCGGAAGCGGTGCTCGATGGGCGTGAACATCAGCGCCAGGATGCACAGCGTCACGGAGGCCTGTTCCTCCGGGTACGGCGCGCGCAGGTCCTGCTCGCGGATCTCGACGACACCCGTCTCGATCAGGTCGTGGAAGCGCTCGCGGCAGGCGGCGAGCATGGGAGCGGAGACTTCGATGCCGACGAACCGGTTCGTGGATCCGAACCGGCTGACGAGCGGCACCAGGGACTCGCCGAGCGAGCATCCTAGATCGAGGACGTGCGTGCCCGGCTGCACGAAGCGGCACGCCACTTCGAAGACCAGCTCGCGCATCAGCGAGAGCTGCGGGATCGATCGTGCGAGCATGTCGCCGAACACGCTCGTGACGGATTCGTCGAACGCCCACTTGCCGTCCGGCATGTGACCCAGGGAGGAGGCGCCAGTCGCGTGCCCGACGCCACCCGGTATCTGCATCTCGGGCGAATACGTCATGTCAACAACTCCCTCGGACGGGCGCGCACGTCGCCGCGGGCGCCGCAGGATCGATCTCACGGTGATGGAGCGAGAGCGGGCGTCCGCGGGTGCGACGTGCCTCGCGTGTGACAGCGTCATCGTGACGGCGTCACCCGTGACAGCTGCGCCTCTTCACATTTAGCGTGTCCCGCGCGAGGAACTCAATGTGTCGCGAACAATACTGCGCGTGTGCGTTGTGGTGCGGATCCTAGACCAGATCGTCCGGTTTCGCAATAGCGTTCGCGCGTCCGCGGACGCTGCGCGCGCGGGTCAAGTCAGCCTGACTGGTCGACGCCAGTCGACGCGCCGTATCGATGCGCGACGGAGTCGGCGGACCCGAATGATGTATGCTGGAACACCAATCGAAACAGCACTGTTCTGGGAGGCTTCGCGCATGGTCGAGCGCAATCAGAACGACGATGCCACGGCGGGATTGCGGGCGCTGTCACCGGCCTTCGCGCCTGCGTGGGGCGATCGGTCACCCGGAATGCAGACGCTGGCGATGCTCTACGAAAAGGGCAAGCGCCAGCAGTGGAACGCCGCCACCGACGTCGACTGGACAGCGTCTGGCCGATCGTTCGGGGATGCGCTCCCGGACGATTCCGCGTTCGCGCTCGCGTGCTTCGACTCGTCGGCGCTCGCGCGCTACGGGCGGCCGACGTGGGACGTGTTCCGGTGGGAATTCCAGTCGTGGATGGTGAGCCAGTTCCTCCCGGGCGAACAGGCCGCGATGATTGCCTCGGCGCGCCTCGTCGAGATCGCGCCGGACGCGGATGCCCGCTTGTGCCTCGCGACGCAGGTCGCGGACGAAGCGCGTCACATCGAAGTCTTCTCACGGTACGTGCGCGAGAAGATTCCCGCGCCGTACCCGGTGTCGCCGTCGATGGCCGCGCTCCTGCGCGACACGCTGGGCGATGCGCGCTGGGACATGACCGTCCTCGGCATGCAGATCCTCATCGAGACGATGGCGCTGGCGGCGTTCCGGTTCGCCAACCGCACGTTCCACGACGATCTGCTGCGGGGCATCTGCGCACGCGTCGCCCAGGACGAAAGCCGCCACGTCTCGATCGGCGTCCTCAGCCTGCGCGGGTTCTACGCGGGGCTCACGGCGAGCGAGTTGAAGGAGCGGCAGGAATTCATGATGGACGCCGCCAATCTGGTGCGTCAGCGGTTCCTGCTCGCGGAGATCTGGGAGCGCATGGGCGTCGACGCGGCGGACGGCCGGGCGTTTGCGACCACCAACGAGCTGATGGTCCAGTACCGTCAACTGATCTGCAGCAAGCTGGTGTCGACGCTCGTCAACATCGGCTTGATGAACGACCGCCTGCGCGACCGCTTCGTGGAGCTCGAACTGATCGAACCGACGCGCCGCTAGTCGCGCGGACGCGTCGACGCCGTAGTCGTATCAGCCTGCGGCGTGCGTCATTCCTCCAACCAGACGTTCGTACTCGCGTCGCGACGGCCCGAGCGGCGTCGGCGTCGCAGTGCTCGAACGGATCCGCTTGAGGATCCGGCGCATGACGTCGCCGTTGGCGTACAGCTCCTGCGGCGTGACGAGCAGGTTCAGGAGCCGGTCCGCCGCGGCGCCAACGACGTCGCAGTCGCGATAATCCATGAGCGCCTGCGCGAGGCGATGCGTGTCGCTGTCCGCGTCCCACTGACGTCCTTCGAGGCTGCAGCGGATCTGCACGAGCCGTTGCCGATCGATTCGCACCTGACTCTCCACATACGGATCCAGCAGCGTCGATGTCGTCTGTTCCCACCGCTCGGTCAACGCCGCCGGGTCGTACGGTCCATCGCTCGCGTCGTGCAGGAGATTGGCGAGCGCCTGCGCATGCGTCAGTCCGAGCGCGACGCCGCGCGCGGCCGACGGGTTGGTGTGGAAGGCCGTGTCGCCGACAAGGAGAAGTCCCGTCACGAGCGGCCGATCCGAGCACGTCTGCCGGCGTCCATTGCCAACGGTCGCAAACACTTCGGGAGCGCCAATCGGCTCGCCGGCGTCGAGCCACGGCGCCATCAGCGGCACTTCCGCCAGGAACCGCTCGAACGTCGCTGTCTCGCGCAAGGCGCGGCTCGTCGGATCCGTACGCGCGAGTTGGACCGTGAGCTGGAAGTGTCCGTTGTCCTCGGGGAACGCGAGGACGCTGGTGTAGTCCAGCGTCGCGACCACCGGCACACGGATCGTCGGGAAGGCGTGAGAAGCGCGAAGCCGGTAGTGGCGCGTCAGGTAGAAGAAGTGGCTGCCGTCTGAAAACGTCTGCAGCGAGATGTCGTGCGCGGCGAGCCAGCGCGGCACGGGGGAATGGCAGCCGCACGCGTCGATGACGACGTCCGCGCGGATCTCGTCCTCGGACGTCCGGACGCCGACGACCTGCGGCGGCCCCGAGGACGTCCGCTGGACGAGGAGTCCCGTCGCCAACGTGGCCGGCAGGAGGCGCACGCGAGGCTCCGTCGACAGGCCGACGCGCAGGACCGCGTCGAACAACTGGCGGCGCGAGAGCAGGTTCCAGCAATCGGGGTCGTGCGGCAACGCCACGCGCAGCGCGCCCGCCGCGAGCAGTCGTTCGACGAGATCGGGCGCTTCCTGGCCGAGCACCTGCGTCCCCAGCGCGAGGAAGCTGTGTCCCTGGCGCGCGTGCGGCACGCGCGACCGCTTCCACTGCTCCATCTCCACCGGCTGCGGATCACGATCGAGGATCGTCACGTCATGACCGCGGCGGGCCAGAAACAGGGCCGTCGCTGCCCCCGCCGGCCCCGCTCCCAGTATCACGGTGGACAACATGACAGAATCTCGGCTCCCGTGCGGCCCCGCCGACGCCGCGACCGTCAAGCGGGAATAGCGAGACGGACACCTTGCCGCAGCTCAGTCAGGGAAGGTGCCACGATACCGCCGCCCGTCGCGTCCAGGCAAGCCCCTTCGCGCCGACATGCGATCATTGGGGCTGAACACGTAAGGCGAGGAGAACCGAATCCCCGGATGCGGGGCGTCAGGTGAATCGGACGAACCGGTGAATCGGACACTGTGGCGACAGTCAGGCAGGTGAGATGACATGGAAACGGGCAAGCCGATCCACGTACGCGTCAACGACGAATTCGTGCTGGACGCCGGCACCTTGGAAGCAGTCGTGGGACCGCATGGTCGCGAGCGACGCATCCATCCGCCAGAAAGCACGATGTTCCACCAGGTACTCGCGTACCTTCGTGAAAAGCCGACTCCTTTGGAGCGATGGAACGGCTCTGCGGCTGAGATCGACGGCCTGGCTGCGACCGCCGTCGCACTGCGGTGGGGTTCGTACTTTGCGGTGCTTGCCGATCACGACAAGCCGATCGCTCCGGTTGCGGCGCAGGCCTCTGGCGAAAGTCGAATCAACGACCACGAAATGGCTCGCATCAACATCGAGGCCTCGGCGGCGCTGGCGGCGTGGATCGACATCTTTCGTGCCAACGACGGTGGGCGTGAGTATCACGAGCTTGCGCATAGAGCCGTCGCCTACCTGCCGATGCCGTGCCGAGCGACGACGGTGAAACCCAACCCTCTCATGCACCTGGCAGATTCCGAGATGAGTAGTCAGTGGATCGAGGTAACCCCTCCCGAACATCTCGCCGAAGTGCGGGCCGACGCTGAACGCTATCCGACGCGCCTGTTCGCCAATGCACTCGTGAACTTCGCGTGGCGCAATGGCCCTATCGAGGAGGAGGTTCATGGCGGGCGCGCGTGGAACCTTCCCTTGGACCAGCGCCGGGTGACGCTGCAGGAGGAAGCAGAGTTGATGCACTTCACGAGTTCGCGGTTGGTATTGGGTCTGATGGTCTGCCGTTACTTTCAAGTAGAGCAATCGCAGCGTTCCTGGTCGGAACAGGTGGTGCCGTTCGGACTGGCGCAAGCGGTGGGGGTTACTCCTACCGGCTGGACGTTGACCGAGACCTCGCGAGAAGTACGCTTGCAAACGTCTGGCACAGACGGCCAGCCGTCCACCTGATCCAGCTCGCACGCGTCAGCGACAACACGCCCTGCCGTGCACGACGCTGTCGTGTCGGGACCACGCGGATCGCGCTAGACTGGGTTTTCGAGCGATGCGCGGTAACGCGGCGCGAGACGGGGCGACACGACGCGACTGGAGAATGCAGACCAGAGGCCAGGAGCTTTCAATGACGTGGCGGCTGATAGCGTGGAGCGGATTCGGCATCGCCGTACTCGTCCTGGCGATTGGCGGAGGGTGGATTCTTTCGCTCCCTCCTGCACCGGCCGTCACCGCCGCGCCGCCGATTGCGCAGAGAGAAGCCGACGAGACGCTGACGGCATTGAAGCCGCCGAAGCGCCAGCGGCCGCTGATTGCCATCATCGGCATCAATGACGCCACGGAAGCCACCGACTACCTCATGCCCTACGGCATCCTTCGGCGCGCCGACGTCGCGGATGTGGTGCCGCTGGCGACGTCGCCGGGTCCGGTGAAGCTGTTTCCGACGCTCACGGTGGAACCGCAGGCAACGGTCGCGGAGTTCGACGCGCAGCATCCGGACGGCGCGGACTACGTCATCGTCCCGGCCATGACCCGCGACGACGACCCGGCGGTCCTCGGGTGGCTCAAGGGCCAGTCGGCCAAAGGCGCGACGATCATCGGGGTCTGCGCGGGCGCCAAGATCGTCGGCGAGGCCGGACTGCTGGACGGGCGGCGCGGGACGACCCACTGGTACAACCTCAAGGAGCTGCGTCGGAAGCATCCCGCGATGAACTACGTCGCGGATCGGCGGCTGACGGTTGACCGGGGCGTGGCGACGACGACGGGGATCACCGCGTCCATGCCGATGTCGCTCACACTGATCGAAGCCATTGCCGGGCGCGACAAAGCGGAGGCCGTCGGCCGCGATATCGGCCTGGCCTACTGGGACGCGCGTCACGCCAGCGCGGCGTTCCAGTTCACGCGTCCGTTTGCGCTGACGGCGATTCGCAACACGCTCGCGTTCTGGAACCGGGAGCAGCTTGGCATCGAGCTGACGGCCGGCGTCGACGAAGTGTCGCTCGCCCTCGTCGCGGACGCGTGGTCGCGGACCTACCGATCGCACGCGGTCACGTTCTCGCGCACGGCCGGCGCGCTGCAGACCCGCAACGGCATCCGCATGCTCCCCGATCGGATCGCGGCGAGCTGGCCCGCGGAGCATCTGCTGCCGCCGATCGGTGATCGATCGCCGGCACGGGCCCTGGACGCCGCGCTTCAGGGGATCACCGTCCGCTACGGCGTGCGCACGGCCGACTTCGTCGCCATGCAGCTCGAATATCCGGGATCGGGCGCGTCACCACGATGAGGCCCGCACCAGATCGACGCGAGATCGACCAGATCAGTATCGACCAGATCGACCAGATCGATGAGATCGACGGAGCGGCCATGACTTCGGGCACAGACTCACTCGAACGCCATCGCGCGGCCGTACGCGCACGGCTGGTGCGGTCGGACCACGTGCGGGCCGGTCCCGGGAGCATTACCTGGAAGGTCAACCGCGAGGTGATCGTTGTCGCCGGGTGGGGCCGTGCCGTCCTGCTCCAACTGGCGCATCCCGCGGTGGCCGCAGGCGTACACGATCACAGCTCCTTCCGCGGCAGCCTTCGATCCAGCGTCCTGCGGCTGCACTCGACCGTTGACGCGATGCTGGCGCTCACGTTCGGCGATACGGAGCAGATGATCGCGGCCGCGGCCGGCATCAACGCGATTCACGATCGGGTCCGCGGCTGTGTCCGCGACGGAGCGGGCGACGCCTATTCCGCTCACGATCCTGACCTGCAGCGGTGGGTGCATGCCACGCTGCTCGAGTCCATTCCGCTCATGTACGATCGGCTCGTTGGCCCCCTCACCCTGCGTGAGCGGGATCGATACTGCTCGGAAGCGGCCATCATGGAGCCGCTGCTGGGGATGCCGGCCGGATGGCTCCCGCGCGACTCGGCGCAGCTCGACGCCTACATGCGCGACCTGCTGGCGGGCGGGATCATCGGCGTGACCGACACCAGCCGGGCACTCGCACGCGCGGTGCTGTATCCGCCGCGCTGGTACGTGGCCTGGCCGGCGTTCCGGGCGATGCAGGTGCTCACGATCGGATCGCTTCCGCCATCGATCCGCCGGGCGTACGGCTTCGAGTGGCGCGCGCGCGACGAGCGGACGTTCGCGCGCTGGACGTCGCTGCTCCGAACGTCGCTGCGGCTGCTTCCGCCGCTCGCACGCGAGTGGCCGACGGCGAGGCATCGAGAACGCGCCGGCGCGGTCCCGATGCGCCAGGTCTGATACGATCGCCCGAGGCCCGAGGCCCTAACAGACCATCGTGATTGGATACCGCTTCAGTGAGTTCACGCTCTCTCCCCGGCGCCGGCTCCTCCTCCGCGAAGGCCGCGAGGTGCCGCTCATCCCGCGCTATTTCGATCTGCTCGTCCTGCTGGTCGAGCGGCGGCACGAGGCCGTCCACCGCCGCGACATCTTCGATCGCGTCTGGACGGACGTCATCGTCTCCGACAGCGCGCTGAGCCAGGCCGTCCGCACCCTTCGCCGCACGCTTGGCGACGATTCGCGCGAGCCGCGCTTCATCCGCACGGTCGCGCGTCACGGCTACCGGTTCGTCTTCACGGACGTCATCGAAGTGGAAGACGATGGCGCGTGGCCAGAGCGGGTGACGGCGTCGGCCCCGGCGTCTGGGTTGGTGTCGGCGCTGCCGACGTCGGCTGACACGGCGCTGGCTGACACGGCCTTGGCTGACGGGGAGCCGGCTGGCGATGCGTACGAATCACTGCTGGATCGTCTCACCCGTGCTGGCGCCACGGACGATGACCGCCGCGAGGCGGCGGAGTTGCTGCACGGGCTGGGGACGTCGGAAGCGCTGAGCCGTCTCGGCGTCCGCCCCGGTCATGCCGCCGCGCGCGCGCTGCTGCGCGATGCGCGCTGGGATGCGCCCGGCGCGGGGGACGTACCGGTGTTCGGCGCGCCCGCGCCGTTGTCG
>Ga0187894_10005895_pt1 | contig 12247 bp, 12 predicted proteins | sample GBC1701081metaG_FD_136650 | JGI IMG/M metagenome (GOLD analysis project Ga0187894, IMG submission 136650) | White microbial mat communities from a lava cave in the Kipuka Kanohina Cave System on the Island of Hawaii, USA - GBC170108-1 metaG ... | reverse complement strand
GGGCGCGGCTTTTCACCGATAATTGTTTTAGTCAGGTCGTCTCCCATCTCGGCAATATAGTCTTTGAACTGCTGTGAAAATTCAATCAGGTCGAGCGACATAAGTTCGGGTGGCAGATTGGCGAGCTTTTCCAGCACTCGGTCATACATCCCTTGTGCGCCGCGCATATTGCCGTTTTCGTAGTGATGCAAACAGACGGCTGCTTGAATCAACATCTGGTAGAACAGCTTTGTATCATCTGATGAATGCTGCCAGATTTCTTCCCATACCTCGTGAGCGTCAAAATATCTGCCGCCGTTGAAGAGGCGAATGCCATCAAGATATTCACCCGGGTAGGTATGTTCAATCTCCGGGTCAAATTCTTCAATGCTTGGCGGCGCAATCCTCGCCGGTTGAGATTGCTGAGAAAGTTCGGCTCGCAGCAGAAACGGTCCGGCTTTAATAACATCACCGTCCTGAAGTTCGACCCATGAAATGCGCTCGCCGTTGACGTATGTGCCATTGCCGCTGCCGTTGTCAACCACGAAATACTTGCCGCTGTTGCATTCTACGAAGAAGTGTTCACGCGAAACCGTCGGATGGCTCAAGACCGTATCGCAAGCGAGTTGCCTGCCGAAGACAATCTTCTTCTCCCGTAGCGATACGGTTTCGCCCTTTCGCAATTTTGAATCGAATCGAAGAAGCGCCATAATATTACCCGATTACACCAGCTTATCAGTAAGATTGTCTACTCTTCTTTGGGAATTGTGAAGCGGGGAATGTATCTGCCGTCAATATCGGTGAAATGATAAACTGCCGCAAGGTCGCCAACATACAAAAGTGCGCCCGATTTACTTGTTACTTCAGGGTCAGCAGCAAGCGCAACAACAGCGCGACCCGTATACTCCGGTGATTCGGTGAAATGGACGTATGCTTTATTGCCTATGGCTTCAAAGGCGGCGGCAACTCTTTCCGTGCGAACGAAGCCGGGGGAAAGGGCAACAACCGTAATGTTATGAGCTTTTAGTTCCTGCGCCATGCCAAACGTCATTCGATTGATTGCCGCTTTCGCTGTGTCATAAAAAAGATTTTTCAGGTACGTCTCTTCAAGCCATGCGGTGATGTTGATAATCAGCCCGCTGGTTTGGGTGAGCAGCGTCGGCATTGCCAGTCGGGTTGTTTCAAGCGTAGCGCGAACCCCCGCCGTAAACATTCCGTCCCAGTGTCGGAGCGGCTGTTCCCAGAATGGTACGGTGAAACTTTGCATTTCGTGATAGGCATAGCCGCCCCATGCGGAATTGACCAGTACATCGAGCTTCCCCTGTTCACGATCTATTCGTTCAAATAAGCTGGCAATCTCGGCATTGTTCGTATGGTCACAACGGACAGGAATGCCCGTGCCGCCCCGCGCCGTTACCATCTCGGCAGTTTCCTCAATCGTACCGGGCAGATTTTCCGTCGTCGCTTCGCCTTTGATGCTGCGCCCAGTCACATAAACCGTTGCGCCAGCATCGCCGAGAGCAAGGGCGATCCCTCTGCCAATGCCACGACTCGCTCCCGTAACAACCGCAATCTTGTCTTTTAGAATTGTCATTTTGTAAGGTTATATTCTCTTTCTGTGAACCACTTGATTTCACGAATATCTTTTGTTTTGTTAAGAATAGAGTCTATTTCTACACATAATCGAGTCAGATTCGCATTGTTTGAAGATTGAAATCGCTTGAAAATTTTGAGGATAGTTGACTCACAAAAACAGAGCCATCTTTTATCTTTATCAGTCGTGAGACCGATGCCCACCCAAAATTTCCTGCGATTGATTGTCGCGGAAAATATCCACCCCCAATCCTCTTGGGTTATCTCTCCGATTACAAACCCTGAGCATTTCAGTTCATTGGCAAGCCAATTCGCGCCGTCTTCCCCAAAGCCATTCGGGTTGATGAAGTTATCTTTTGGAATTTCTGTCTCAAACAAATCCGTCGTGAAGGTGACGTAAGTTTTTAGCATTCTGGCTCACAGGTTTTACTTATTCCAGCCTGAAACTATAAGAACGACAGTTTTGGTCAAAGAGTAATTTCATAAGGCGGCATAGCAATCTTACGTTCACGATCTGCTGCGTATGCGTAACAGGCACGAATGTCCTCAATCGTAAGTTCAGGAAAATCTTCGAGAATTTCCTCTTGTGTCATACCACCAGCCAGATACTCTAAAACATCCGTAACCGTAATTCGCATTCCGCGAATACAAGCCTTGCCGCCTCGCTTACCCGGTTCGATGGTTATGATGTCCTGATAATTCATAGGCGTATAATAGCAAATGAAGATAGTGAATCGAAGATATTTGCGCGATTAATAAGTCTGATGTGCAGTGAAATTTTACTCTAACCCAAAGCTACAATAACGGCAGGTCTTGGTTGCCGGAATGATTTTGCCGTGATTGCATAAGCCGGTTGGATTGAAGACGTTTTTGACAGCCAGCATTCGTTCCATATCGGCATCCGTAAAAATCAAGCCGGTGTAGTTGATCTTATCTATGCCGATGCCGTGTTCGCCGGTAATCGAACCGCCGGCGTTGACGCATAATTGCATAATCTCTTTTCCGGCTTGCTCGACGTGGCGCACTTGCTCAGGGTTGCGCCCGTCATAGCTGATGTTCGGATGCAGATTGCCGTCGCCGGCGTGAAAGACGTTCGCCACATTCAACCCATGTCGCGCCGCAATGTTATAGATTTCGTCCAGGACTTCGGGAAGTTTCGAGCGCGGAATGACCGCATCTTGTACCATCAAATCGGCGGAGATTCTGCCCATCGCGCCGAATGCCCGTTTGCGTGCGCCCCACAACTTCATACGTTCGGCATCGTCTTTAGCAACGCGCACGGCTCTGGCATTGTTACGCAAAGAAATTTCGGCAGCCCGCGCCGCCGTCTCTTCAATGCCGACTTGCAAGCCGTCTACTTCAATGATCAACAACGCCGCAACATCAGTCGGAAAGCCGCCCGCGAAGATGGAATTTTCGACGGCGACAATCGTAGCGCGGTCTATCATTTCTAAAGCGGCAGGCAGAATTCCGGCGGCAATAATTTCGGATACGGTGCGGCTGGCATCCGTAACCGTCATAAATTCGGCAAGCAAGGTTTTGATACCTTGCGGCAAGCGCGTCAATTTCACCGTCGCTTTTGTCGCAATACCGAATGTGCCTTCGGAGCCGACAAAAACACCAAGTAAATCGTAACCGGGAGCATCTACCGCGCCGCCACCAAGCGCGACGATTTCACCCGATGGTAAAACGACTTCGAGAGCGAGAACATGATTGACCGTCATACCGTATTTCAGGCAATGCGGTCCGCCGGAGTTCTGCGCCACATTACCGCCAATCGTGCAAGCCATCTGGCTTGACGGGTCGGGCGCATAATGAAAGCCACCTGCTGCGGTCGCTTGCGACAAGTGGATATTGATAACCCCGGGTTCGACTTCCGCCAGCCGGTTTTCATAATCAATTTTGAGGATGCGATTCATCCGCGCCAGTTCAATGGTCACGCCGTTGTCTAACGGTAATGAGCCGCCGGTCAGCCCGGTTCCCGCGCCACGCGGCGCAAACGGAATCTTTGCATCGGCAAGAATCTTTACAACGGCGGCGACCTCTGCTGTGCTTTTGGGCAGCACAACGGCCGCAGGCAGATGTTTAATGATGGTCAGCGCATCCGATTCATAGACGATTAGCTCATCGCGCTGGGTTAAAACGAAGCGTTCGCCAATCGTTGCTTTAAGTTGTGCGATAACTTTCTGCGGCAATGGTTGATGTGGCGCTTTTGAGGATGATGCTTGCATAGCGTTTCTGTTTCAGCCTTATGAAATGAGACGAACGGCAAAGCCTTGTGTTGAAGCGTCTTTGTAAAGTTCTTCGTCCAGCGTCCACAACTCGCAGTCGAACCGTTCAGCAAGCGCAAGGTAGGACGCTTCATAGGCGCTCTGCCCTTCAAGTTTCATCGCAATTTCAATAACCCGCCTGACATCTATAAGCGAATGATACTGAATTGGAAGAATGAATATGGTTTCCAACGCATCTTCCAGCTTATCAGCCGGATAAGCGTTTGTGGCTATGAGTTGCGTGAGAGTATCAGCAGCATCATAAGCGGCTAAAGCCGGAGCGCAGATAATTACGCCGTTATCAAGCCAATCAAAGAAGAAGCGAGTCACAGCATCTGTGAATGGATTTTCGATAATCAGAGCCATTAACAGATTAGCAGAGACGACAACCATTACTTTCCGCCTTTTCTACGCGAGCGCCGGCGTTCGCGCATAAAAGCTACGATGTCAATAGACGGCATCGTTTTCGTAATTTCTCGCATCCGCAATAGCTGTTGACGCACTCGCTCTTTATCCACTGGCGGTGCATTTTCGCCAAGTTCGTACAAATGCAAGAGCGCCTGACGAGCCTTTTCTTTATCAATGGGCTGCTCAAGCATCTTCTTTAATTCTTCGCTTTTGCTTAACTCTTCAGCCATAATGCTTCCTCCGACATTTGCCAATCTTAGCTTAATACTTGGGTACGCTAGGGTCAACATCATCCGACCAGCGCAAGATGCCGCCGACGAGGTTCTTCACTTTGCGATAGCCCGCTTGCTTCATCAACTCAACGGCTTTGCCACTACGCACTCCGCTACGGCAATGAACAACGATTTCATCTGCTGTCGAAAGTTCGTGGAGTCGTTCTGGTACGGTATTCAACGGAATCAAGCGGGAAGTCGGAATGCGCCCGATGGCAAATTCCTGTGGTTCGCGCACGTCAACCAGAATGAAGTCGTCGCCTCTATCGAGTTTCGCTTTTAATTCCAACGGCGTAATCTCGAAGTCGCTGCCAACGCTGACTTCTTCGTGTGGAGTGACGCCGCAAAACTCGTTGTAATCTATCAACTCGTTGATGGTGCGATTTTCGCCGCAAATCGGGCAATCAGGATTTTTTCTTAGCTTCAATTCGCGGAAACGCATCTGCATCGCATCAAAAAGCAGCAAACGCCCAAGCAGTAAATCGCCTTTGCCTAAAATCAACTTTACCGTTTCAATCGCCTGAATGACGCCGATGATTCCCGGCAGCACACCCAACACGCCGCCCTCGGCGCAACTCGGCACTAATCCTGGCGGCGGCGGTTCCGGGTAGAGGCAGCGATAGCAAGGACCGCGCTTCGCATCAAAGACTGTCGCTTGTCCCTCGAAACGGAAGATGGAGCCGTAAACATTCGGCTTGCCCGATAGGACACAGGCATCATTGACCAAATAGCGTGTCGGAAAATTATCCGTGCCGTCTACGATGATGTCGTAGTCTTTGAACAATTCCAGCGCATTTTCAGAAGAGAGCGCCGTATTGTAGGTATCAACCTGCACGTAAGGATTGATTTCGGCAATGCGTTCTTTCGCTGATTCTAACTTCGGACGCCCGACATTTGCCGTCGAGTGAATGATTTGCCGTTGCAGATTGGTGAAATCCACCACGTCGAAATCTACGATACCGATGCGCCCGATACCCGCCGCCGCAAGGTACATAATCAACGGCGAACCCAAGCCCCCTGCGCCGATACAGAGAACGCTTGCCGCTTTCAACCTCTTCTGCCCCTCAAGCGCCACTTCCGGCATGATGAGATGGCGACTGTAACGCAGAATTTCATCTTTATCTAATTCAATTTCCTGCTTCACTTCATCCTCGACGGCAACGCCTCCGGCAATTGAAGGCACAATGCTTAAGGTATCGCCCGCTTTGACTGGCGTTGCGCCTTTTTCCAGGTAGCGCACGTCTTCATCGTTGAGATAGATATTGACGAAGTGGCGCAATTCGCCTTTGTCGTTATAGAGGTGTTTTTGCAGGGCAGGGAATTGCTCTGTCAAAGAAGCGAGCGTTGCTTCAACGGTGCTGCCGTGAACCGTAATCGCATCGCTTCCCGCAGTAAAGTTTCGCAACGCTGTAGGAATTAAAATGGTGGCTGACATATCGTTTCCTCTCCGGGGTAATGGAACAATTGGGTGGGAATAGTTCAGAGTACAGCCTTCAGGCTGCTGACCCCAAAAGCAGCCTGAAGGCTGTACTCTGAACTTTATCTTTCTTCACTGAGCCACTATCCCTCTCTGGTTTTTTCGACAAATAAAAAAAGCCACGAACTGCACAGGCAGAACGACTAGACACCGATTGCTTTTGCCGGGACGACAAGGAAGCAATCTAGTTTCTACAACAACAACACATCATCGCGTGTCTATTCGTTCTATCTGTGTAATTCGTGGCTACCGTTTTACATTGGAACAGCGAAAGATTCGTCTCGCGCTATTCTTCAATGACAATTTCTTCCTGTACGAACTGTTCGTAATCAGGTTTCACAAAAGAGTTAAGCACAGAAGCCCGCCCTTTCTCAACCGAAACAATGATATAAGAGTCAGAGGGCCAGCAGGAATGGTCTAAATCGAAGCCCGAAGGCTCCGCCGGATGGTCAGGGTGCGAATGATAAAAGCCAATGATGCCGAGTTGCTGTTCACGGGCAAACATCTCTGCGCGTCGTGATTGTTCAGGAGTAATCAGATAGCGATTCGCCTGTGATTCGCGCTCCGTCGTCTTCGTCCATTCATTCTCAGCACGGTATACGACGCGCAGCACGTTCGTTTCCCCATCTTTTTCGCCAAGCAAAAAGCCGCAGCACTCGTAAGGGTATGCTTCTTCTCCATGCTTGCGAATCGCTTCAAGATGTTGCTGTTTTACTTTGATTGCCAATTTATCGCCTCAATGATTGTATTTATGTGATCCAAGCCTTCAAAGTTTCCTCGTATATCTCAGGACTTTGCGTATATTTCTCGTAATAATTACGGTTCTTTTTTACGGTGAGATACATTACTTCATCAGCTTGAGCATAGACCCATTTCAAATCCAGATTTTCAATAGGAGAAAGCCCAAGTCCTATATTTTCTCCGCGAAGTTGAGAAAAATCATGCTTGAGATCAACATGATTTTCTCCGCCTCCAATGAGAGGGCAGTCAGGAGACCGGAAATCAACCAAAGAAATTATGTCGTAGATACTATTATCAGGAATTGTTTCCAGCGCTTTTACCAGTAAATCATCATCTGCGATTCCACGCACAGGAAATTGCAGGCGGCGAAAAATAAAGATTTCTATCTCAGGGTGAGTTTGTGCAGAGAGTAATTCTTTTAGGTCTCTTAGTGAGCGAACAAGGTAAGATGAGCCGCTACCCCCGCTATGCGGAAACTCAAGATGGAGGTAAAGCTCTCCGGTTTCTGCAATCCAGTCTTGCAAAGCTGCCAGATGGTGTGCAGAAAATAGTCCCAAGTAAGTAAAACCATTATTCATCACTCCAAAACCTCTCGCTCAAATACTTATCGGCGCTATCGCAGAAGATGGTCACAATAACGCCTTCTTTTAACTTTTCTGCAACCTTCATCGCGCAAGCCATTGCTGCGGCTGACGAAATGCCGACCAGCAAGCCTTCGCGTTTGCCCAACAAGCGGGCGTACTCATGCGCCTCTTCGGTGCTGATTTCGTAATTCTCATCGGCTATCGTTGCATCGTAAATCCCCGGCACAATCGCCGTCTCCATATGCTTCATGCCTTCCAAACCGTGAAAGGGCGAATCCGGCTGAAACGCTATACATTGAATTTCGGGGTTCAACTCTTTCAGTCTGCGACTTGTGCCGACAAAAGTACCGCTTGTCCCCAAGCCGGCGACGAAGTGCGTGATGCGTCCGGCGGTCTGATTCCAGATTTCCGGCGCAGTGGTTTCATAATGCGCTTGCCAGTTTGCATCATTATTGTATTGGTCGGGATAGAAGTATAAGTCGGGATTTTCGGCATAGAGCCGCCGCGCTTCCCGTATCGCTCCGTCTGAACCTTCAAGGGGACTCGTCAAAACCAATTCCACGCCGTAAGCCCGTAATATCCGTTTGCGCTCTTCGCTGGCATTTTGCGGCAAAGCCAGTTTCACTTGGTAGCCCCGCGCTGCGCCAATCCACGCATAAGCGATGCCGGTATTGCCGGATGTGGCATCAAGGATAATCTTATCGGGCGTCAGTTTGCCGCTGCGTTCGCCTTCTAAAATCATGTTGAGCGCCGGACGGTCTTTAACGGAGCCGCCAGGATTGAACCACTCGGCTTTGGCGTAAATCTCCACGCCTTCAACCGCGAGATTTCGCATTTTCAAGAGCGGCGTATTACCGACAAATTGCCATGCTTCATGCGCGGCGCGGACTCGTGACAAGGCTAATTCTTCGACGCTCTGCTGTCTGCTGAATCCCATCATGCTGCTTCAAGAATAGCATCGCCTTTCTTCTCTCACAATTTTCAGATGCCAGCTTATATGTTGTAATGGCTGAATTGAATCACCCGCGTTTTTGCATTTTAGAGACTGCATTTCGGACAGAGAATATCGAAATCGTACACACTTCGCCAATGGGATGACGGAAATCATACACCGCTATTCTCGACTACTCTTGCATTCGCAAATTTACGCCCACGCAATAACAGGCATAGTGATTGCACAATTAGAGGTGAAATTCCAATCAAAAGGAGAAATAGATATGCGAAATAACAGAACAGATTATGAATCCTATCAAGATTCACAAGGCAGAGAATCGGACAGAAATCGCTCTGACGATGCCTCTACGCAATCACGGATTCGCAGCTATCGTGACGACCAGCGCGGCAGTCAGCCATACAACGACCCCTACCGCACCTCTGAGCGCGGTTCGCAATCGCAGAATTACGGACAGCAACAATACGATAGAGAGTCTAACCGCAACCAGCACACCGGCGGGCAGAATTATCAGCCGTCCAACCGCGAAGCCTCTTACCGCAATCAGCGCGATACCGATGACCGTTATAATCGCCAGTACCGCGATGATGAAAATCGCGGTTATCGCGCCGAAGAACAGCAAAATTATCGTTCCGAAGCGCCATCTTACCGTGAGCAAAATCAACGCGACCAATACAATGTTGACCGCGTAGACCCGGCAATGGCAAGCCTTGAATATGGCTACGCTTACGGTTATCCGTTTGGTCTGCAATGGGGCAGCCGAGGCAACGAAGGGAATAGATATGAACCGCTGCGTTGCCGCGACATCATGACCAGGGACGTTACCACTTGCACGCCCGAAACTTCGATTCGGGAAGTGGCAGACCGCTTGGAAGATGAGAATGTTGGTTCTCTGCCAGTGGTCGAAAACGGGCGACTGATTGGCATTGTCACCGATAGAGATATTGTCTGCCGCGTCCTTGCCGAAGGCATGGACACGCGCACGGCAACTGTTAGAGAGGCGATGACGGAAGACATTGTTACCTGTTCGCCGGATGAAATGGTCGTCGAAGCGATTCATAAGATGGGCGAACATCAGGTACGCCGTCTGCCGGTTTGTGACAGCAATGGACGCATTCGCGGCATCCTGTCGCTCGGCGATTTAGCTTTGGAAGCGGAAAACGATCAGGACATTGGCAAAGCTCTGGAGCATATTTCACAGGCAACGCCGTATCAATCGCGCCGCCGATAATCACCAATCCGAAAAACGCAAGGTTGCCTGCTGCGAAAAGCAGGCAACCTCTTTTCTTACCCAACAATGCGAATCAAGGGTTGCATTCACTGGTTTGAAAAAGGCTGCTCTTAGCGTTCTGAGCGTCTTCAGCTTGGCGATCTTTGCGTGAAATAAGCAGTTTTCATTGCAACTGTCAAAAATAGCATTTCTCCTCTTGATTCGCCTTACCAATTTATCAATGCAGAATGTATGGAAACATCGGCTGAGACCGGCTACTTCTCATCTGCTTGCTGTTGCTTTACGCGGGTTGCTACACTGATAAGGTAGTGAGCGAACCGCATTATGTCTGAAGCCCTGCTAAAAGATAAATTTGCCCGCACGATTCGTGATTTGCGTATTTCCGTAACGGACAAGTGCAATTTCCGCTGCTTCTATTGCATCCCGGATGAAGATATTACCTGGAAACGCCGTCAGGAATTGCTCACTTACGAAGAGATACTTACGGTCGCCGAAATCGCTGTCGGCATGGGCGTGGATAAATTGCGTCTGACGGGCGGCGAACCGCTTATTCGCCGCGACATTGAATTTCTGATTGAACGACTAGCGCGACTCGACGGTGTGCGTGATCTGGCAATGACCACCAATGCCGATGGTCTGGCATCGCGGGCAAAGAGTTTGCGCGATGCCGGATTGCAACGCCTGACCATCAGTTGCGATTCGCTGAAACCGGAAGTCTTCAAACGGATAACCCGCCGCGATGCCTTGCAATCGGTTCTCGATGGCATCGAAGCGGCAATGGCAGTAGGCTTTCCGCCGCCGAAAATTAACTGTGTGGTGATACGCGGTTTGAACGAAGACGAAGCGGCGGATTTTGCCGACTTCGCCAGAGCCACAGGCATCTCCATGCGCTTCATTGAGTATATGCCGCTCGATAACGGGCATCAGTGGGACAGGAGTTTACTGGTCGGCGGGCGCGAAGTTTTAGAGCGTATCGAAGAACGCCACAAACTAATACCGATGCATCGAGATAATCCAAGCGATACGGCATTGAAATATACCTTTGCCGATGGCGCAGCGGGCGAAATCGGCATCATCGCGCCGGTGACCATGCCATTCTGCGGCGCGTGTTCACGGCTCAGATTGACGGCAGACGGCAATCTGCGAACCTGTCTTTTCTCAATGGTAGATTACAACATCCGTGACCGCATCCGGCGCGGCGACAATCGGGAAGAACTGACGCAGTTTCTTATTGAAACCGTTTTGAAGAAAGAAGCCGGACATCGCATCAACGAAGCCGACTTCGTGCAACCGCCTCGCGCTATGGTCTTCATCGGCGGCTAAATCGGCTTGCCTAATTCAAATTGAATTCCGGCAGGCACATAATCTGATGCACCAAGCCGCGCACCTTCTTATCCACTACATCATCCGTAACCACCCAAGCAACCGCGTTGCCCTGATCGTCAAGCGTTAAGTATTTTCGTAACTGTTTGACGGCGCTGCTGCTGACTTCAAGCGGTCCTAAAATCTCAAGGAATTTGCTGACCGTCTTTTTGACGCTCGGCTTGGTATTGGCTTTCAGTTGTTCCAGCGATACCGAAACGCTGTCTACAGCTTTCTCTTTCGGGCGTTCGGTAATCAGCATATTGGCGAAATTAAAGCGTTCCAGCATGGTCGCCGTGCTGACCCAGCCGAGATGCAAATCCCAGCCATTGACATCGGGCGGATTGTACAATTCCATGCCCATATAACCGGCGCGGCGAAAAAGTTGTTGTTCGCGGTCGCCTTTCTCCTGTGTGCCGGGCTTGTACGTCGCTTGCAGCATTCGCACTGCGCCGACCACTAATTCAATCGGCGTTTTGATGAGCGCAAAACGAGCGCGATTGCTGAAAAATTCATCTGAGGTGAAGATAGCTCGCAGCAACTCTTTCATTGAATGATTGGTTGAAAAGTAAACATCGGCAAATTTATCAATCAGCGCCTTGTCTGCTGAACTATTCAGGTCGAGCGGGTAGACGAAGAAGTTGAATAGCTTATAGACCAGATAACGTCCGGTCGGGCGGCGATTGGCAATAATTGTAATCACGTCTTCGCCGCTAAAATTTGCCGTCTGCCCGTAAATGGTCTTTGCCGTGTTGTCGTGCTGGCTGGCGTCAACAACCGATTCATAGGTATAAATCGAAGTGTCTTTCTTCTTCTTGAACTCCCAGCCGGTGAAGGCACGGGCAATCTCTTTAACATCCTGCTCGGTGTAATTTTCCGCCCCGGTGACGACATCCTTAATGCCCAGGGTGAAAAGTTCCTGCAATTCGCGGGCGAAATTTTCATTCGGCGCTCCTTTAACATTCACCACGCCATCGAGCCAGATAAGCATCGCCGGGTCTTGCGAGACTTTCAACACTAGCTCGTCGAAACGTGATAGGGCGTATTGTCTTAACGTCAGATTCTGCACATACATCAGGAAATCTTTGACCTTCGATAACGCCGTAGCGAAATGATGGTGCCAGAAGAGCGTCAACTTCTCTTCAAACGGGCGTTTGGTGTAGACCATGCGGGTTATCCACCAGGTTGAAATCTCCCGTTGATTGAGTAGCTTCTGGTCGTCGGAAGTCGGAAACTCGAAACTTTCAGCGAGAATGCGCTCCATTTCGCTATTATCAATGCTCTGGTAATTTAAGAGATAATCTACTGCGCCGTCGCGCCCTTTGCTGGCAAGGGAATTGATTTCATCGGGACTTCCGCCAAATCCCATGCGGCGGAG
>Ga0187894_10005894_pt1 | contig 12250 bp, 5 predicted proteins | sample GBC1701081metaG_FD_136650 | JGI IMG/M metagenome (GOLD analysis project Ga0187894, IMG submission 136650) | White microbial mat communities from a lava cave in the Kipuka Kanohina Cave System on the Island of Hawaii, USA - GBC170108-1 metaG ... | reverse complement strand
TGGTGGATCATCTCGACGTGCCTGCGCGTCCTGCGGCAAAGCGTTCGAATAACGGACGCAAAGCTGCTTGAAGGGGGGCCATGGCCGAAACGATGATCACAGCCTGCGGCAATTGCCACCCTACAACGCCGAATAGCGCGAACAGCGCCAGGAGCGCCAGGGGCCGGTGTGTGTGTTTGTATAAGGTTCCCATGACTTTCAATTCCTCCTGAACTAGATCAAGGTCGGTCTACTGACAAGTGGGCGGCAACACCGGAATGGTATAGGTCGCGCTGGTGGTGAAACTCATTTTGTGCAGGTTGTGCCCCTGGTTGAAGGCGCCTGGAGTTGCTGCGAGGTTGTTGAAGTTAATTGCGGCGCCGAACAGCCCCTGATCCAAAGTGCTGTAGAACCGGAACCAGGCCGTGTGGCCGGCCAGAACCACCTGATCAAACCTCGGCGTGGTGCGCGGAAAAGCGGTTCCAGCATTGACGCGGTATTGGCACACGCCCGGCTTGACCGAGAAGCTGAACAGATTTTCGGCGTCGTCATACATCACGCCGAAGAGGTTATCGAGGGTGGCCGCCGTCGTCAGCAAATCGCCGCCGACGCGGTTGACAATGATCAACGTGTCGTTACCGCCGGCGCGGCTGCCGATGTTGTCCAGCGCCAGTACGCGCGGCACGGGCGCGTAGTTGATCCCGTCGAAGCGCAAGTCAAGGAAAGCGCCGGAGCAGGCCGTGAAGCCGCCCGCCACCGCCGGGATTGATTCGGCGCCGAGGTTGGCCGCGTGACCCGAAGCGAACTTCACGTACTCATCGCCAATGAGGTAGTTGAAGTTGATCGGACATCCATTGCGATCAACTGCGACCGCAACGAGGTAACCCGTCGTGCCCGGATCGAGGTCCGAAGCCAGGAAGCTGACCGTCTGGTTCGCCGTCAGGCAGATGAACGCGTCGGCCACCGAACAGGTCGCGCCGTCCACGAAGAAGATGTGGACGAAGGCCGAGCGGCTCGGTTCGATGTTGGTCAGGTTGATGCGTGTGTTCTGGCGGTTCGGATCGGCGGACGAGGTATAGATGTTGTAAAACAGCACCGAACCCGGCTTCTGATCGCTCGGCGGCGAGGCGCCGCCGCCGGGAACGACCGTCGGGATAACGTTACCCGGACCGAGGGCCGTACAGTTGACGATAATGCAGGCTTGCGTCGGTGTCAGCGTGACTCCGGTGAAGCCGCCCGATGTCAAGACGCACAACTGCGTCCCGCTGTTTATGTCTCCGACCTGTGCGATGAAATTGATCGTGAGCGTCGCATTGCCAGCCAACGATCCCGTCCACGTGATCGCCGTGGGCGAGACGGAACAGGTTCCCACGGGATTGGCGCCCACCGTCGCCGTACAGCCGTCAACGCCGATTATGCCGTTAGGCAAGGCCGCCGTGATCGTGCCATTGGTGAGCGTCGAGCTGATCGGGTTGGTCGCCCTGATCGTTCCGAGGAGGTTGTTGCCCGGCGCCGTGCAGTGATCCGGATCGTTCAGCGTCACCACGGGTGTGATCTTGACGCAGCAGGCGAATCCGTCGAAGAGCTGGATCGTATCAATTCTCCAGCCAGTCCCGGCAAAGCTGGTATCCGAACCCATGCGCCAGCGGAACCGGACTGACTTGCCCTGCAATGCGGCGCCGAATTGAACGGTGGTCGTTACATCACCGACAGTGCTACCCGTCCAGGCCGAACGACCGCCAATCGGGTGGCTGAAACTGGCGCTGATCGCGCCGGTGTAACCGCCGGTGGTAAACGAACCTCCCACCGCCGCATTGGTCACGTCAACGAACGCGGCGCCGTTGACCGAAGCTTCGAGCACGCCGCCGTCAAACCCGTTTTCAAGATTGAAGTTGTTGCGAAAGACCAGCCGCGATTGGCTGTTGGTGATGTTGTAGAGAACCGACTCGAGCCGCTTGTCGCTGATCACCGTCGGGTTATCCACGAAGGCTGCGTTCGGCGCCGTGTCGGGCGCCGCCGCCGATGGCGCCCACAATGGCGCAGGCCCGGTGGCGTTCGCGGCGGTCCAGCCCGCAGGCAAAGCCGGGGCCGTCACGCCATCGAAATTCTCAGCCGCAGAGAGCACGAAGTTCCCACTCGCGAAGGTGTAGACGGCTGCGCCGGCGCTCGTCGTCCCTACTTGCAACGCCAACGTCGCTACGACATTGGCGCCGCAACTGAGGCTCGGACTGACGCGGAAAGTGAAGCTTCTGCAAACCGCCGCGCCCGGAGCGGTCGCGCCGAAAGTCTGCGCGCCGCTCGGACTGGTGACGCCGCCGGTCGCCTGCAGCGTACCGGTGAGATTGCCAGTCGCCAGCGTGCCAGCATTGGTCACGCAGAGGTCTACCGGCGCCGTCTCGCCCGGATCGAGCTTGCCATCGGTAGCGCAATCTTCACTGGCAATGGTGGCCGGGCCTCCGGCCGGTACAGCCTGCGGCGCTTCGTTCGCATTGTAGATAACCAGGGCGAAGTCCTGATCCAGCGGGCTGGCGTTGCCCGGCACCCCGTCGCCAGCGATGTTCGCCGCTTTCACCGTTACGGCGAAGACGCCGGAAACACCCGCCGGGATGAGCACGCTCTCCATGTTGTTGCGCGGGTCGGCGCTGCCACCCGTCGCCGAGAAGGCTCCGGTGAAGACGTTGCCTTTATAGCTCTGGCCCCCAACTACGACTTCGAGATCGAGGTTGTTAACGAAAGCGGCGCCAGCGGTGGGTCCCGGCGGATCAGTCCAGACCAACGTCACGCGGAAAGGTTTAGTCGAATCAGCGACAGTACCAGTGATGACGCGCTGCTGGCCTGTGGCGGTGAAGAGCTCGGTCTGGTCGCGCAAAATCGCGGGCGTTACGCCAACTGTGGCCGAGAGCTTCAGGCCAAAAAATCCACCCAGATTGATCAACCCCATTCCCTGATTGTTCGAGTAGAGATTGTCGTTGGCGCCGGCGCCGGTCATATACCGCGCGGAGTTCGACAGCACGGCTTTGGTCATCGCCGGGCTGGCCGGAGTCAGGCCGGCGTTGATGAACCTTTGACGGACGAGCGCGGCGGCGCCAGCGATGGCGGGCGTCGAATGGCTCGTGCCTGACGAAGCGGTGCAGAACTGTTGATTGAGCGGCCAGAAGTTGCTCGGCGCGGGGCCAGCGCAAATGCCAAGACCGTTGAAGCAAGCGCTCGCCAGACCATTGCCGGTCACGACCTGGTTCTGCTGGAAGACGCTGTTCGGTGTGTGTGTTTGTGCGAGGTTCGCATTTTGATTCCTCCTGGGTCAGGACAGGTTCGTGTAATGAGCTACTCCTTAAACAGGGATTCTTGAAAGGCTCAGACGTCTGCTGAAACCGCTTGCAGGAAGCCTTTCTATGGAGAGCAGAGGTAATGAGAAGATTCCCTCTCGCCTCACCACCTGCCGTTCGCCAGGGAGGATAACTCTAGGGCTGCTCAAAGCCGAGGCGGCTATTGAGTCGGTTCGAGTTGTTTCTTCCAGTGATATTGTCAGGGACAGTCGCCAGGTTGCGGCGATTCGCGTTTGCCGATGAAGCTTCGTTCGTCTCAGAGATCATCAAGTTGTGACTGCAAATCATCACTCTCTGCTCTAGCGGCCACGCGAGCTTCATCAATTCTCTTGCCCGCATTAGTGGCAAAAGCTATGCTAATGTCGCAATCTCGCAAACCGCATTTTCGATTGACATCTCTGACTGCGAAGGAATCATCAGGTTATGAAGACGCAAAACAATTCGCCGCAACCTTTCTGGACGTTGACGCGCATCGGGCTGGCCGGCTCCGCAATCCTGCTGGCAGCCGCGATTGCTTCGGCTCTTTACCACCGGGAAGATTCGCAGTCGACGACGGAAACTCTGCCACCGGACATCGCCGCCAGACAACCCGCGCCCGCCGCGCCCAACGCTCCACCCGCCAATCCGTCAGCGCCACGCGAATTGCCAGCGAACCTGATGCAGGCGAACCTTCCTTTGCTCGACGGCAAGAAGAAAAAGCTCGCCGATTATTCAGGCAAAGTCCTGGTCGTGGATTTGTGGGCGACCTGGTGTGGCCCCTGCCGTCAGGAGATTCCATACCTGGTCGAATTCGCCAAGCAGTATAAGAGCAAAGGCGTCGAAGTGATCGGGCTGACCAATGAAGATCCTGTCGGCGACGCTCAGATGGTCAAGGATTTCGTCAAACAGTTCAAGATCAACTACCCGATCGGCTGGGCCGACCCGCAGATGCAGATCGGATTGATGCAAGGCCGCGGCGGCATCCCGCAAACGCTGATCATCGGACGCGACGGCAAGGTCAGGAACCATTTCGTCGGCTTCAGCGCCCCGATCAGCGTGCCGCAGATGAAAGCCGCGCTGGATGAAGCCGTGTCGGGAGAATGAGAAGTGGAGAGCGCGAATTATTCCCAGCGCGGGAACAAATGAACCGCTATTTCTGCCGAATCAGCAGCGAAATCGTCATCGCAAAACCAATGACGATGACGATCCTGCGCACAGCCTTCCGTCCGATCCTCCTGGCGATCCCCGCCGCGCCGTAGCCCCCAATGATCGAACCGGCGGCCATCACCGCCGCCGCCGGCCAGTCAATCAACTCCGCGAAAACAAAGTAGACAGCCGCAATCCCGTTGATCATCGAGCCATAGATGCTCTTCAACCCATTCATTTGATGAATGTCGCTCAATCCCATTGCGCCGAGCACGGCCAGCATCAGTATTCCCATCCCCGCGCCGAAATACCCTCCGTAAATTGCGACCAGGAATTGACAGAAGCTCGCTCCGATAATCCAAGCCATCGTCGCCGGATGATGCGAGACATCGCTGGTTTTCAGGCGCCGCTGAACCGGTTCCTGGATCATAAACAGGATGGTGGCGAAAAGGATCAGAAACGGAACCAACGCCGCGAAGACAGCAGGCGGAGTCCACTTCAGCAACACCGCGCCGACCAGGCTCCCGGCGACGCTGGGGATCAGCAGGTAGAGGAACCGGCGAGGAGCTTCGAGCATTTCACGTCTGTAACCATACGCGCCGCTGATTGAGCCGGGCGTGAGAGCGAAGGCGTTCGTGGCGTTGGCGATCAAGGGTGGGTGGCCCGCCCAGACGAGAGATGGAAATGTCACGAGCGTGCCACCGCCCGCAATCGCATTGAGCATTCCGGCGATTACCGCTGCAACGAAGAGAGATGAGCCTTGAAGAAAAGTCATAAACAAATTTGTGACGACCGGTAGATCGAAGACTAAATCATAGCGACAAACATGGGGGCACTTTCTTGCGGATGCCACGAGCTTGTCTCATTGGCGCCTACATAAACTTCCCCGCTCCGTTAGGAGCGCAATGTTTATAGTTCGGGCGGAATAATGTTCCCTAGCTCCGTCAGGAGCGGCATCTGGTCATGCGCAGATGCCGCTCCTGACGGAGCTAGGAAGGTAAACTCAACGCAAAGCTATAAACATTGCGCTCCTAACGGAGCAAGGAAACGCAGATCTGTTTGGATACCAATGACGCGAGGTCGTGGCGCCTGCGCCAATCTTGCTTGGCTCGGTTCAGATCCCAAGTCACTGACAATTACACGGTTGCAGGCTTTAACTATTTTCTTGTTGACATTTTTTTTCACCGCGAGCAACATCGCGCTCGCCAATAACGATCATCAATACTTATCGCAATCATCAGCATAGCCCCGGCGCTATTTCATAACCTCGGTTGGATGTATTTGTCCCGCTGAATCGAAACAGCCCAGCTCCTCCACGATTCAGATTCCAGCTTACCAGTAGCTGTTTAACATCACGGTAATAACACGAGCGGCTCGCTCTGGCGTCGTTCGAGTAACATAGCCGTCATCCGAACGAGTAACCCGAAGTGTGTCTATTCCAGACAGAAGACAAAGTATTTCGACCTGCGAAGAAAATTGAAAACCCTGTGGCCACCGGCCAGTGACCACAGGGTTCGATGAGCAATACAACCTCGGCTGCTTTTGGCAGCTTCGGATGCGCTTGTACACCGCCGCGCATCCTAGCTCCGAAGGCGGTCAAAATCAAACAAAGGAGCCGGGAGCTATGTTCCGCGTCTATCGTTCCGCTTCAACCATGAGTGTTCGCTCGGTCTGTTTCGCGCTTTGTTGCGCGCTGGTTATTTCCAGCCTCCCTTTCGCCGTCGCCAGTAAGGCCGGACAACGAGCGCAGGGGCCGCCGAGTCAGAACCTGCCCAACCTCGACGTCCTGCGCCGAATCAGACCGGCGGCGCCGAAAGCGCCAGCCCCGGTCCCCGCTACCAGATGCCGGCGCCGCGACCAGGCCTGCAAAAAGATCCAGGGAGAGATCAGCAGCAATCAATTGCGCCTCGCGGAGGATAAAAGCTTGCTGGCCTATGCCGGTAATCGTTCGCTCAAAGATTCGCCCTTGCCCTGGCTATCGAGGTCAACGGTGGAGCCAGCCAGCCTTACGCTTCAGGGAGAGAGCGATCTGGCCGCGGCGCAACTCGATCCCAACAATCGCAAAGGGACGCCGGGCGAAGATTTGCTCTCGCGAAACTTCAACTGGAGCTTGCCGCTGATTTCCCTGCCGGGGCGCGGCGGTCTAGACCTCGGCCTCACGCTCAGCTACAACTCACTGGTCTGGACGAAGACCGGCTCGGTCATGCAATTCGATCTCGACTGGGGCACTCCTACTCCTGGTTTCCGGCTGGGCTTCCCGTCTATACAACGCTACTTTTTCAACACGCAAGCCGGGGCCTGGTCTTATCTGCTGATTTTACCTTCGGGCCGGCATGTAGAACTGCGGCAAATCCCTGGTTATACTAACCTCTATGAGGCGGTTGATTCTTCTTACCTGCACTTAACCTACAATCCGAGCGACTACACGCTGACCTTGCGCACGACCGATGGCCTGCAGCTTAGATTTTCGTATCAGGCAGACGAGTACAAATGCTTTGAGATCAAAGATCGCAATGGCAACTACATCACTATCAACTACGGCGCCGGCTACGCCTATAACGACATCAGCACAATTGTCGACACGCTGGGCCGAACGCTCACTTTCAATTACGATACCTACGTGGGTCTCAACTCCATTACCCAAACCCGGAACGGCCAGCCCCACGCCTGGGTCACCTTTGCTTATGGCAATCAGACGATTCAGACCAATTTCCCCGGACTTACCCTGAGCGGCGCGATGAATGGTGGAAGCATGTCGGTTATCAAACGAGTCGGATTGGACGACGGGTCAGTCTACAGCTTTGAGTACAACACATATTGCCAGATCAAAACGATCAGGCGTTATTCCCCGAACGTTCCGAACCCGAACCCGCAGACTTTTCCCAACGATTATTTCCAGCGCGCTTACACGACTTACAACCTGCCGCCTGACGCCAGCGAAGCCCAGTCGGATTGCCCTCGCTTTACCACGCGGACGGATTGGGCGCACGAATGGAATCCCGGAGTGGTAACAACTACCTACGGCCCCAACCCGCCCAATTGGGCCTGGGGAGAAGTGACGATGCCCGATGGAACGGTCTACAAGGAGACTTTCGCCACTTCGGGTTGGCAACGGGGGTTGACCACACAAACCGAAACCAAATCCGGCGGCGTCGCGAAGAAATGGACGGTCTTTCAATGGACGCAGGACAACGAGAGTGTCTCTTACCGGCTCAATCCGCGGGTGATTGAAACCAACGTTTACGACGACGCGGGCAACCGCCGTCGTACCACAATCGAATACACCAGCTATGGTCTGCCGCGCGACGTGTTCGAGTATGACGCTGCTCCAAACGTCACCAGAGTGCTGCGCCGCACACGCATTGACTACAACCTGAGCGCGAGCTACACCGACCGGCGCATCATCGGCCTGCCCAGCGCACAGTACGTTTATGACGGCAATGGCTATGTTTACAGTGGGGGTACGTATAACAATCCCGGCGAAATACTCTTCTCGAAAGTCACTTACGATTACGACCTGGGCGGCGAGTTTCAGGTACATCAAGGCCCGCCTGTCCGCCACGACACGACGAATTACGGCTCAGGGTTTGTGCAAGGGCGAGGCAATTTGAACCGGATGCGCCGTTGGGATGTGACTGATCCGAATAACCTGGCGAAAGCCGCAGAGAACAAGACTGGTTACAACACTTCCGGCTCGGTCATCTTCACGCGCGACCCGCTCAACCATCAAACGAGCATCAGCTTCAACGACTCCTTCTCGGATTTGGTAAACCACAACACCTTTGCTTACCCTACCATGGTAACTGACGCGGACAATTATTCATCCACGGTTCAGTACAATTATGATTTCGGGGCCGTCACGCGTACGCAAAATCCGAAGGGAGCGGTTGTGACGCGCACTTACGACGCGGCGGGGCGGGTTGACCGCATCACTAACCAGGTCAACGGCGCTTACACGCGGTACGTCTATCCCCATTACCTGTATCACGTGCTGTCGTACACAACGGTCAACGATCTCAACCCCGCCAATGAGTTATACTCGCTGACGCTCCTCGACGGGCACGACCGGCTGCGCGCCGTGGCGTCAGAAAATCCGACCAGCGTCGGCCAATACAAGGCGCAGTTCAACGCCTACGACTCGATGGGGCGGTTATGGATGCAATCGAGGATGGTGGAAATTTACTCCAATTGGCACTGCGCAGGAGACGACCAGGCGTTCGGTTGGGGGGCAGGGCTATGGATCACGTACACTTACGATTGGCAGGGGCGTCCGAAGGTCATTACAGACCAGAAGGGAAAAACGAAGGAATTCGACTATGGAGGGTGCGGGTGCGCCGGAGGCGATGTCGTGACGCTAAAAGACGAAGGGCAGGTCGCGGGCGGCAATCGCCGCCAGCAGAAGATTTATCACGACGTGCTGGGGCGGGCGGTGAAAACACAGGTCTTCGAGTGGAATGGAACGACCGTTTACTCCACGACCACGAACTCCTATAATGCGCTCGATCAAATCACCAACATCAAACAGCAGGTCGGAGAAGCCGGGACAGAGCAGAACACCGTGATAACTTACGACGGACATGGGCGATTGAAGACGCGGCAGTTGCCGATTTATCTGGGGAATCCGCAGAGCGCGACCCCTTATGACAGCTACGAGTATTATGCTGACGACACCATAAAGAAAATAAAGGATCCGCGCGACGCGAGCGTCGAGTATGGTTATAACAACCGGCATCTGGTGACGAGCATCACGTATGGCGCGCCTTCCGGCGTCGCCGCAACACCGAATGTCACCTTTGGCTACGATGAAGCCGGGAATCGAACGTCGATGGACGATGGGCCGGGATACGTCAGTTATGGTTATGATACATTGAGCCGTTTGCAATCGGAGACCAGAGCATTTGAAGGTCTTACCGGCAACTACCAGGTTAGCTACACTTACAATTTAGTGGGGCAAATCAAGACAGTAACTGACAATCGGTTCAGCACCACCGCCACTTATACGTACAACAAAGCCGGTGAGCTAACCGGCATCGACGGAACCGGTTATGGAGGCGTCTCTCAAAATAACTTCACCGCCTCAAACGCCTCGATTTGGTATCGAGCCTGGGGAGCAACCAAGCAGTTGAACTATGGCAATGGTCTGCAAATCAACTTGGGCTATGACGAGCGATTGCAGCCGACGCTGTATCGGCTGCAGACCGGACAGTCGCAAATCAGAGACGGTTCCGATTATCAGTATTACGATGACGGGCGCGTGAAATTTGCGAGCAATCTGGTCGCCAGCAGCCCGAGCATCACGCCGGCGAATGCTTTCGACCGCGCGTACAACTACGATCATGTTGGCCGCTTGATGGAAGCTTCGACCGGGCCGGAGGCGCGCGGGGAGGTTCTGCCGCCCAGCCCACCGCCTCCCAATAATCCATACAAGCAAATCAGCGCTTACGATGTGTGGGGAAACTTGACCGGGCGCACCAACCGCCTCTGGCGAATCTACCCAAATGATTCGGCCACGTACTCAAACGATCGGCGTCAGTATTGGGGCTATGATGTAGCTGGCAATGTTGTTTTGAACCCGACAGGTAACCATACTTATGATGCAGCTAGCCGGCAGACGCTATTAACCTCCGAACTGTACATCGTCGGTGGCGGACAGACTGGTCACCTCCAACAACCTGCCATCGAGATCGCTCAGAGCTACGATGGTGATGGATTGCTCGCCAAGCGGGTGGAGACGAAGAGAACCGAAGAACTCATTGGCGGGGGGCCGCAAACGGAGATCACAACCACGGTAACCACCACCTACTACGTGAATCTTCGCGCCCTGGGCGGGCAAGTGATGCTTGAGTTGAATGCGACAGGGGGCAGAAGAAAAAGTTACGTCTACGCCGGTGACGCTCGCATAGCCGAAGACTATGAGCTATATGAAGGCGGTGCGCGTTACATAGCCTGGAAGCACTCTAACCCGGTGACGGGCACTTTGCTCAAAAGTGATAACTCTGGCAGTGTTTATGACCGAGCGGAGCTGGACCCATTTGGAGCTGAGGTTGGAAACGCCGACCCGTATTACGGCGATGAGTTAGCGAGCTACTTTGAAATAAAAGGAAATGATCCGCTTTACATCGATGGCGGCGATCCGTTCGACCTGAGTGGGGGATGCGAGCTTGACGGATTACCAATTTCTTGCAGTCAACTTTTGCGGAAAATTGAAGTTGGCGCAGTCCAGGCGCAAGGACCGACCGGTATAGCCGGTGATGTTATTCACTTAGGAGGAGGCTTAATCTATGGGCGCTATGGAACTGGAAGCCATTTGGATGATGAAGGGGATCGAGTGATTGATTATGGGTATTTTTCTAGCTGGATTGTACAGCCGCAGCAGCCGCAGCAGCCATCGTCTTGTGAAACATTCGTTGATAATCTCGTACGCCTTGGTACTGACCCTGTATTGAGTCAGACGAACGCTGGTCGCAGATTGGGAAATTTGGCTAGGGGCGGCCTCGCCAAAGCCGCAAGAGAAGGACTATTGAGACTCGATGGATTTCAACAGAGGTATATAGCCGGCGGACAGGATGGTTTTGCTCAGGTTCATATAGTAGGCGTGGCTGCTGCCACTCTTATTGGGAATGATAAGGTAACACCCTGGGAGCCTGAGACCGGCTTCCAGAGAGCGCAGAGGCAATTTGATGAAGATACGCAACAGCTCAACTTGGGGCTAGAAGCCCAGCGGCAGGGTTTCACCACAACTGGACAAGCAGGTATTCGGGGTTATCGACCAGAACACCCTATTCAACAGTACATAGACGAAAAACATGCAGAGCGTGAAGACGATGGCGCAGGTACATTCGCTGGGCACACTATTGCAGCAATACGTGCAGGCAGAATAACCGCTGAAGAGGCGAGACAATCGATATTCGAGCGACTATGCGTCGGGCAGCGTGCGCGCCGCTAACTTCCGCTATTGGCTCAAAGATCACATTCGACCGGGACGTAGCACGTGCAATGTTTAGACTATCGTTCGATAGTTGCTAACGAAAGGCACCCGGCTTAATCTGGAGGTTTGGTACTTATGTCACGTGTGAATGGGCCGCTCTTTACCATTGTTGCTGTCATCAGCTTACTCGGACAATCATGCCGATCGCTATCAGGGCTGGAGTACGACATTGATAAAACTTCGCCTAGCGGTGCATATCGCATCAGGATTGAAGGCCGAGCAGGAGAAAGAAAGGGCGCCAACCAATACACAGAGTATGTCAGAGTTCAGTTCTTTAAAGGACAGGAGATTATTCGCACTTATGTATGGGAGAATTCTGACCAGTATGAGCTTTCTTTTCGTGATGTTGCGCCTGTTATCGAATGGGTTGATGATAATGTACTTCGCATGGGGGAACACCGTTCTGATCAACCTTTCTACGATGAGTTGATCGTCTCGAATGATACGGATGAATATTTAAAGTATGTAGGTGTTAGTTACGGCAGATGCGAGTCATTTGATATCCTTGACTTGGCTCCGGGAAACCAAGTTACGTTACGCGCATCGCCTAGGTTCAAACCTGATGGTACATCAAACTCGCATCTTGGGTACGGCGGTATGACTCAAAGCGGGAGGAAGTTTGAGGGAACCATAGAAGGCAAGAAAAGAAATTCTCCCGCTGATGGCCCACTTAAATTTCTAATCACGATTAGCTCAAAGGATTTAAAGTAGGCGCACCTCTTCTGGAACGACGCATCTTTGCCTTACTGTCCCAGCCTGGTCGGCCAGCCGCCCCGCGACCAGTAATCGCTCATCGTAAACGCCAGCAGGATGATCAGCCAGAAGATGCCCG
>Ga0187894_10005893_pt1 | contig 12251 bp, 11 predicted proteins | sample GBC1701081metaG_FD_136650 | JGI IMG/M metagenome (GOLD analysis project Ga0187894, IMG submission 136650) | White microbial mat communities from a lava cave in the Kipuka Kanohina Cave System on the Island of Hawaii, USA - GBC170108-1 metaG ... | reverse complement strand
TCGGACCGGACATCAAGCTGATGTGCGACATCAACCAGCGCTGGCGGCCGGAACAGGCGATCGATATCGGCAGCCGGGTCGAGGATGTCGGCCTGTTCTGGCTCGAGGATGTGACGACGGCCGACGACTACCAGGGCCTCGCCCGCGTTACCGCCGCTTTGAAGACTCCCATCGCGGGCGGCGAATACGTCTGGGGCATCGTGCCCTTCCGCCACATGATCGAAGCGCGGTCGGTCGATATCGTGATGATCGACCTCGCGCGGGTGGGCGGCGTCAGCCAATGGATGAAAGTCGCCGGCATGGCCGAGGCGTTCAACCTGCCCGTGGTCAGCCATGTGATGCCGGAGATGCTGGTGCATCTCGTCGCTGCGTGCCCCAATGGTTTAACTGTGGAGTACATGCCTTGGATGCTGGCGCTGTACGAGGAGACGCCGGCCATCGAGAATGGCGAGCTGGTCCTGCCCGACAAGCCGGGGCTGGGCCTGACATTCGACGAGAAGGCCATCGCGAGATTCAAGGCGTGACGGGCGCCTACTGATGTCGGGTCTCGAACTCGTGGAACTCGCTCATGAAAGGCGCCGCAATGGCGGCGTTCAACTTGCAATCGAGGAACACCGGACCGTCCGGCTTGGCCAGAACCGGCGCCAGACGCTGTAGTTCGTCGAGCGTGCGGATGGTCGCTGCCCGGAAGCCGAAAGCCTCGGCGATCGGCGCGTAGTCGACGTCGGGAAACACCGACTTCGCCACCGGCAGGTTGCGCAGTTTCAGGAAATGCAGTTCGGCGCCATAGGCGCAATCGTTCATCAGCACGATGACCAGCGGCAGATCCTCGCGCACTACGGTCTCCAGCTCACCCATGGTCATCAGGAAACCGCCGTCGCCGACCACCAGCACGGTCGTCTCGTCGGGGCGGCCTCTGGCCACACCCAACGCGGTGCCAAAGCCCATGCCGATCGAGGCAAAATCGCTGGTGAACTTGAGATGCCCCGGCCCGGGCACCGACAGATAGGGCACGATGCCCAGGAAATTGCCGGCATCGTAGACGAGGTTGCGCTGCAGCGGCAGCAGGCGCTCGAGCGCCACGCCCAATGCGCGCGGATCGAGCGTGCGCGCCGTAGGGGCAGGCTGGAAATCCTTGGCCAACTCGAAGCCGGCGAGAAAGCGGCGCGTTTCATCCGATCGAAACGGTCGCTCGGCATTGGAACCGGATGGCATCGCCGCCAGCAAGGCCTCGGCCGCCAGGCGTGCATCGCCGACCACGGCCAGATCGGCGGCCTGGTAGCGCCCAATGTTACCGCGCACGGCATCAACGTGGATCAGCGGCACCTTGGGCAGGGCATTGCCGAAGCTCATGGTGAGCAGGTTGAGGCTGGCGCCGAACACCAGCACGCAATCGGCCTGGTCAATCATGCGACGACCGGCGGAATGCGAGAACGAGCCGATGATGCCGAGATCGCAAGGATGACCCCGGAACATATCCTTGGCGCGGGCGGTGGTGACCAGCAGCGCACCGGTCCGCTCGGCCAGTGCCTCGATGGCAGCCTTGGCGCCCGACCGATGGGCACCGACACCGGCGATGATCAGCGGGGTGCGGCTCTGCTGCAGCAGGCTGGCGGCAGCAGCGATCGCCTGCGGGCGTGGTGCCACGGGTGTTGTGCGCGGCGCTCGTACCGCCGGCGCCGGCGCGCTGCCTGCGAGCTCGATATCGGCCAACTGCACGTTGGTTGGCAGCAGCAATGCGGCCAGGCCGCCGTGCATGGCGGCGCCGGCAGCGTCGGCCAGCGCGCCGCGCGCCGTTGCAGGACTGCTGGCCGTGAAGGTCCGGATGCCGGCGGCGCCCAGCACGCCGGTGGCATTGAAGCTCTTGTAGTCCGGACCCAGTCCGTTGGCGCCGCCGCCCGATGTGGCCGCTTCGCCATAGATGATCAGGACCTTCGAGCCTGTGCGGTTGGCGTAGTTCGCGGCGTGCAGGCTGTTGGCGGTGGCCGGACCGCGACCGATCACGGCGACACCCAGCCCGCCGGTGGCGAAGGCGAAGCCCTCGGCCATGGCGACCGCGTTGTTCTCGTGTCGCGCGCCATAGAAGCGCACGCCACAGCTGTCGAGGGCGGTAGCGAACACAGCAGTGTCGTCGCTCATCAGTCCGAACACCTGCTCGACGCCCAGTGCCTTGATGTCCTCGGCCAGGATCTGATGGGTCGGCACCCGCCTGATGTCGCGATCGTGCGTTGTATCGCCGTTCATGGCCGTCCTCCGCTTGTGTTGGCAAAAGCGTACTGGCGCGTGGCGGCCGGGGCAAACGGCTGCCGGCAGCATTATCGGGAAGTTGGTATCTTCTGGAGCAGTGCTTTCGGTTGTCGCGCGGCCAGTGCCGCGATGGCGGCGAGCGATGCCAGGACGCCGAACACCAGAAGTGAATGTGTATAGGTCCCGCTATGGTCGCGCAGCACGCCTGACAGCAGCGGCCCGGCGGCTTGTGCCAACACCTGCAGCGACAGCGCCACGCCACGGATGGCGCCGTAGCTTTCGCGGCCGAAATAGTCCGCCCATGCCACCGGCAGAAGCGTGAGCACGCCGCCGATGCCGAGGCCGAACAGACCAGCGGCGATATAGGCGTCGCCGGCCACGCCGATCCAGATCAGCGCGAAGCTGCCGACGCCCAACAGGACGGCCGACACGAGCAGCCCATAGCGCACCGGCCAACGGCGCGGCAGGAAGCCGAAGCTGAAGCTGGCAACGGCGGACATTGCCGAGAAGACGCCGATCACGGTGGCGGCCGTGATCGGTGTCAGGCCGCGTTCGATCAGGTGCGGTGCCTGATGCAGGCTGACGCCTGCCTGCACCGGAAAGACCAGAACGGTATAAAGCGACAGCAGCCAGAACGCTGGCGTCCGCATCGCCTCGCTGCGGCTGAAGCGCGGTTCGGGCGCTGCTTCTGTGCCTTTCACGCGGTCCACTGCCAGCCCGACATCTTCCGGCCGCCGCGCGAGCAGGAGCCAGACCGGCAGGAGGCCCACGATCAGCACAACAGCGCCCACCGCCACCCAGCCATCGCGCCAGCTTCCGTATCCCATGGCCAGCTGAGCAACGACGGGCAACACCACAAGCCCCGATATCTGGGCCATGCTGGCGATCGCGTTGGCAATGACCCGGCGTGTCACGAACCAGGCATTGAGCGCGCTGTAGAGCCCGAGATCGTACGGTCCCGCCCAGGTCATGCGGGCAAAGCAGTACAGCAGGTAGTACACAGGCAGCGATTGCACGAGAGACAGTGCCATCGTCGCCAGGCCCGTGCCGAGCACGGCCAGGCACAGCACCATCCGTGCGCCCTGGCGATCGAGGACCGGGCCGATGATCGGTGAGATCTGCGCCGCCAGCACACCGCCCAGTGAGACGGCGCCGGAGATCTCGGTGCGCGACCAGCCGAATTCGGCCGTCATCGGCGCCACGAAGATCGACAGCACCGCCACCGCCGGACCCTGCCGGGCAAAACCGGCCAGGCAGACGCAGCCCAGGATCACCCAGCCATAGTAGAACGGCAGGCGCGCAACGATCAGCGTCGCCAGGAATGGCGGCTTCAATGGAAGGTACGGCCCGAGTCGATCACCAGTGTCTGACCGGTCATGGTGTTGGTGCGGCACATCGTGACGACCTGGTCGGCGACGTCGTCCTTGTCGGCCGCCTTGCGCAGCAGCGCGGTCTTGGCGGCGGTCTCGATCTGCTCCGGTCGCAGGTTCGCGGTGGCGCGCGTGCCCTCGAGCAGGCCGGGCGCCACGCAGTTCACCAGCACCTCGGGCGCCAGCGCCACGGCCATGCATTTGGTGAGATGGATCAAGCCGGCCTTGGAGACCGCATAGGCGATCGACGAGCCGGTGGGCCCCAGGCCCGCGACCGAGGAGATGTTGACGATCCGCCCGCTGCCCTGGCGCTTCATGATCGGCGCCACCGCCTTGCAACACAGCATCGGGCCGGTGAGGTTGATGTCGATGATCTTCGTCCATTCCTCGTAGGTGAGGTTGTCGAGATCGGGGAAGGGGATCGCCTTGTTGTAGGCCGCGTCGTTGATCAGGATGTCGAGCCGGCCGAAGCGCTTCACGACATCGTCGACCAGGCGCTGCACCTGATCGCGCTGGGTCACGTCGCAGGCGAAGGTTGCGGCCGAGACCTGATGTTTCTCCAGATCGCGCGCCACGCCTTCAGCCTGTTCGCGGCTGCGGGCATAGACGACGGCGATGTGGCAGCCCTGCGCAGCGAGCGCGTGGCAGATGCGCTGGCCGAGCCCGCCATTGCCGCCGGTGACGACCGCAACCGTTCCTTTCAGGTCCATGATCTTCTCCTCCCGTTGCATCAGCCACACTGTCATCCCGAGCGCAGCGAGGGATCTCCCGGGAATGGAGTCTCCCGTCGCGGAAGATCCCTCGCTGCACTCGGGATGACGGAACTAGCCGAGCTTCAACTCAGGATACCCGCCGGCTGCGGCTTGGTCGCAGCGGGCGCGATAGGCCGGTGCGCTGCCGCTGTAGCGCGCCACGATGCGTGTCTGCTTGCCCTCGACGTTGCTGTTGATGCCGGTCATCCACGAATTGATCTCGTTGGACAGCAGCCCCACGCCCAGCGCCCGGACATGGTCGGTCCACGACGCCACGCCCTGCGGGGTGGCCTCCATTCGGGTCAGGCCGTGGTCGCGCGCATAGCGGACCAGGCCCGTCACCCACTCGACATTGTATTCGATGCTGCGCGGGATGTTGCCCAGCGCGGTGTGCGGGCCCATCAGCATCATCATGTTGGGAAAGCCTTCGACCAGCACGCCGAGATAGGTCTGCGGCCCGTCTTTCCACGCGTCCTTGAGCCGCTGTCCGCCGGCGCCGCGCAGATCGATCCGGTCATAGGCGCCGGTGATGGCATCGAAGCCGGTGGCGTAGATGATGATGTCGAACGCGTATTCGGCGTCGCTGGTCTTGATGCCATCGGGTGTGACGCGCTCGATCGGCGTCTCGTTGATGTCCACCAGCTTCACGTTGGGCTGGTTGTAGACCTCGTAGTAGCGGGTCTCCAGCGGCACGCGGCGCGTGCCAAAGCCGTGGTTCCTGGGGATCAGCTTTTCCGCCACCGCCTGGTCCTTCACGCGCTGGCGGATCTTGCGTGCGACGAAGTCGGAGATCACTGCGTTCGCCTTGCGGTCGACCAGGATGTCGCGGAAGTTGCCCTGCCAGATGCCGAAGCCGCGATCGGCGTAGAGCTTTTCGAAGACGGCTTCGCGTTCCTCCAGCGTCACCTCGAACGTGCCGCGCGGGTCTGGTGTGTGCAGGAAGCAGGCGAACGTTTCCTGGCAACGCCTGAAGATCTCCGGGTAGTCGGCCCGGATCTTTGCCATCTCCCGGGTGTCGATCTTGTCGTTGTGCAGCGGCGCGCACCAGTTGGGCGTGCGCTGGAAGATGGTGAGGTGACCGGCGGTCTTGGCCACTTCCTGGATCGTCTGCACGCCGGTGGCGCCGGTGCCGATCACCGCCACCCGCTTGCCCTCGAAGCTGACAGGGTCATGCGGCCAGCGGGCGGTGTGAAAGGATTGGCCCTTGAACGTGTCGACACCGTCCATCCGCGGCATGGTCGGCGCCGAGAGCAGGCCGATGGCGGTGATCAGGAAGCGGCAGCGGTAGCGGATGCCGTCCTCCAGCGTCACGTCCCAGGTTCGCGAGGCGTCCTGATAGTGCGCCGACGTGATGCGGCTCTTGAACTGGATGTCGCGGCGGAGGTCGAACTTGTCGGCGACGTAGTTGAGATAGCGAAGGGTTTCGGGCTGGGGCGAGAAGTGCTCCGTCCAGTCCCATTCATCCAGCAGCTCCTGCGAGAAGGAATAGCCATAGGAATAGCTTTCCGAATCGAAGCGGGCGCCGGGATAGCGGTTCCAGTACCAGGTGCCGCCGACGCCGGTGCCGGTCTCGAACACCCGCACCCGCAGGCCCAGCTCGCGCAGGCGATAGAGCTGGTAGAGGCCCGACATGCCGGCCCCGATGATGATGGCGTCATAGTCCAGAGCCGCTGCCGTTCCGGCGGGCGGCTCAATCTCACGCGAGGCGGCCATAGACTGTCGCTCCTGCAGGCGGCTTCACCAGGTTGTGTGCCACCCATTAAAGCAGATCGCGGCCGGACGATCCCGTCCGGTCGCGAAAATCTGACATGCAGGCAGGAGGGGCCGGTTGGGCGGCGGTTGACCCTACCGGTTCACGAAAGCGATGGTGGGGACCTTGTAGTTCAGGGCGCTGGTGGTCCCGGCCGTGACGTCGAGCGTCACGCCCGTGATCTTGCCGGCCAGGTCCGATGCGAGAAAGACGGCCGCGTTGGCGATGTCCTCCATCAAGGGCATCTCCTTGAGCATGGTGTCGTCCTTCAGCCGTGCGAAGAATGCCGCCACCTCCTGGCCGCCCTGGGCGGCGGCCTCGCGGAAGGGCCGGGAGTCGGGCGAGCCGGCCGAGCGGATGTTGACGACCCGGACGCCCTGCGGCCCCAATTCGGCCGCCAGGTTCTTCGGGAACGCCTCGATCGCGCAACACGCCGGCCCGAAACCGCCGACCATCGGATAGCCGATGCCGCCCGGCGTGGCGGTCAGCGAGAGCACGACACCCGCGCGCTGTCGCGACATGATGCGGCCGGCCGCCGTGGCCGTGAGAAACTGCGTCAGCATGGCGATTCGCACCGGCCGCACGAAATCATCGGCTGACATGTCCACCAGTGGCGTGCCCTGCCGATCCTGGAGATTGATCAGGTTGAACGAGATGTCCAGGGTCCCGGCCATGGCGGCGACCTGATCCGCGTGGTGGTTCACGGCCTGCGCATCCAACGCGTCGACGGCGTCGGCCTCCGCCCGTCCTCCGGCGGCCAGGATCCCATCGGCGATCTTGCGGGCATTCTCCAGTCGGCGCGCCGTCAGGAACACCCTGGCGCCGGCCGCGGCCAGCGCCTTGGCAACAGCGCCACCGAGCGAGTCGCCGACGCCGTAGAGGACGGCATTTTTGTTCTTGAGGATCATGGGTGCCTCCGCGGAAGAGTGTGCGTTCGGCACGCGCGACAACGCTCACGCGCGCCACCAGCGGCGCGCCCGATCTCAGTGTCGAGTGCCTCGATATTTGACGATAGGGGAGTGGCAGAACCGACAGGTCTGATCGGTTTTTTTAGCGCCCGCGCCGCTTCTGGACTACGCGGCCTTGCGCTGGGTGACGGCGGTCGTCAACAGGGACACGATCTCGCGTGCGGCGAAGGGTTTCGGGCACCCATGCTCTGCTTCTGGAACATCGGTCGATTTGCCCGAGACGACCACGAAGGGGACATTATGTGCTGCGAGGACGTCGGCGACAGGCGTCGAGAACTTGCCGCGAATATCGCGATCGAGCGCAACAGCATCCGGCGGCGTCACTGAGAGTTCCAGCAAGGCGCCTTCGATGGTGCGGACCAGCTTGACGCCGCGACAGCCTTCATCGCTGAGCGCACGCATGAGCTGCAGTCCGACACCAAAATCATCCTCGACGATCAGAACACGACAATCACTAAGCGGTTTCATGACACTGGCTCTGTTTCAAGCCTCAACCCTCGGCAACTTCAACGTTCACGCCGGACCGATGTTCCTGAAGAACAGCCGGGGAACGTCTTGCCCATAAGCACGTTTTACTAGACCTGCATTGCGGCAGACTTGAGGCGCGGTGCGACGTCGCGGCAGAAGCGCTCCAGACTCGCATTCATGTGATCAGGCCGCAGTCCCGGCGGCACGGCCCAGGTCACGAGATCGGTGATGCCGTACTCGCGAATGAAGGCCGACAGCTGCGCGACGCAGTGATCGACATCGCCCACCACCCAGGTCTGCGGGATGCGCTCTTCGTCGGTGTTGCCCACCACGCCGCCGAGGCCGGTGCCCGTCGTGAAGCTGCGATAGACCTGGTAACGATAACGCTCGGCAGCCCGCACGCGCGGCCAGTCGCGATCGGCATCGTCGGTGACCAGGCATGAGCGGATGATGCCGATGCGGTAGCGGTGCGGATCGCGTCCAGACTCGGTCAGCGCTGCGCGCCAGGGGTCGAGGGCGGCGGCGCGCGGTCCTTGCGGCAACAGATGGCTATCGAACCGCGCCGCGCGTTGGGCACCGGCTTCCGACATCGCCGCCACCCAGAGTGGCGGACCGCCGGGCTGCACGTACCCTGGCCGGATGATCACGTCGCTGAACGCATAGCGCTTGCCATGGAAGCTGAATCGTTCGCCACTGAAGCAATGGCGCAGGACCGCGATGCCTTCGTCGGTGAGCGACACCCGGCGCGACAGCGGCAGGCCGAAGCCGTTGAACTCGTGCGGCGCGTAGCCCATGCCGACGCCGATCTCGATGCGTCCGTTGCTGAGATTGTCCAGCACGGCGAGATCCTCGGCCAGACGGATCGGGTGGTTGAACGGCAGCAGGCAGACGTCGGTCGAGAGGCGCACATGCTGCGTGCGTGCCGCGATGGCGCCCGCCACCGGCGTCCACGACGGCAGGTAGCCGTCGTCGAGAAAGTGGTGCTCGGTGAACCAGACCTGGTCGAGCCCGAGCCGGTCCAGCATCGCGACCTGCTCGATGATCGCCGCGTACAGGTCCGGCATGCTCATGCCGGACTCCGCCGGGTTGCGAAAATCGTAGACGGCGCCGATGCGCAGGGGCGGCCGCATGGCGGCCGCTAACCTGCTGGATCCAGCACCACCACCGGGATCTCGCGTGCGCCCGCCTTGCGCTGGTAGTCGGCGTACGGCGGCCAGATGCCGACCGCCTGGTCCCAGAGCTGCGTGCGCTCGGCGCCGCTGGCCGTGCGCGCCCGGGCCCGCATCTTGGCCGTCCCGACCTGGATGTCGACCTCGGGATTGGCCAGGATGTTGCGATACCAGCCCGGATGCTCCGGTGCACCGCCCTTGGAGGCGATCACGAAGTAGCTGTCGCCGGCGCGGCCGTAGAACAGCGGGAACAGATAGCGGTCGCCCGACTTGCGCCCTGTGGTGGTCAGCAGCAGCGAGGGCACGGCCCTCACCGGCATGTTGGGCAGGGTGATCGTATACATGTGGCCGTCGGTGCCGCCGCTGGAGAGATAGCGGTCGACATGGTCCTTCATCCACTGCGGCAGGTTGGGCGCGAGCTTGGTTTCGGTCATCGGCATGTCCTCCGGGTCGCCCGGTGATCTTTCATCACCACGCGGTTCGCGACAACGTACCGGTCACATTGCCTGGCGAGAAGCTGAAATGTCGTGAACGCAGAGCGAGGGTCGCCGGACGGTCGGGTCAAGTCGCGGCCTGCCATCCCCCATGTTCTTCCGTGTACGACGCCGCATACCATCGTTCGAGGACCACGCGCGGGTCGGCATCCAGTTCCTGGCATCCCCGGATCGCAAGGCCGTGCGCGTGGAGCTGCGCCTGTGGCGTTTGCGGGCCGGCGAACACCTTCCGGCCGGTCGGCACACTGACATCGGCGCGCGAGAGATAGAAGGCGTCATAGCCGATGCCGAGGAACAGGTCGAAGACGTCGGTGCCGCCGAGCACGGCCGCAACGGCGTCCGCGCGCTCCAGTCCCAGAAGCTGCCAGGCATCGGCAAAGGACGCCCCCGCCGGGTTCCACCGGATCATGCGATCGTTGGCCGCGTCAGGCGCGAGCGCTTCGACCTGGCGCGTCAGGACGAGCCGCGGTCGCTCGGCCGTCTCGATACCGCCCTCGCCGGAATGCCGACCATGGATGATGACGTCGGCAGCGCGCAGGCCGGCGCGGAAGAACCGTTGATCGCCGGGGCATTTCAGGACGTCCGGAAAGGATCCATCCTCGTGCGCGATCATTCCCTCGCGCGAGATGATGGCGTAGCCCTTCAAGATCGGCATGGCGTCTCCGGTGGTCGGACAAACCCGTCAACGACCCACGGTGCCCCGGTGTTCCCTGCTAAGGCGACGTCGCCGCGCGCTTCCTGAGCACGTCAAGCGCGCGGTCGGCGTGCATGTTCATCCATATCTCGCTGCGGATCACCTCGATCACCCGCGCATCGCTGTCGATCACGAAGGTCACGCGCTGGATCGGCAGCATGGGCAACCAGCCCTTCACCCCGAACTGCCGGGCGACGGCCTGATCGGTGTCCGCCAGCAGCGGATAGCCGAAGGTATGCTTCTGGGCGAAGCGCTGTTGCGTCTCCGGCCGGTCGGGACTGATGCCGACGGGCTGGGCGCCGACCGCCTTGAAGTCGCCGATCAGGTCACGGAAGTGACAGCTCTCCTTGGTGCAGCCCGGGCTCAGGGCGAGGGGGTAGAAAAACAGCACGACCGGACCGTTTGCGAGGAAATCCGACAAGCGGCGCGGCGTGCCGGTTTCGTCGGGGAGCTCGAAGTCGGTGACGACGTCACCCTTGCGCATCATGCCCTCCTCGGATTGCCGCATAGTGCTTGGCTGGCGATGGTCCTTGCCGCACTGTACGGCAACGGCGTCTTCGGCGGCAGAGAACAATGTGACTTGAACCGGCACAGGGGGCTCGACCATGGCATCGGCAGCTGAACTCGACATCATCGTTTACGGCGCCAGCGGCTTCACGGGCAGGCTCGTGGCGGCGTATCTGGCCTCCCGCTACGGGAGCAGCGGCGGTGTGAACTGGGCCATGGCCGGGCGCAGCCTGGAGAAGCTCGCCGCGGTGCGCGACGAAATCGGCGCGCCGGCCGAAACGCCGCTGATCGCGGCCGACGCCAGCGACCCGGCCTCGCTCGACGCCATGGTGGACCGCACCAAAGCCGTCCTGACCACGGTGGGACCGTATCAGCTGTATGGCACGGCGTTGGTCGCCGCCTGCGCCAAAGCGGGCACCGACTATCTGGATCTGTGTGGCGAGCCGGCCTGGATGCGGCAGATGATCGATGCCCATCACGCCACCGCGCAGGCCAGTGGCGCCAGGATCGTCTTCTCCTGCGGTTTCGACTCGATTCCCTTTGAGCTCGGCGTCTTCTTTCTCCAGGAAACCGCCAAGGCCCAACTGGGCGCGCCGGTCAGCCGGGTGAAAGGTCGCGTGCGCAAGATGCGCGGCACCCATTCCGGCGGAACCGCGGCCAGCATGAAAGCCACCATCGCGGCGGCGGCCAGGGATCCCAGCGTGCTCAGGCTGCTCAAGAACCCGTTTGCGCTGACACCGGGTTTCGAGGGACCCAAACAGCCGCTCGGTCTGCTGCCGCATTACGATGCCGACGTCGGCGGCTGGGTGGCGCCGTTCGTCATGGCGGCGATCAACACGCGCAACGTGCACCGGTCCAATGCGCTGATGGGCCATCCCTGGGGCACCGATTTCGTCTACGACGAGATGATGGTTGCCGGCACCGAGGCCATCGCGAGCGCGATTGCCGGCGCCATCCAGGCGATGGCGGGCCCCGGCGGACCGAAGCCCGGCGAAGGACCCTCGAAAGAGGAACGCGAGGCCGGCTTCTACGACATCCTGTTCCTCGGCATCTCCACCAACGGGCAACAAATTCGTACCGCCGTGGCTGGCGACATGGACCCGGGTTACGGCTCGACGTCCAAGATGATCACCGAGAGCGCCATCTGCCTGGTGCACGACTCGACTGATGTCGCGGGTGGTATCTGGACGCCCGGTGCTGCGATGCGAAGCCGGCTTGTCGATCGGTTGATCGCCCATGCCGGCCTCACGTTCACGGTCGAGGGCGAGCGCTGAACGGACGCGCAGCGGCGTCGTTTCTGCATTCCAGGGCCAATCTGCCGGGGCGGCTGGCGCCTTGCTGCGATCTGTTGTCCGTGGAAGCATTTGCGGCCGCTGTCGAAATCAAATGAAAGAGGAGACGCCGATGGACGTCGGTATGATGATGCTGTTCGCCAGCTACGGCTGGGACAACTGCCCCGACCATCGCGTCTGGGAAGAGGAAATCCGCCTGGCGCGGATCGCCGCCGATTCGGGTTTCGACTGCCTGTGGTCGGCCGAGCACCATTTCAACGACTATTCCTTCGTCCCCGACAACATCCACCTGATGACCTATCTGACGGCGCTGTGCCCGAACATCGATGTCGGCACCGCCGCCGTGATCCTGCCGTGGCATGATCCGCTGCGCGTCGCCGAGAACGCCGCCGTGCTCGACATGCTGAGCAAGGGCCGTCTGCGCTTCGGCATGGGCCGTGGGCTGGCGCGCCGCGAGTTCGCCGCCTTCCGCGTCAGCATGGATGAGTCGCGCGCCCGCTTCGACGAGGCGGCACCGATGATCGTCAGCGCCTTGAAAAC
>Ga0187894_10005892_pt1 | contig 12252 bp, 5 predicted proteins | sample GBC1701081metaG_FD_136650 | JGI IMG/M metagenome (GOLD analysis project Ga0187894, IMG submission 136650) | White microbial mat communities from a lava cave in the Kipuka Kanohina Cave System on the Island of Hawaii, USA - GBC170108-1 metaG ... | reverse complement strand
TGCGTCCCGGCAACCCGTGTGCCTACTTCGGCTATCAAGGCTGTTTGATTTGCATTCTCCGCCGTGTTGGTAGTTCCCGAAGCATGATATTTCATATTCTCGGCTTCTGTCAGGTTTTGCAGAGCGTCTATGATATAAGCGACACCTACATCCGTAACCACATTCACCGAAGCGAGACCGAGGTCTATTATGCCTTCGGGCTTCTTAACTCTCGCGTGAAGTACGCCTGCCGGTCGAGTTCGGTTACTCTTACTCTCCCGATTGACGCGGCTGAACCCGCGATAGAGATAGGGAAGATTCTCTACTTTCCATGCTATCTCGGGATCGTCCTGTTTGCTGTCATGAAGAACATCAAAGGCTGTCTGAAACAGTTCCAGCCTCTCCCCCTTCATCTTACGCTCGATTGCCAGTATCTGAGCGATTGTTGGTTGCTCTATTTGTCCCTGCATTACTCTCCCTCCGGTTTCTTTATCTTTACTACTCTTATCCCTATCGAACCGCTATTGACTGAACTCATAATAAACCTCTCCCGTTTCGTATTTGTCCCTCGCAGCTTTTTATCACCCGAAGTTTTACGAAGGGTGATAGCGTAGGGGGATGCGGTCATTCACTGCGCAGGTTGTCCGCCGTAATCCTCCACCACCACTTCCATCAGCACCGTCCCGAAATCGGCCGTCCCCACGGCTGGCGTCGTAACGCTCGCCCGTAATTCCCCCGCCTTCTTCACCAGATACGCCTGCCACGTCTCCCCGAGGTTAAAGTCGAGCCAGAGCGTCCCGGTCCCGTCCCTCAGCATGTCCGCGATCTCCTCCACCTGGGCGCCCTTGATGTTCTGCATCGCCCCCGTCTTGAGCGCGAACGATATCACCATCGGCTGGAGGCTCCCCAGCTTTATCTTCTCCGTCTTCCCCCCGGGGAACCTGTTCTCGACGATGTACGATTCAGGCAGCGCCACGTCGAACGGGTACTCGACAGTCGTCTCAGCATCCAGCTCCAGCACCGGTGAAGGCGCGCAGAACGTGCCGATCCGAAAATAGTCCGCACTGTCAACCGGCGTCTGCACGGGGATGAAGATGCCGAGATACTGTTTGCTCGACATGGTTATATCATCCACCCTCCGGTACACCCCATGCATCGGGTCCTTAGAGACCGTCCGCGTCGAGCCGATGTCGCTCCATCCCGTCGAGCCGTCCGCCGACTCCTGGTACTTGAACGAGCCGAAGTTCACATAATCGAGGTAGCACGTAACGTCCGTCTGCACAGTTCCGAGGTCTATCACGACCCTCTGGTCCGCCGCTATCGACGTCGACCGCCACGCCCTCTGCGGGCTCGTCCGGTCGGTGATATTCTCCTTCGGGAAGCTCCCCGCCTCCGTCGTCGCCGACGTCACCGTCACCGGCATAAATGTTTTAGCCATTTTCCTGTTCGCCATATCTCATCCGTGATCTTTTCAATTTCCCTCCTTACGTAAAGGGGAACAATTCCGACACATCGGAGGAATTGGTCGGAGTTGGTTGATAACAAATCAGCCACTTAGTTGAAGTGACTCTGCTATTAAGATCAAATTAAGGGGGATTTTGCCTTTCTCTTTAGTAAATTCTCGTAGGAGCGGCTTCCAGCCGCGATATCCAATTTCCGTCATTCTGAGCTTGACTCAGAATCTCATCTTTATCTTTGAATGTCATTTCGACCAACAGTTCTGAGCGGGCGCAAGAACTGGTCGCTCTTCGCTGATTGCAAATAACTCGCATTGACATCGTATCCAATCCACACAAACCAAATCGAGAAATCTATCTTTTTCTTCCCGACATTACAGAATTTGCGTATAGAAAATCGAGTGTTGAAGCGTATAAAAATCTTTCAGCTTTCCAATTGAAAGATTTTAGCTTCAACATAAGATTTTTAGCAAATTATGTTCAGTCGGATGATTTTTGCTTCTTTTCATCAAGGAAAAGAAGGATAAAAAAAATAGCCTTTCACCTTTCTTTGTCTTTTCCTTGTCATTGCGCACGAAGTGCCCAGCCGAAGGCCCCATCACCCCATCCTCCTCGTCCCCGCCTCCTGTATCGCGCTCCTTAGCCTCCCCCCCTGCCTTATGCTCCTCACGAGCATGTTCTCTATCTCGTTCCCGATCGAAGCCGCCGCCCCCGAGCCGCCGTTCACGTTCACGTTTATATCCACGTGCATCTCGTTGACCGCCCCCTCTCCACCGCCGTCCCTGCCGGCAAACCTCTCGACTATTCCCGCCCCCTCGCCGAGTCCCGCGGCGAACCGGTTGACGATCCCCGTCCTCAGCTGAAGGAGGTCGTCCTCCGTCACCACCGCCTCCCTGCCGTGGAGCACGGCGAGCGTCCCCCTGCCGAAGTCCTTTATCCCCTCCGTCCCCCGCCTGAACCCCTGAAGCGAAGTGAGCGTATCGCTTATAGACCTGAGCACCGTAAGCTGCTCGTTGTTGATCTGCGCAATCGTGCCGAGCCCCTCTATCTCCGTCTTGAACCCGAACTCGCTCACCTCTTCGAGCTCGGCGAACCTCTCCTCGAGTATCCTTATGTACTCGCTCCTTATGAACTCGAACAGCTCCCGGAGGTCCTGCGAAGCGCGGAACGTGTTGTCCGCCGTCGACTGCCCGATCGAGGCGAGCCTCTCCTGCGCGGCCTCGATCTTCGCGTCTATGCTCTTGAGCGTTGCCTCGTTCTCCGCCGTGAGCCTTTCTATCTCGGCCGATATCTCCTCGACCGTCCTCCCCCTCGTCTCCGTCAGCTCCGCCAGGCTCTCCAGCCCCCCGGTCACCTGGTCGAATATCGCGACGAATTCGGGCGAGTTCACGCCGAACGCGTCCCCCGCCGTATCGAACAGCGTCTTGAACGCCTCCTCCAGCCTCCCTACGATCTCTATCTGCCGCTCCGGGTCCCTCGTGCCCGCAAGCTCCGCCTGGAGGCCCGTGATGTTCGACTGGAGCGCGTTCACCTGCTCCACCCCTGTGAGCACGCTCTCCGGGCTGAACACTATCGAATCGAGCGTCTGCCTTATCGATTCCGTAAGCTGGGCGAAGCTCTCCGCGATCTGAAGCTCCTCGTTGAGCGCCTCGATCCTCTTCTGGAACACCTCGTTTATTTTGTCCTTCTCTTTATTCAGGTTGTCGATCCGCTTCTCTATCCTCGCCCTCTGCGCCTCTTCCGCCTTCTGCCGCGCCGCCTGCGCCCTCTGGAACGCCGCCTGCTCCTCTGCGAGCTTCGCGTTTGCTATGCCGAGTATTTCGTCGAGGAACGTCTCCTGCTCGCCTAACGACAGGTTGCCTATATTCGTCGTATAGAATTCGATGAGCTTCGCCTGCGCCTCGTCGAGGAAGGGGATCACGTTCACGGCCGCGCCGCCCAGCCCCACTATGGTCGAGTTGAGCTGGCTTATCTTCCCTATGAGTCCCGATATGGAGTTGATTATGTCCGAAATGCCCTGGACTATCGCGTTCCTGAGGTCGGCGTACATCTGGACTGTCTCTGCGTCCAGCTCCGCGTTCTCGAGAAGTTCTCCGAGCTTGTTTGTAAGCTCTCCTATCGATGGCACGGCGTCGAACCCAAGCTTCCTCGACAGGCTGTTAATGCTCTGTATCGTCTGCCCTATCGAATCGTTCACGTTCCCCGACACAATATTGAACGCGTCCACGAAGGCGTTGAAGCTCGCGAGGAATTCCTGCCCTATCTGCGCCCGCTCCTCGGGCGACTTGGCGTTCTTGAATCTCTCGAACTCTGTGTCTATAAACGCAGCCGCTTTATCCGGCAGCACGCCTAACTGCTCGAATGCGATCTGGAAGAAGTCTCTAATTGCGAACAGGAACCGGCCCTGGAGATCACCCTGGAAGAATTTCTCCAGTTTCTCCTGAATATTCTTCGCCCCCTTCGCATCGAAGCCGAGCAGGTTAGAGCGGCCTATTTTGCTCGTGGTATCGACCGTAGTGTTGAGGAGGGCTTCATTTAATATCTTTGCCATATCCGCCGGCAGCTTGTTGATTATATCCTGCACGCTCTGAATCGTTTCGGCTATGGCTTTCTGAATTGCTTTTTTTAGCTCCTCTCTCTCCTTGCCGCTGAATGCCCCGCCGCCCCCGTGAGAGGATAGCGTTTTGAATATCTCCTCGCTGAATAAATCAGCATCCAGAAATTCAGCTACAGTTGCCGCCCTTTCCCCTACTTCAGTTTCTATTGATTCGAATTTGAATGCGTATTTAGGGGTCTTCTTTAATAACGGAAGTACAAAAGTTACAATCAATGCCGCGGCCGCTAAAGCCGCGCCTATCCAGGGAAGAGCCGCACTGACTGTCGCCCATAAACCTGTAGTTGCCGCCTCCGTCCCTGCAGTTACCGCAGTGAGTCCACCCCCCGCAGCAGCTACATCAAAAACTGAAGTTGCGCCAAAGGTTGTCGTGCCCACAGAGCCTAAGCCGCTAGCGGCAAATCCCCCTAATCCGGCACCCGAAGCAATTACCCCTCCGCCTGCACCCGCCACAGCAGCTCCAGCGGCGGTGCTCCCGGTGCCGAAGAAGCTTCCGGCATCTTCGAAGATACCAAATACTTGTTTAGCGAAATCTAACCCGCCCCCACCTTTATCCTTCCCAAAACCAAACACTCCCGCAATGCTTATCACTATCTGCTTTGTAACAATCGCGCTTACCAGATCAAGGAACGCCCTCAGAATAGCCTCGAACGCCTGCTTCGCAAGATCGGCTAGGTCATCGAACTTCCCTGTGAGCACATTGAAGAATAGATCGGAGAAATTCTGACTCATCTGGCTGAGAGTATCCGCGAAGAACTGCGAGATTAATTCGCTGTTATTCTCTACCTGATCGACGAACTCAAGGAACCCCGCCTTAATTCCATCTATAAAGCCCCCCGAATCCTTAAGCCTTTGTATATATTCTTTTCTCTCGAGATCCCGTATCTTCTCATTCGCTTCTTCCGTAACCTGCACTCTCGCGTCGGCGATCTCTTGTTCCAGATCCGTTCTTTTCTTGGCGAACTCGTCCAGGAAATCGAGCGTCTCCTGCAGCTTTATCCTCTCCTGATCGCTCTCCGGCAGCAGGCTGAACTGCAAGTCTTCGAATTTCTTTGCAAGCTCCGCGGTGTTTAGCTTCTCCGTCTCCTCTCTCAGATTCGCAAGCTCTTCCTGTGCTTTCTTGAGCCCTTCTTCCGTAAATTCCTCAGTCGAGAGTTTAGCTTCAAGCGCCCTTATCTTATATTCTCGTAACTCATCCCCCGTCAGCCCCAGCGTTTCTATTTCTTCTTTGGTACTTTCTATGAGGTCTTCTATAGAGCCTACGAACTCCTCCTGTTTCTTTGCTATGTCGAGGGCTTTCTCAAGCTCCTTCCACCGCGTAACAAGATCAGCACTCGCCCCCTCGGCGAGTTTCTGCTTCGCCTCCAGTTCAAGCAGTTCGTCCCCGCTCTTCCCCACTGCATCTATCTGAAACTGCAGCTCCGTGATCTGATCCCTCAGGCCGTCGTTCAGTTGTTCTATTGGATTTATTGTACTGCCAGCAGTGTTACCATAGTCTTTGAGGGCTGCAGCATTCCCCGCCACTCCACCCCTTGCCACCTGGTTTGCCGCCCCGTTCTGTGCTAGTGTCTCGTTTGTCTTTTCTATATCTTTTTTGGCCTCACGGTTTGCAGTAGATAGTCCCATCAATGCGGAACTCTGCTGTTTTGTTTGCTCCGTTGCCTGTATTGTCGCCTTATCCGGTTTTATTAATTGCTGAAAACCCCCGATTTGCGGGTTGTTTTTCTGATTTTCCTTAATGCTCTTAAATAAAGCCTCATTCTTTGTACGGCTATCCTCCGCATCGCTTCTGATCGCATCGAATATGCCCTTGGCAAACGGTACCTTTTCTTCCAGAAACTTTATCAGGCCTTCCCATAGACCTTTTATGAAATTGACAAGTTGAAAGAATCTATCTTCTATCCAGCCAGTGGCAAAATCGATAACACTAACTATCGTATCTCCAAATATCTTTAAAACACCATTTAGTGCATTCCATGCTGCCTCATGGTCTATCAAAGCTGCTGTTAGTAAAACAACTGCCGCAACCACAGCTAGAACCCATCCAGCTGATAGTCCAAGTACGCCTCCTACAACAGCCAATGCCTTCCCAACCGCAGCTATAACCGGGATTAAGAGCAGGATTGAAGACGTCAGACCAAGAACTAAGGTAATCGTTTTTATAAAACCGGGATGGGTTTTTTCTAGATTTGTTATATATTGTGTAATAGATCTGATTACTTCAGCTAGAGATCTAATACTTTCTTCATTGCCGGACACAAGTGTTTCTTTAAAAGTATCAATCGCTTTACTTAATTCTTCCAATGCTCCTGTCCTATCTTTTAATACATCAAACTCAATACCGAATAAAGAAATTTTCTGTCCGCTTCTTTGAAGACTCTCTGCAAGTATTTCAAGTTGTTTGCTTAAATCTCTGAACGTGCTTATAGCCTCTTTTCCTAGCTTGATAAAGGAAGAAACAAAATTATCTAATTCGGCATTAGCCTTTACAATTCCTTCTGTTTCTATAGCACATGTGATAGTAAGTTCGCTAATATCAGCCATTTTGTACTCCTTGCTAATTTACTAATCTTAATAACTTTATAGCCTTGAACTTTCTCAAAATTTTGTCTATATTGATTTGGTGATGAGAAAACTAATTCTTTCATATACTATTGCTATTCTTGTTCTTGCTTGTAATACACCCATACAGCCATCTGAAAAGCAGTTGGAATTTGCAGAACTGATACAAAAACAATCAGGCATTCTTAAGGTTGAGTGGGGTACAACATTGGTATTTGCTGTTACTGTTGATATCGATTATCTTGGAACTAACCCCAAATTAGAAGCTCAGCAACTCGCAGATCAAATTGCCTCCGCTGGTTTAAATTACACCGAAGAATCCATTTGTGTAATAATTTATGTTGGCCATGCAAATAAACTTGCTAGTACATGCCTTAACAAGTGAAACAATACTTTACGGAATTGTAGTCTTAAAGTTCCCTCACGCCGCCATCCTGTACTCCCACTCCTCTTTCTGTATCGTCTGCCCAATCGCATCGTTCACATTCCCCGAGACGATATTGAACGCATCGACGAACGCGTTTATATCGGCGAGCAGCTCTTGTCCGACAGCCGCCCTCGCCTCTCTCGATCCTGCGTTCTTGAACTCCTCGAACCTCTCGTCGAGAAATGCCTCCGCGGCCTCCGGCAGAACCCCCAGCGATTCGAACATCGTCTGGAGGAACCCGTCCACCGCAAAGAGGAACTTCGCCTGTATCTCCCCGTTTATGAGCTGATTGAATTTCTCGCCTATCTTTTTCCCCTTCGCATCGAACTCGAACAGCCTCTCCCCGGCTACTTCCGTCTCAGTATCGAGCGGGGTGTTAAGCAGTTCTTCCGAGAGCGTTTCCGCGAGGTCCGTGGGCAGTTTGTTTATTATGTCAAGCAGGTTATTGACAGCGTCCTGTATGGCGTCGGCGAGCACGTCCTTTATCCTCTCGTCCCCTCCGAGCCCGAGTCCAGCCTTCCGCTTGACGGAGATGTCTATGATCTCGTCCTTCAGGAAGTCGTCGTCTAATAATTCGCTGACTAGCGCCGCCCTCCTCCCCGCTTCTGTTTTTACTGAATCGAAGTCTATGTCGAGTCTGGGCGTCTTCTCAAGGAGTGGAGCGATTATCGTGAAAGCAAGTGCAGCAGCGGCAAGCACCGCACCGACGATAGTTACCGCCGCCCCCGCCGTGGCGAGAAATCCGGGAGCAAGGGTTGTTCCGGGTTCGAGCGCAGCTATTAGTGAACCCACGCCCGCCGGTGCTCCTACAGCCTCCGCAGCAGTTATCGCCCCACTTACCGGGGCTATCAACCCTAACCCCTGTCCCAGTGTTGAGAATGCTCCCCCACTTCCAAACAACCCTAAACCGCTGCCAACAACGCCGGCTCCCTGTTGCGCAATATCTGCTGGATTACCCCCTCCCCCCGCCGCTTGTGCGCCTTTTCCTATTCCAAATAACCCTCCTATGCTCAATACTATCTGTCTCGTAGCAATTGCGGACACTAAGTCCAAGAAAGCACGGAGAATAGCCTCAAACGCCTGCTTCGCCAGGTCCTTGAGGTCGTCGAATCTCCCGGTGATGACGTTGAAAAACAAATCGCTGAAACTCTGAGACATCTGCGAGAGCGTGTCAGCGAAGAAGTCAGCCATAAGCTCGCTATTGCTCTGCACGTTCTCCACAAAATCAATGAACCCCTGCTTTATCCCTTCAAAAAACCCGCCAGTATTCTCAAGCTGCTCGAATTTTTCACTTGTGTTTTCAGCGCTTATACCGGCGTTATCAAGTGACTCCGAAGTATTATTTATTGCTACTTTTACTCCCTCATATTTGGTTTTTAAATCAGATGCTGCTGTACCATTATTCTTTAGCATCCCCCCATTTAATACTAGACTTGCAACTGAACCTTGGAGCAACTCATCCTCAGTCAAAACAGCGATGTTGAAGTCTTTTGTCTTCCCGGTCGCAAAATCAATATTATCGCCTAGGTTTTTATACCCTTGGGCCAGATCTATAATGTCCTGATTAAGAAACGCCGAAGGTCCGCCGCCCGATTCCGGGCTTGGAGTAGGCAGAGGATTTTCTGGAACCGTCGGCTGTTCCCCTTTCTTGAAAAAATCTAAGGATGGAAGGCTATTGATAAAGTTATCCCAACTTTCTTTTAATCCACCGAGCAGGTTCGAAAAGATTTCCTTAACCTTATCGAACGCGTCAGTGAAAGCCTTTATAATACTATTCTTGATATCCTCCCCGAATTTCTTTATCGATTCTGCAGCTCCCGACACAATTCCTTTTATACCTTCCCATGCCTCCGATGCCTTTTCTTTTGCTCCTTCCCATACCCCGGTTAGACTTTCACTTATTCCGCTGAAGAGCCCCTTTATCGACTCAACTCCGATTGATACCGTCTGCTTTATTAATTCCCAGGCATTTGATGCAGTCTCTTTAGCCGATTCCCATACTTCGAAAAGTCTTTCAACTACCGCCCCGAAAAAGCCCTTAATTGATTCTATAGCGTTTCCAACTATCTCCTTTATGCTCTCCCAAGCGGCTAGTGCAGTCTGCTTAACTACTTCCCAGGTCTGAGATAGCTGCTCTCCGATACCCTGGAAAATCCTTATCAGTAAACTCACAGCGTTCGATACTACTTCCGTGATAAATTCCCAAGCCGCTGACGTGGTTTCTTTTACCCCTTCCCATATGATTAATGCTATATCTCCAATTCCCCCCAGTACTCCTGCTATGGCACCCGCAACCGTCTCTAAGATTGGGACAATGTTCTCCTCCCACGTCACTTGTGCTGCCAAAACTAGGGCATCCCAATTCTGGATCAAACTGATTACTGCTGCTGAGATTGCGGCTATAGCTACAACAGCCAATATAGCTGTACCAGCAAATCCAGCCACAGCCGTTCCTGTAATTCCGAAAAGACCCGCTAATAGTGTAAATCCGGCAACAATCGCTGCAACTACTGGCACAGCGGCTAGAAAGGCTAAAGTCAATCCTGTGATTAAAGTAATTACTTGCGTTAATCCGGGAATATTTTCATTCATCCAATTAATTAAATCAGCGAATCCATCTATTAATTTTGCAATAAACTTTATTGCATCCTCATTTCCCGATACTAATGACTGTTTGAAATTTTTAATCGCGTCGCTCAGCGCTTTAAGTGACTCTGTTGGATCCTTAGATATATCAAACTCAATGCCGAATAAAGACAGTTTTTCCTCAGCACCTTGAAGTTCGCTTTTTAGAATCTCTAATTGTTCTGAAATCTGTCTGAAGGTGCTTACTATCTTTTGTCCTGACTGGTTCAATGAATCAGCTAGCTTTGAAAATGATGTAGCTAATTCACCAGCTTCAGTATTAGCTTCTTTGAAGCCTTCTATATCGAGTGACACCTTCAATGCAAGACTGTTAATATCCGCCATCATTCCTCCAAGCAAACTAGCCGCAAAACGTAAAAACTATCCAACTTGCATTTATTACATTTGATACATATATTTTATTTATGATTAGAAGGTTACAATTCATTTTCATTATGTTATTTCTTTCATTGTCATGTGGGTTTAATCCGACTGAGAAACAAGAAGAATTTGCTAACTTGCTCTTAGAAAAGCCCAATATTCAACATGTAGAGTGGCAAACAACACTTTCACTTTGGGTAAAGGTTGATAGAGATGTCCTAGGCATGAATCCGAAAACACAAGCCCAATATCTTGCGGAAGATATAGCTGCGGCGGGCATGAAATACACTCAAAAAGACATTTGCGTTAATATTTATTATGACAGCAGTAAAGCTATTGCTAGTGCTTGTCAAAAATATTGATAACCACATTCAACTGCGTCCTTTGCTCCCCAGCATTGCAATTCGCACATTTTTTTCTCTAAGAATTCTTCATTATATTGATTTGGCTCCTTTCAAATCTACAGATTGCAATATCCAACCTCAAAATTCTTCATTTTGAGTATTTTTACCTCTTCTCCACACTCCAATTCTTCAATTTGCAACTTTCCTTGTCAGAATTCTTCAGGTTGTCGATTAACAGTCTTTATAATCCTCAAATTGCAGATTTTATCTCTCTGAATCTTTCATTTTGCAATAATTTCTCTATCCAATTCCGCAAATTGCAAAATTTCAGCGCCAAATTCAACATTTTGTTGATTTTCCGTCATCCTGAACCCCGATTCAGGATCTCATCATTTGTATTTTGAGGTATTTCTATATATATAAGGTATCCTCACGCCGCCAACCTATACTCCCACTCTTCTTTCTCGATCGTCTGCCCAATCGCGTCGTTCACATTGCCTGAGACGATATTGAACGCGTCTACGAATGCGTTTATATCCGCGAGCAGCTCTTGTCCGACAGCCGCCCTCGCCTCTCTCGATCCAGCGTTCTTGAATTCCTCAAACTTGGCGTCTAGAAACCTCCTGGCTGCATCCGGCAGCACGCCTAACTGCTCGAATGCGAACTGGAAGAAGTCTCTTATAGCGAACAGGAACCGGCCTTGTAAATCGCCCTAGAAGAATTTCTCGAGTCTTTCTTTTATCTCCTTCGCCCCCTTCGCATCAAACCCCACCAATCCCATCTGTTATCCTTATGTGAATGAAGAAACTCTGCACCGGCTGCCTCTACATCGGCTACGAGGACGCCTCCTCCCACGGCAGCGTCAAGACCGAGTCAGCCCTCTGGATGATCGCCTTCGTCCTCGCCTTCGCCGGCGTCTTCGAGAACGAGCTCTGGCTCCCCGCGACTATCGTCTTCGCCGTCGCCTTCTTCTACACGCTTACGCTCTTCAGAGTCAAATTCTGCGTCTGCCCCCGCTGCGGCCGCGACTCCATGATCCCGCTCGATACCCCCAAAGCAGCCGAGATCATCGGAGAGAACCACCTTCCGGTCCCGCTCGACCTCACCGACCCCGCCCGCACGTTCTGGGGCTTCACTCTGCGCGACGTGCTCCTGGCCCTCACATCCATCCTCGTCGCCATCATCCTCTACAAAGAATTCACCTGACCACCTTCCCTGTCATTTCGAGCGCGGCAATTGACCCCTCTTTCATCTCCCCAAACACCCTCAAATTTCTATTGACTCCTCTCCCCCAAACATCTATAATATTAGTGTTGGAGGTAATCATGGGAAGTGAAAGTGACACTCCACCGGACTACATGGTGATTAACCTGTGAAGTCCAATAGCGGTGAGTCGATAAAAAATCTCACCACAAATAATAGCTACGAATAGCTATTGCTGAAAATAAGCACACTAACCAAAGGGAGTCCACTAGGCTCCCTTTTTTTATTCCCTTCCTTCTCTTTTTTCTTAAATTCCTTCCCCCTTGAGGGACGGTTCTGAGCGTGCGCAAGAACCGGTCGGAGCAACAACGAAGCTGATGCAGCCAATCAACTGCGGGCTCAAATTATTCTAAACCAAAACAGGGTAGGATGGGGGTGTCACATTTCATCCATTAAATCATACAAATCGCCTTTCTCTTCCCCGACATTACAGAATTTGCGGCGGGTAAGCGCCCGTAGGCATACGTTTCCCCACTCCTCAATACAGCCCGTTCGTCCTGAGGCGCAGAACCTGCGCTCGTATATGATATCTCCGCCCCTCCTTAGCTTGAGCCAAATAATCGAGCCAAAATAAACCTGATCTGCGCGCCTGTCCTGAGC
>Ga0187894_10005891_pt1 | contig 12252 bp, 9 predicted proteins | sample GBC1701081metaG_FD_136650 | JGI IMG/M metagenome (GOLD analysis project Ga0187894, IMG submission 136650) | White microbial mat communities from a lava cave in the Kipuka Kanohina Cave System on the Island of Hawaii, USA - GBC170108-1 metaG ... | reverse complement strand
GCGACCGTAGTCGGCGAAGGCGTAGAGGTAATGGTCCAGCCACTCGCGCGGGATGAAGTCGATCGGCGGCCGCCAGCGGATTTCGCCGGAGATGGCAAAGCCGTGGTCGCCGACGGTTTCCAGCGTCGTGAACGGCCGGCCGTAGTCGCGACCACCGTATCCGAAGACCTCGGCGTTGGGCACGGTCCCCGTTGCCACCTGGCCGGTGGCCTTGGTGATCAGGTTGAAATCCTTGTCGCCGAAGAGCGGCTGCGTGCGTTCGACGTTGAGCGTGAGCTTCTGGAAGCTGGCATCGGCTTTCAACCGGCCGCTGGCGCGCGCATCGAAGATGTTCATCCCGATGCTGGCCTGTGCCGTGGCGTTCCAGATGCCGTCCAGCCCATCCTTGGTGGCGTAGACGACGCCGATGCGCGCCACGCGCAGTGCGTCGCCGGGCAGATGGAAGCCTTGGATCTTGTAGTCCACGTCGATGTAGTCGATCGCCGCGAAAGCGGTCATGTTCTCGGCGACGGCGCGAATGACGGGGTAGCGATACTGGATGCGGGCGTAGAACGATTCGCCGCGGAAATCGATGCGTGATCCGTTGAAGATCGTCTTCGGCCGCTGCTGCACGTACTGCACGATGGCATCGATGCGATCGCCTTCGTCGGAGACCGGCTCCGAATGACGGAAGTCGAACAGATGCAGCGTCTTCCATGGCGTGGCGAACAGCCAGCGCACTTCCGTGGATTCGCCCCAGCCCAGCGCCGAGTTGGCGATTGCGCCGAGGCGGAAGTTCAGGCCGTTGCCCGGTACGTTCTGATAATTGTCGATCTGGCCGATGCCCTGGAAGCGGGTCAAGGTCGGCTGGACGATCAGCTTCAGCGCGCCGATCTTGCCACTTCCGTCGGGCTGCACGTCGGCGTCGATCTTGACGCCGGGAATCTCGTTAGCCAGCAGCAGGTAACGCTCAAGCGTTGAGCGACGTACCGGCCGTTTCTCGCGGAGGTTGCCGAGAATGCCGCCGATCCTGCCCGTGACGCCGGCATTGGCCTGCGGTCCTGTGAATTCGATGGCCGAGATGTAGCCCTCGACCACGACGATGCGCACGGTGCCGTCGGCGAAATCCTGATTGGGCAACAGCACGTTATAGAAGACGTAGCCGGCCTCTTCATACTTGCGTGAAATGTTGTCGATGGCCTGGCCCACTTCACCCAGCGTCACGGTCTTGTTGATCACGCCGGAGAACAGACCCTGCAGGTCGGCCGCCTGGAACCCGGTCACGCCTTCCAGGACCACTTTGCGGACCGTGACAGTACGCCCGGCGATCGCCGGATCGATCGTGAAGCCGGGGCGGGTCTTGGGGACAGCCACGTCCCGCCGCGGTGTTGTCGGATCGACGCCCTGGAGCTCGCGACCGACCCGCGAGGGATCGAGCACCGCACCTTGGCCCCAGGAAACCGACGGATACATGAGGACTACCCCCAAGGACAGGCGGAACAGACATTCCGCAAACTTCGTTCCCAACATTTTCTGCTTCGAACAGTTCGCATCTCAGGGAGGATGCGGTGATCCGGAGGCCGGGTACTCAAACCCCCGGATCGAGCCTACTGATGGCGCCCTGATCGGGCACGAGCGAGTTGTGAAGACTGTCCGTCTTGGACCTAACGGTTGGTCCATGCAGGACCAACCGTTAGTGCTCTTACCCTAGCGACGACCGCCGCCCAGGATGCCGCCCAGCAGGCCGCCACCTGAGTTGCCGCCCGAGTTGTTGCCCGAGCCGCCGCCCAGGATGCCGCCGAGCAAGCCACCGCCGCCCGAGGTGCCGCCCTGAGACGTGCCACCACCGGTGACGCCGCCCAGGACACCACCCAGCACGCCACCCAAGCCGCCACCGCCCGAGGTGCCGCCGCTCGTCCCGCCGCTGGTGCCGCCTGTGGTGCCACCACCGAGGACGCCGCCCAGGATGCCGCCACCGGTGCCGCTGGTGCCGCCACTGGTGCCACCACCACCGAGGACGCCGCCCAACAGGCCGCCGCCAGCACCACTGGTGCCACCACTGGTGCCACCACCACCGAGGATGCCGCCCAACAGGCCACCGCCAGCACCACTGGTGCCGCCGCTGGTACCGCCGCCCAGGATGCCGCCCACGAGGCCGCCGCCCGAACCCGAGCCGAGCAGACCACCGCCGGAACCGCCACCCAGCAAGCCGCCCAGCACACCGGTCAGGACCGGGTTGGCACCCACGTTAAGCGTGCCGCCCGTGATGCTGCCGAGCTGCTGCAGCAGTGGCAGATTGTTGGGTGTTCCGGCCGTGCTGAGCAGAGGCTGCAGCACTGGATTGAGCACGCCACCCAGGAGCGGCTGCAGGGCCGGTGAGTTCACCAGGCCGGAGACCTGCGCCAGCACCGGACCAGTGAGCGGGCCGGTCACGCCGTTGACACCGATCGTCGGCGCCAGAACCTGACCAACGCTGGAAAGGACCGGCGTCAGCAGACCACCTGTACCCAGCAGCGGATTGATGCTGAGTGTGCCGACACGTGTGAACGCAGCGGCCAGCGAGTCACCCAGGCCGCTGACAGCCGTACCGGTACGATCGACAGCGGTACCGAGCACGACTACCGAACCACCGAGCGGCGCCGGCAACCCGGCGCCCAGCCCGGCCACGGTGCCGCCCAGTACGGACAGCGTATCGCCCGTCAGCTTGACGACGCCCTGTGTCAGGCCACCGGCCGTCCCGGTGATTGTCGGCAACAGAACGAGCCCGGTGCCCCCGATCCCGCCGTTGCCGCCATTGCCACCGTTTCCGCCATTACCACCATTCCCACCGGTTCCGCCGTTTCCCCCATCTCCACCCGTGCCATTGCCACCATTACTCCCATCCTTGCCAGATGAGCCGGTTGAAGTAGTGGTCAGGCTTTTGTCTTTGTCGGTACAACCGACGGCGAGTGCAACAAGTGCTGCCCCAAGTGCCGCCGCCCGCAATATCTCTCGAGCGTGCATATTAAATTCCTTTGTGAAAAATCGGGCTTACTTCCCGATATTTCAAAGTAATCTTCACTCATGTTCTACGTCAACGCGGGTCCGGGAACTTTCGTTTTCACTTCCGGGAGCAATTCCTGCCGGCTTCGAAATCATTCCCGGAGGGATATGTACCTATGGTTGTTCCAGATATGGTTGGAATTCATTCCATATCCGGGAAGACCGGAATGATTCTGAGGGTGCGACCGGTGCCACGACGGCCGGTGAACACGCCTTCATCGTGCGGAACGGCCGGGAACACCCCTCGATCGAACGCCTGGTAAAGGAAAAAGTCCGGGGACCTGTTCGAGGTCCCCGGATCCGGAGTTTGCACGAAGCCGACACGGCCCCGAGAGAGAGAAAGAAAGAGTGAGGTCGCGACTGGCGACCCCGCCCCCGTACGCAGCTCAGCGCAGGATGCCGCCCAGCAGGCCGCCGTTGTTCGAGCCGCCACTGGAACCACCGCCCAGCAAGCCACCCAACAGCCCGCCATTGCCAGAACCGCCGCCACCGGAACCGCCGGTGCCGCCGCCCAGGACACCATTGAGCAGGCCACCGCCGGCGTTGCCGCCGCCCAGGACGCCGTTCAACAGGCCACCGTTGCCGGAGCTGCCGCCACCCAGGACGCCATTGAGCAAGCCGCCGCCGGCGTTGCCGCCACCCAGAACGCCGTTCAACAGGCCACCACCGGCGTTGCCGCCGCCCAAAACGCCATTCAACAGACCACCACCGGAGCTACCACCACCCAGGACACCGTTCAGCAGACCGCCATTGGAACCGGTACCGCCGAGCAGTCCGCCCAGCACGTTGCCCAGCAGCGGATTGGAGCCACCGCCGAGCCCGGTCAGGAGCGGCAGCGAATTCGCCGGGATGCTGGTGCTGATGAGCGGCGCCAGGATCGGATTGAGCACCGGTTGCAGCAGCGACAACGCAGACTGCGAGTTGACGATACCGGCAACCTGCACCAGCAGCGGACCCGTGACCGGGCCGGTAAGGCCGCTGACACCAATGGCCGGCGTCAGGATCTGGCCGACGCTGGTCAGGATCGGTGTCAGCAGGCCACCACTGCCCATCAGCGGGTTGATGCTGAGCGTACCGACGCGGGTGAACAGGCCGGCCAGATTGTCACCCAGGCCCGATACGCCCTTGCCGGTGCGATCGACGGCAACACCCAGAACAACCACCGAACCGCCGAGCGGCTGGGGCAGACCATTACCGAGCGTGGTGACAGTTCCGCCCAGGATCGACAGGGTGTCGCCGGTCATCTTGACGACACCCTGCGTCAGCCCGCCCGCCGTGTTGGCGATCGTCGGCAGCAAGGCGAGGCCAGTAGTGTTCGGTGGCGGGTTGTTGGGTGGCGGGTTGTTGGGCGGCGGGTTGTTCTTATTGCCGCTCGTCGTCAAAGACACATCACTGCCATTGCAGCCGCCTGCGAGCGCAAGGAGCGCAGCAAGGGCTGAGGCCCGTAGAATTCCTCGAACTCGCATGGTCAAAATCCCTTGTGATCGTCGAGCCCCAACTCGACATTATTTAGCTAGTACTCACCATTACTGCGCGTCAACAAATGACCGAAACTTTCGTTCTCAGTCACGGCGATAAATCAATCCGCAAATGAACCGGTCACACTGCTGAGGCCCAAGTAATTCATACGGAGATCGGCTCCATTTCATTCCGACTCCGGCACAAACGGCGCCTTGCACGGCGCCTCGGCACCGGTCTTCGCGTCGCTTGACGCCGCCTGCGAGCCGCCTACGGTGCTCCTGCCGCCGGCGTCGTGCCGTGCGCCGCCGCAAGAGGGACACATGGCCGCCGAGCCAGCATCCATCGCCGCATCGCAGGACCGCACTGCCGAGCAGCAGTCGGCGATGGTGTGGGGTTACATCAAGGGCTTTCACGCCACGCACTTGATGGGAACCGGCATCGAGGCCGGCTTGTTCGCCGCCATCGACAGGCGCGGCGTGGCGAGCGCGACCGAGATTGCAGCCGAGTTGGGCCTGTATGCGCCCTATGTCTCAACGTGGTGCCGAACGGCCTGCGCTTACGAACTGCTTGATGCCGAGGGGGCGGAAAACTTCCGGCTGGCACCTTTCATGCGCGAGATCCTGGTGTCGGTCGGTGATCCGCGTCATATCGGCGCCTATGTGACCGTGATGCAGCGCTACGGCGGCCCCGACCTAGCCGATCAAGCGCGTCTCTATCGCAACGGCGGTGTCTTCACGTTCCAGGAGCATGGCCGCGGCTTCTCCGACCTGATCGCCGCCACCACTGGTGGCCTGCAGACTTTCGTCGCACGACGATTGCTGCCGGGCGTTGCCGGCGCCCGTGCCCAACTCGAAGCTGGCTGCCGCTTGCTCGACGTCGGCTGCGGTGCGGCCGGATTGATGATGCGCATCGCCCAGGCCTGGCCCAACGTCCGTTGCCATGGTGTCGACGTCGATGCGCACGGTATCGCCGCAGCGCGCACGCGCATCGCCGACGCCGGCCTCGCCGAGCGCGTGACGGTGGCGCAGGTCGGCGGCGAGGCGGCGCAGGACGCGGACGCTTTCGATATCGCCACCATGTTCGAGGTGCTGCACGAGATCCCGCCGGTGCATCGCCAAGAGGTGATGGCGCAGACCTTCCGTGCGCTCAAACCGGGCGGCCTCTTTTTCATTCTTGACGAGACCTATCCGTCGACGCATGCCGATTTGCGCAGGCCCGAGTACGCCTTCTCGGTCCAGACGGCCTACAACGAACTGACGTGGGGCAATGTCGTGCCGACTCGCGAAGCCCAGGAAGCACTGCTTTCGGATGTCGGCTTTCGTGACCTCGAACGTGCGATGGTGGCCGGCATGTTCACCGTGCTGACGGCCCGCAAACCCTGACGGCGCAGCCATGGCCCGGATCGATCGCATCGCGCTACCGTCGCCGTCCCCGGGCACGGAGCGCCACCTTGTCATGCACCGCTTCGGCGCATCCGGTGCGCGGCCCAAGGTATGGCTCCAGGCGGCACTGCACGCCGACGAGCTGCCAGGCGTGCTGGTCCTGCACCATCTCGCGGCACGGCTGACAAGCGCCGAACGCGATGGCGCGATCACAGGCGAGGTCACCATCGTACCGTTCGCCAATCCCATCGGGCTCGCCCAGCATGTCGGCGGCTATCTTGTCGGGCGCTACGCACTGGATGGCGCCGGCAACTTCAACCGCGGCTTTGTCGAACTGCGCACGCCGCTGGCCGACGCCGTCAAGGACCGCCTGGGCGGCGATGCCGGCCGCAACGTCGCGTTAATCCGCGACACCGCGGCGCGCCTGCTGGATCAGCGCAGCCTGCCCGAGGAAAGCGAGGTGCTAAAGCTGGTCCTGCAGCGCCACGCCGTCGATGCCGACATCGCGCTCGATCTGCATTGCGATGATCAGTCGGCGCTGCATCTGTACATCGTGCCGCAGCAGGCGGCGGCTTTCGGCGACCTCGCCGCGCGCCTGGGCGCCGCCGCCGTGCTGACCGCCGCCGACTCGGGCGACGTGCCGTTCGACGAATGCCTGAGCCGTCCGTGGGGGCACCTGGCCACGGCGCACCCCGACAAACCGATCCCGTCGGACGCCTGCCTGGCGGCCACGATCGAGCTCCGCGGCAAAGCCGACATCGACGATGCGCTGGCCGCACGCGATGCGGCCGCCCTGTTCGACTGGCTGCAGAGCCGCGGCGTGATCGCAGGCACGGCACCGGCGGCACCCCGTGCACTCTGCGAAGCTACGCCGCTGGAGGGCGTCGACATCGTGAAGACGCCGGGCACCGGCCTATGGGTGCCGACGGTCACGCCCGGTAGCCGGGTGAGCGCCGGCGACGCCGTCGGCGCGCTCATCGCGCCGGTGCATCCAGGCGACGATACCCGCACCGTCCTGCGCACACGCGTGGCTGGCGTTCTCTTCGCACGCGCAAGTCCCGGGCTGGTCCGACCTGGCGACCGTGTCGCCAAGATTGCCGGCAGCGAAAAGCTGCCCGGCCGCACCGGCAAACTGCTGGGCGACTGAACGCCGATCAGTAGATTGGGAACGGGAAGTAGCGGTCGGCGATCTTCCTGTGGGCGCCGTCGGCGATCATATCGGCCAGCGCCTTGTTGAAAGCCTCGCGCAGCTTCAGGTCTTCCTTGCGGAAACCGGCCGCCACGCCTTCGCCCAGCGTGCGCGTATCTTTGATGTCCTGGCCGAAGAAGGCGCAGCAGGCGCCCTCAGGCGACTCGAGCCACTTCCACAGGGCGACTTTGTCACCCAGCACGGCGTCGACCTTGCCGGCCGCCAGCTCGCGACGCGCCTCCTCCGCGGTCGGGAACTGGCGCAGCTTGATGGTCTTGCGGAAGGTGCGATCGAGATAATCGGCGAACGTGGTGGCGCGCTGGGTAGCCACGGTCTTGCCGCGCATCAGCACCGGCGCGCCGTCCGGCACGGCGGCCTCCTTGGCGGTCACGAACGTCGCCGGCGCCGTGTAGTAGCGCCGGCTGAAGGCAATGTGCTTGCGGCGCTCGGACGTGATTTGCAGCGATGCCATGGCGATGTCGTAGCGCTTGTCGAGCAGTCCGGGGATGATCGCGTCCCACTTCGCCGCGACGATCTTGCATTCGATCTTGGCGCGCTGGCAGATCGCTGTGGCGAGCTCAACCTCGAAGCCGGCCGGTTTGCCTTGCGCGTCCAGCATGTTGAACGGCGGGAAGTTGCCCTCGGTCACGATGGTCGCCTTGGGCGTAGTCGGCGCCGTCGGTGCCGGCTTCTGCGCCGGCTTTCCGCCCTTGGGGGCCGGTGCCGCGCGCGGCCGCGGTGGTTGGTTCGGCGCCGGCGTCTGGGCGGCCACTAGCGCCGGAGTCAAGGCCAGCACTGCCGCGACCAGACAGGCGGACAGTTCAGGCGTACGCGCAAGACGCTGCGGGAACCCAACACACATGTCCGGTTGGATCGGCGATCCGGTCTCGAACGTCAAGAGGCGGATTGCCCTGATTTGCGCGCCACGACATTGACCAGCATTGCCGGCATGTAGGCGCGCGACAGCGGCAGGCGCTGGCCCGGCTGGCGCTCCAGCAGGTCCTTGTTGTCGGCGTGATCGAGCGTGACCTGGAACAGGCCAGCCTCGACGGCGCCCATTGCCGGCGACAGTTCCAGCGCATCGCCGCGCGTCACGCGATAGGCGACATCGAGGCCGGCAGCGGTGCCGGTATAGAAAAGGCCGACGATGTCGAGCGCCTCGAACAGCAGCGCGACGCCGGCGAAGGACATGCGCCAGTAGTCGTCGGGCCGCGCGTGATGCGCATGCACCCAGGGCACGACCACCAGCAGATGGCCGCCCGGCGCCAGCAACCCCTGGACAGTCGCCGCCGCCTGCCAGGGCGCGCGCACATGCTCCAGCACATGCTCGCACACGATCAGGTCGAACCGCGTGCGGCCCAGCGCCCGGTCCAACGCCGCCGGATCCCCGCAGATGTCGGACACCACGTCGACGTTGTCGCCGGCCTCGATATCGAGCCCGACAAACCGGGCCCGCTTGCCGTATTTCGCCTCGACCAAGTGCCGCCAGTTGCGCTCCGCCTTGTTGACCGGCGCCACGCGCGCACCGACGTGCAGCACCGACACCGGGCCCGATCGGCGGGTGCCGGCGACAATATCGAGCAGCCCATCGACCTCACGCGCGGCGCTGGTGCCCACCACTTTGATTTGCGCTGGCTGATCTGCCACGCCGCGCCCCGCGTTCAATCGCGTACGATCAGGATGTGGAGGCGCCGTGGACCATGCGCCCCCAGCTCGAGCTGCTGTTCGACGTCGCCGGTACGCGAGGGCCCGGTCACGGTGTTGACGGTTCGCGGCATGACGCCCTCACCGTAGCGTGCGCGCAGGCGCGTGAACACCTCTTCCAACGGCCCCACGACGTCGACCTCGCGCAGGATGACCACGTGCGTTTCGGGTAGCAGATTGAGCGACGTGGGGTGCTCCGGCCCGGATGCAAAGACCAAGGTGCCGGTTTCGGCGATGCCCGCGAGCGCACCGGTGACGGCAACGCGATCGGCGTCCTCGGGCAGGCCGCGCCGCTTCTCCAGCATCGGCCGGCTGCTCCAGTCATAGCGATCGAGCGCGGGATCCGGCGCCATGACGACACGGGCCGGCAAATTGTTCGACGCCAGGTAATCCGTCACGGCGCCCGGTACGTCGGCCGCCGCAGCACGGGCGGTCGTTGCCTGGTTGAAGGTCGCCCACTGCTCCAGCAGGCGCACCCGATCGTCCTGCGTGCCCGCAGTCCGCGCCGGCACGATATTGACGGGATGCTCGCGCAGCCGCGCCTCGACGGCGGCGCGCGCGTCACCCGACAACGCGCCACGCTTCAGGGAGCGGCGGATGGCGCCCAGCACCTGATCGCGCGCGCTCATCGCCGGGCACCACCACGCGCGCGCCACTGCGCGTGGAATGTGCCGCCGCGCTGCGGCGCGGGAAAATCGCGGTAGCGCGTCCAGCCGCCGGCCAGCGGCAGCCAGGCGTAGCGACCGGCGGCGCGGCCGAACAGCGCCAGCGTGCGGTTGGCGATGCCGGTCAGGCGGCGGTAGAGCGCCGGCCGCCGCGCGAGGAACGCCCATAACGCCAGCCCCTGGCGGATCGACGCCGGCGTCAAGTGACGTTCGAACTCGCGTTCGCGCCAGTGCCGCATCAGCTTGGGCAGTGGAATGCGCACCGGGCACACGCTTTCGCAGCGGCCGCAGAACGTCGAGGCGTTGGGCAGGTTGCCGGCTTCCTCGACGCCGATGAGCTGCGGCGTCAAGACGGCACCGATCGGCCCGGGATAGACCCAGCCATAGGCGTGGCCGCCGATGGCGCCGTAGACCGGGCAGTGATTCATGCAGGCGCCGCAGCGGATACAGCGCAGCATGTCCTGCATCTGGGTGCCCAGCACGCCGCTGCGCCCGTTGTCGAGCAGCACCACGTGATACTGCGCCGGACCGTCGGGATCGCCGGGCCGCTTGGGGCCGGTGTTGAAGGTGGTGTAGCTCGACGATTCCTGGCCGGTAGCCGAGCGCGCCAGCACGCGCAGCAAGGTGGCGGCATCCTCCAGGGTCGGGATCACCTTCTCGATGCTGGCGATCACGATGTGCACGCGCGGCAGAGTGTTGCCCAGATCGGCGTTGCCTTCGTTGGTGACCAGCATCGAGCTGCCAGTCTCGGCGACCAGGAAATTGGCACCGGTGATGCCGACATCAGCCTCCTGAAACCGTCGGCGCAATACCTGGCGCGCCTCGGCGACCAGGTCGCTGCGTTCGGTCAACCGTTTATCGAAGCCGAGCTTGCGGTGATGCTCCAGGAACGTGTCGGCGACCTGGTCCTTGGTCAGATGCACCGCCGGCGCAATGATGTGGCTTGGCGGCTCGCGGCGTAGCTGGATGATGTATTCGCCGAGGTCGGTCTCGACCGGCTCGATGCCGTTGGCCTCGAGATGCTCATTGAGCGCGATTTCCTCGGCGATCATCGACTTCGATTTGGTCACCGTGCGCGCGCCGGCTTCACGGCAGATGTCGAGGATGATGCCGCGCGCGTCAGCGGCCGTCGGCGCCCAGTGCACGTGGCCGCCGTGCGCCGTCACCTTGGTCTCAAACGCCTCGAGATAAAAATCGAGATGGGCGAGCGCGTGGTTCTTGATATCGCGCGCGCGGTCTCGCAGAGCCTCGAACTCGGGCAGCCGTTCAACGGCCTGGCGACGGCGCTCGGAGAAGCCGACCTTGAGCAAGGCCAGTGACTGCTGGAGATTGCCGTCGACCAACGCGTGCTCGACATTGTCCTTGAAGGCATGGGCGGTCGACTGCATGGCTTGGTCTCTGTTGTCGCGCTACGGTGTTTCGGGCTCGCCGATGGCGGCGATGTCGCCCATGCCGGCCAGCACCTCGGCAGTGTGGCGAACCCGTACTGCCTTCCCGTCGCGCTGCAGCTTGCCCGCCATGTTCATCAGACAGCCGAGATCGCCGGCGAGCAACGTGGTGGCACCTGTCGCGCCGATGGCGGCGGTCTTGTCGATCAGCATGGCATTGGAAATGTCGGGATACTTGACGCAGAACGTGCCGCCGAAGCCACAGCACACTTCGGGGTTCGCCATCTCGACAAGCTTCAGTCCATCGACAGAAGCCAGCAGCGCGCGTGGCTGCGCCTTGACGCCAAGCTCACGCAGGCCCGAGCACGAGTCGTGGTAGGTAACGCTGCCCTCGTAGCGTGCCGCAACGCGCCGCACGTCCAGCACATCGACCAAGAAGGACATCAACTCGTGCGTCTTGCCGGCCACCGCCTCGGCCCGACATTGCATGTCGGGATCATCGTCGAACAGAGCGGGGAAATGATGCGCGATCATGCCACCGCAGGAGCCTGACGGAACGACCACGTGATCAAAGCCTTCAAAGGCTGCGATCACCCGTGCCGCCACCTTGCGTGCATCGCCCCTGTCACCCGAATTATAGGCCGGCTGGCCGCAGCAAGTCTGCGTGTCGGGCACCACCACGCGGCAGCCGGCATCCTCCAGCAGCTTCACCGCCGCGAAGCCGACCGACGGGCGGAACATGTCGACCAGACAGGTGACGAACAGGCCGATCGTCAATCCGAGGCCTGGCGGCCGATCGGATGGCGCGGGTGCGGAAACCGGCGGATGGGTCATGAAAAGGTCATACGGGATGCCGACGGAGGGGACAATGCCATGGGCGTATGGCGGCCCAGCATCGGGGGCACATTGCCGCATATTGTATTGAACGCGTCGGCAGCTTACTTTGAGGTCTCAGATGGAGAGGAAATTGGTCAAGGGCCCGAACCCCCCGGTCGTTTGAAGACCGCATTAAAGGCACTGGTGAGCTCACTCAGCGTCGCGGTGAGTTCGTCGGGCTCGACGATCCGAGTTGCCAGTGCCCGCCCGTGTTCCACAGCCTGCTTGCGTGCACTGGCCAGAACGCCGGGTTCCAGCAACAGCATGGTTGCGTACCCCAGCGCCGTGGTTTGCCGTTCGAGATCAGCCAGATACGGCAGGAGATTGACGCGCCGCCAGGCCGGCAGGGCGCGGCAAGGCGCATCGGTCTGAAACGCCTTCATGCTCTCGCTGGACAGCTTCTTGGCGCGATAGAACGCATGCACGACGGTAAAAGTGCCATCGTCCAGTGCCGACACGTCGTTCAGCAGCCGGTCATACACCGGCGTATCGAGCGGTTCGGGCAAGGCGTAGGGATGCCGGCCGTGCTCGATGTTGGCGCGAATCGCGGCCCAGTCGGTATCTTC
>Ga0187894_10005890_pt1 | contig 12253 bp, 14 predicted proteins | sample GBC1701081metaG_FD_136650 | JGI IMG/M metagenome (GOLD analysis project Ga0187894, IMG submission 136650) | White microbial mat communities from a lava cave in the Kipuka Kanohina Cave System on the Island of Hawaii, USA - GBC170108-1 metaG ... | reverse complement strand
CGCGAAGTTTACAAATCTCGCGGCGAGTTTCTTGTGAATTTATTCAAAACCGAGATGAATCTAACCGCAACATCACCCGAAGGCGCGTTCTACACAATGCTCGACGTGCGCGAACTCGGCGACGATATCGAGACGGCCGAAAAATGTTTGCAAAATCGTGTCGTCACCGTTCCGGGCGTCGCGTTCGGTGACGAGGCAAAAGGTTTTTTACGAATCTCGTTCTGTAATACCGAAGGGCGAATGGTTGAAGGCGTGCGTCGGATGAGGGAAATTTTATAATGAAAATTTCATGCATGCTCTTACTGTACTTTTTTAATGGCAGTTGCCGGCTTTGGGCAACATTTCGCAAATAAATGTGAAGATATTTTAGAACTTTAATTTCTTTAGATCTTGACGATTTGAAAAGAAAGAGAGTATTTCTATCTGCCGGTGTTTGACGCGATAGTATAGGCTATTGAATCGCAAAATAGTTGCACGTCGAACTCCCTTGCGGCTAGGTGATTCGGGGAACATCGCCGGTTGAGTTGTGATCAGGACGAGCGTTGATTCTATCTTATTGGCAAGCCTTTGAATTTCACGTTCGGAAAAATTCTCCTCCAAATATGAGACTGATTGGGGGAGTTGTTCCAAGCGTTGTCGGTCCAAAGGACCTTATAACCACTTTTCATAGATGACGCGAGCTTCGGAATTGGGGTTTAACTTACCGGCATCAGCGTCGGCAAGTCCGCGGTCGATAGAATCTTTTTCTGCATCTGAGATTTCGTCCCACCAGTCGCGATCATTCTGCTCCTTCAAATCCGTGATCTTTTCGAGCAATCTGACGTCGTCAATGACGGAAAGCCATTGAATAAGTTCTATTTTGCGTTCCTGAAGGTTGGTTGCCATACGTAAGTTATTATCCCAGATTAAGCATTAGAAAGAGTAATGATGTCTCTTTTGGTTTCTTCTTTATGATTTCTTTGCGTTCTTTGCGTCTTTGCGTGAGATAAAAGATTTTTTTCACGCAAAGCCGCAAAGGACGCAAAGGAAGAAAAATAGGATGAAAACTCCTATTGCGTAATCCGGGATTATACAACTGAATTCTTTGCGAGCGGCAGTGGAAAATGCTCTCTCAGAATACTTTAAAGTAATACCAACAATTGGTATATTCTAATTGGGAAAAATTTATGGCTAAGAACACCTCGATTTTGTTGGGAGATTACTTCGATAACTTTATAAATCGACAAATACAAGTCGGCAAATTCTCTTCGGCAAGTGAAGTTATTCGAGCTGCTTTAAGAATGTTTGAATACGAAGAGACGAAAAAAACAGAATTGATAGAAGAACTGAAAAAGGGTGAAAAATCCGGATTTGTAAAAAGCTTTGATCGACAAAAGTTTTTAAGAAACCTGCGCCAAAAGCACGCTCGTAAACAGTGAAATATAAACTCAGTAACGAAGCGGCAGCCGACCTTGAAAACATCTGGCTTTATACTTTTGTAACTTGGTCACCAGAGCAAGCGGACAGATACTACAATTTGCTGCTGGATGAGATCGAATATCTTGCGGAGAACCCACGCGGGGGAAAAGATTACGGTCATGTCCGAGAGGGATATTTAAGATCGCGCGTTAAGTCACATTATATTTTCTACAGGATAAATTCAAAGGAAAACTTAGTCGAAATTATTAGGATATTGCATCAACGAATGGATATAGAAGCAAGGCTAAACGACTGATACACAATGCGGCATTTTTTCTAAAGGCATTATGAAGCTATATCGAGTAGGAATTCTAGGCGCTACAGGAACGGTTGGACAACGGTTTGCGCAGCTTTTAGAAAATCATCCGCAGTTTGAGATAACTGCGATGGCGGCTTCGGACCGTTCAGCGGGGAAAGTTTATTCTGAAGCGTGTGCGTGGAAACTGCCGGGCTCAATTCCGCGAAATGTTCGCGACATAGTCGTCTCGCCGATCGAGCCGCCGCTCGATTGCGACATTGTGTTTTCGAGTTTGCCTTCGTCAGTCGCTCGCGAGACCGAGGAGGCGTTTGCACGAGCGGGTTATCCGGTGATCTCAAATTCGTCGAGTTATCGAATGGACGAGGACGTGCCGCTGTTGATACCAGAGATCAACGCCGAACACGTCGGGCTGATCGATAAGCAGCGTGAGAATCGCGGATTTGCGAAAGGCTTTATCGTTACGAATCCGAACTGCGCGGTTATCACGTTCGCTCCGCCGCTCGCGGCGCTGCATCGCAAATTCGGTGTCGAATCTTGCATCGTCACAACGTTGCAGGCGATCTCGGGCGCGGGTTATCCGGGCGTCGCGTCGCTCGACATCACCGACAACGTCTTCCCATACATCGCGGGCGAAGAGCCGAAAGTCGAGACCGAAGCGCAAAAAATACTCGGCACATTTGCCGACGGCGCTATCGAAAAGGCTGATTTTACGGTGTCGGCGCAGTGTTTTCGCGTAAATGTTGTCGATGGCCACATGGCGTCGCTTCGCGTGAATCTGAAACAAACCGCCACGCTCGAAGAGGTTGTCGATGCGATGCGTGGGCTTCCGTCACTCGATCTGCATTCGTCGCCCGAGCGTTTTATCGATGTAACGGACGAGCCTTCGCGACCGCAGACGCGGCTTGATCGCGATAACGGAAATGGAATGACGATCACGGTTGGACGAGTTTTTCCCGACACGGTTTTTGATTACCGGTTTGTCGCGTTATCGCACAACACCGTTCGCGGCGCCGCAGGCTGTGCGATACTGAATGCGGAGTTGCTGATTGCCAAAGGAATTATTTAACGCAGAGATCGCTGAGAACGCAGAGTAGGAAGAAGTCAAAAAGAAGAGTATTTATGAGTGTTGATATTTGATTTTATCTTTTTACTCTGCGATCTTTACGGTCTCTGCGTTAAAATTGTCTTTCATGATTGAACGATACACATTGCCCGAGATGGGAGAGGTCTGGTCGCTTGAGAATAAATTTCAGAAGTGGCTCGATGTCGAGATCGCGGTGTGCGAAGTGCACGCGGAGGACGGCACAATTCCGGCTAAAGCGTTGGCAGAGATCAAATCGAAAGCGGCGTTCACAGTCGAACGGATCAATGAGATCGAGAAGACGACCGATCACGACGTGATCGCGTTTACGACGAATCTTGCGGAGAATATAGGCGATGCCGCGCGGTTTGTGCATTACGGGCTGACGTCGAGCGACGTTGTCGATACCGCGAATGCATTACTGCTAAAAGATTCGTGCGACATTTTGCTTGCGAAGATCGATGCTCTGCTCGAAGTTTTAAAACGCCGGGCGTTTGAGTTCAAAGACACGCCGCAGATCGGGCGCACGCACGGCATTCATGCTGAGCCGACTTCGTTCGGGCTTGTGTGGGCGTTGTGGTACTCGGAGATGCAGCGTAATAGGGATCGATTGCGAAAGGCCAAAAAACTTATTTCTGTTGGCAAAATTAGTGGTGCGGTTGGCGCGTTTGCTCATCTCGATCCAAAGATCGAGGAAAAAGTTTGTTGGAAATTGGGATTAGAATGGGCGGACGTTTCTACACAAGTAATTCAGCGTGACCGTTACGCTGAGTATCTCTCGACGTTGGCAATTATTGCTTCGACTCTGGAAAAGATCGCTTTGCAAGTCAGGCATTGGCAGCGGACGGAGGTTCGCGAAGCGCAAGAGGCATTTAAGAAAGGCCAGAAAGGTTCGTCGGCAATGCCTCATAAGCGAAATCCGATTCTCTCGGAGCGCATCTGCGGAATGGCGCGCACAGTTCGTGCGAACGCGATCGTCGGACTCGAGAACGTAGCTCTTTGGCACGAACGCGACATCTCACATTCGTCGGCTGAACGTATTGTTTTGCCTGATTCGTCCGCCGTCACCGACTACATTCTCGCGAAAGCCACGAGCTTGCTCGACACTCTCGTCGTTTACCCCGAAAACATGCTCAAGAATCTTGCGATTACGCGCGGCCTTGTTTTCAGCGGCCAGCTTTTACTTGCTCTTACGCAAAAAGGCGTCTCGCGTGAAGACGCTTATGCGTGGGCGCAGCGCAATGCGATGAAAGTTTGGGACGAAGGCGGCGAATACTTTGATATCGTAAAAAGAGACGCGGACATCGCATCGAAACTAACTTCCGACGAGATAGAACGCGTCTTTGATCTGCGACATTACCTTCGCAATGTCGATAGAGTTTTTGAAAGGGTTTTTAAGTTAGGCAGCGACCAGTAGAGGTTTTGGTTCCGGCAGTCTTTGACCCGACGATCGATAATGTTTGATCATTAGTTTTAGTGCGGTTTGAGTTTCTTTTAGAGCCTTTTCGCGCGTGTCTCCAAATGCCGAGAGCCCGGGAAACTCATCGCAAATACCGATAAATCCCTCATCTTCCTCGCTCCAGAAAATATGAATCGTGTATTTATTTTCCATGCTGCAAGTATTCTATTGCCGCCAAAAGCTGTCGCACCTGATAAGGCATTGCCTTTCCATTAACATTCTGAAAATTCAAATTCCGGTTTTGCTCCGCCAACAAATTCGGATGCTCGTAAATGAAGTGCGAAACAGTTGTTCTCTTATACTCAAAACCATGACATTCCGCGAGGTAGCAAACGTCCGGGAAGCTAAGATTTCTTGCTGAATTCCGAGCTTTCTCAAGCAGTTTATCACACTTGCTCATGGTCAAATTTAAAAAAATCGGGCAATTACACCCTCAACGATAAAGAGGAATTGCCCGCGTCTTTGATCTGCGACATTACCTTCGCAATGTCGATAGAGTTTTTAATCGTGTGTTCGAGTAATCACGCTCGGCCGTAATACGCTTTGACCTCGGGCTGCGTGAGCAGGATCACCGTTGTCAGTCCGGCGGCAAAACCGATAACATCGCAGGCAAGAATACACACCATTTGAATTATGGCGGCAGTTAGGCACAGACCGTAGGCCGGTGTCCTTTGAAGTCCCTTTATCCCCGAGATGAGCGATAAAAGTCCTGCGACAAATACGAGTATCGGCAGCGGGATTGCGATCAACCCGATTCCGAACGATGCGACACCGATCACCAAAATGTAGAAAAAGTAGATGATGCCGTAGATGATCTGAAGCGCACCTACGACCGTCTGCACGATGCCGATTGCCTGCACCTTTCCGGGGAAACCTCCGTCGATTTGATAGCTCATAGTTTTATGCCGACCATTTTTCGGCAAAATTGCCGACGATCGGTAGTTTTGTCATTTGATTGCCATACGCTTTCACGGCTGCATAAATGAAGCCGCCGACCCAAGCGAGAAATGCCCCGAGATAAAGCAAGAAAAAAAGCGTGCCAATGATCCATCCGAGTGTTTCTGAAGCCATACCGACGACGAAGCCCAGAATTAATCCGACGACCAAGAGAGCGATCCAAATTATAATGATCGCGACTATCCATAGCAGCGACTGGATCGAGTGAAAACGCACGAATTTGTTTTCCTTTTCGATAAAGATCAGAATGAGTGCGATTATTCCGATCGGGTAACCGAGAGCTGCGGCGATATTGGCGTCTAAGCCGATAGCTGATTTTTGACCATCCATTAGTTTCTTTTCCCTCCAAAAAAAAGAATCAACAGGAGAAACACAATTTTTTTAAATGAACCGTAAGACAGGTGAAATCTACCACAAGCCGTTGCCAAAAACAACAAACTAAGCCACAATCTACAATTTATTTCGGAGCGGTATGATGAAAGCAAAAGTTTATGTGACGCTAAAACCAAGCGTGCTCGACCCGCAGGGCAAGGCGATTCACCATTCGGTTGAGCTGCTGGGCATTGACGGAATCGGTGACATTCGACAGGGCAAGTATTTCGAGATCGCGTTTGAAAACGGCATCGCCGAGGACGCGGCCCGCGAGGCTGCGGAGAAGATCGGCAAAGACGTGCTCGCAAATCCCGTGATCGAAGATTATCGAGTGGAGATCGATGACTGATCCAGAACTGCATTGGAGTGTGGTTATCGATGTGCTGAATGACATGCAAGCACAGGGGATACTCGCAAAGTATGCTATTGGCGGAGCGATGGCCGGAATTCTTCATGACGAGGTCATATCGACTATAGATCTGGACATTTTCTTTTTCTTTACCAAACAACAGTCAGGATTGGTGCTCTCGATGGAAGAGGTTTACGATTACGCACGGGAGAAGGGTTTCGTTTTTGATCACGAATTCATCCATATCCATGGCTGGCTTGTTCAGTTTGTTGAAGCGTCGCTCGAACCGCTTTGGAGGGAGTCTGTCGAGCGAGCGGACATCATGGTCATTGACAGCCGGGACGTTCCGGTAATGCGTCCGGAGCATCTGGCCGCGATGTGGTTGTCAGCCGGTCGCACAAAGGACCGCGTAAAGATCGAGGCGTTTGATGACAGCGGCGTGATAGATAGGGAAAAGCTAGGTGATGTTCTCACTCGCTTTGGTATGATGGATAAATGGAAAGCGATGCAGCGGGGTTTGTCCGCTAAGTATCAATTCTGAAGATGAAAGCTATCGAGCAATTAAAACGGTCAAAAGCCAAGTTGAGAAACTACACGCGAAGCCTCACTCCGACCGAGAAGATCCGCCAGACGGAGCTGCTGCAAAAGAGGCACTTTGCGTTGCTTGAAGCACGAGAAGCTAATGGCGGCCGTGCCATACCGGCCAAATGGCTTAGGTGGAAACAAGCGCAGGACGAGATCAGATGAAGTTTGGCGTAGTAGTTTTTCCAGGTTCGAATTGCGATCACGATGCTTATCACGTCGTATCAAAACACGTCGGCCAGCCGGTCGATTTTATCTGGCACAAAGAAACTAATCTTAAATGTTTCGATGCGGTGATCGTGCCGGGCGGATTTTCGTATGGCGATTATCTGCGTGCGGGTGCGTTGGCGAGGTTTTCGCCGGTGATGAAAGCGATAAAAGATTTTGCGGCGGAAGGGAAATTTGTTTTTGGTATCTGCAATGGCTTTCAGATCTTGTGCGAAGCCGGTTTGCTGCCCGGTGCGCTAAGGCGAAATGCAGGTCTGCATTTTAGCTGCAAGCATGTAAATCTCAAGCTCGAAAACTCAAACACGCCATACACCACCGAGGTCGATCCGGCAAAAGTTTTGTCGATACCGATCGCACACGCTGAGGGGAATTACACCTGCGACGACGCGACGTATCACTCGCTCGAAGAAAATAACCAGATCGTTTTTCGATATTGCGACGAGAACGGCGAGATCACCGACGACGCCAACCCAAACGGCTCGCGTGCCAACATCGCCGGCATTTGTAACGTCGATCGCAACGTCCTCGGCATGATGCCGCACCCCGAACGCGCGTGCGAAGAGCTGCTCGGCTCAAACGACGGACGTGAGATATTTCGCTCGCTCAACAAGGCCATCGAATTGGCACACGCAGCATAAAAAAAGAAGATGCGTTCGTCGGGGTGTCGCGTGTGGCGGGATCGCCAAGCTGATCGCGAGGCCGTTGCAAATGTGCCCCGCGAATAATAAACTTGCACTTACCTTTGATCCTGCTCACTTATGAACGAATGGGTACGACGCCATCTGGTTTGTCCGCGAGATAAACAACAGCTCGAATTGTCTGATAACAAACTGATCTGTACGGCAGGGCATACTTATCCGATCGTAGAAGATATTCCGATAATGTTAGTCGATGACGCCGAAACGACGCACGGTTATATCGAGCAGACATTGGAAAGTATCAAACAGAGCGAAACTTTTATTGATGAGTATGGAGATTCTGAAAACGAATCAGGTGATCAAGCTGCGATTGATAAATTTGTGCAAGGCGAAGTGCCTTATACTTCCGGCATTTTATATCTTGCGGTGCAACACAAATTAACCCGTTATCCGATTCCTGAGACTCGTCTGCCGCAAGGACACGGCGAAAGGCTGTTGGATATTGGTTGTAATTGGGGTAGATGGACGATTGCCGCCGCCCGCAAAGGTTATCAACCGATTGGAATTGATCCGAGTTTGCAAGCGATTTTGGCAGCACGTCGGGTTTCCAAGCAATTAGAAGTTAAAACTGATTTTGTGGTTGGTGATGCCAGATTTTTGCCGTTTGCCGAAGATGCTTTCGAGACGGTTTTTTCATACAGCGTTTTTCAACATTTTAGCAAAGAAAACGTTCGGACTTGTTTGGATGAGGTAGTCCGGGTTCTTAAAAAAAATGGTAAGACACTTTTTCAAATGTCGAACAAATACGGCATTCGACAATTTCAGCAATATCGTCGTCGGGGTTACACGGAAGGCAAAGATTTTGAGATTCGATATTGGACGCCCTCCGAGTTAATGGAAACTTTTGAAACTAAATTCGGCGAAACAAAAATGACGACGGATTGTTATTTCGGTTTGGGCATCCAGGGCAAAGACGTTGACCTTCTGCCCTTAAAGTATAAAGTCGTGATTTATTCGTCGGAAATTTTACGGAAAATCAGCGGTGTCATCAAACCACTGACCAAAGTTGCCGATAGCGTTTATCTGGAATCAATCAATCAAAAAAAATCTTGATTTTTAATAAATTTAGTGAGCGCAATTTTAGGAATAAATACATTTCACGCGTGTTCGTCTGCCGCGTTGATTATTGACGGCGAGCCGATTGTGGCTTTGGCGGAAGAGCGTTTAAATCGCGTTAAGTATTATGCGGGTTTTCCGAAACTTTCGATCAAACGGTGTCTGGAGATTGCCGGCATTTCGTTTGCTGAGATCGACGCCGTCGCAGTCGGTCGCGACTCGACGGCGAATCTGCACAAAAAGCTCGAATTTGCATTGCGACATCCGGCAAAACTTCTGAACCTGGCAAAGATCCGTAGCAAGTCAAAGACCTTCGACGATCTTAAAAGTTTGATTGCGACGGAATGCGAGGTCGAGGCCTCAAAATTAAATTTCAAAAGTTACAACGTCGAGCACCATCTCGCACATACGGCTTCGGCTTATTTTGCTTCCGAATGGGAACATTCCGCCGGAATTACGATTGACGGTTCGGGAGATTTTGTTTCGTGTCTGTTGTCGGAATGCGTCGGCGATGAAATCAAACCGCTGAAAAAAGTTTTCGTGCCGCATTCTTTGGGAACGCTTTACACGGCAGTTTGTCAGTTTATCGGCTACGAAAAATATGGCGATGAAGGCAAAGTGATGGGACTTGCACCGCTCGGCAGCGATAAATATCAAGGCTTTTTTGAAGAAATGCTCAAACCGACTGATGACGGATTTGAATTGAACTCCGAATATTTTTTGCCCTTCGGTGCAAATCAAGGAATGGAAATCAACGACGCGGGCGATATGATCGTCCACCGGCTTTATTCCGACAAATTTATCAAAGAATTTGGCGAACCTCGGACGCGACACGGCGAAATTACGCAACGCGATATGGACATCGCCTTCGGATTGCAAAGGATTTTCGAAAAATATTATGTGCACTTGCTCGATGCTCTGCACAAAAAAGTTCCCACCGAAAGAGTTGCTATGGCCGGCGGCTGCGCCTTGAACAGCGTTGCGAACGGCAAGCTGCTGCTCGAAACGCCGTTTCGCGAAACCTGCATTCAACCGGCGGCAGGCGACGACGGGTTAGCTCTTGGTTCGGCGCTTTACGTCAGCAATTCGATTTTGAAAGAACGAAGGCGCTGGGTTATGAAGAATGCGTATCTCGGCGACGAGTATTCGGATTCGTTTATCAAATCAGAACTCGGTCGTTACAAATTGTCTTATCAGGAATTGAATCGAGAAGCACTTTTAGAGCGAACGTCGGATGAAATTAAAAACGGCAACGTCGTCGGCTGGTTTCAGGGCCGAATGGAATGGGGGCCGCGAGCGCTCGGCAATCGTTCGATTCTCGCACATCCCGGTTTTCCGAACATGAAGGACATTTTAAATGCGCGCATTAAACATCGCGAGGCGTTTCGACCGTTTGCTCCGTCGGTTTTGCAAGAGCGTCAGAGCGAAATTTTCGAGCAGGATCATCCGTCGCCGTTCATGCTCCACGTCTATAAAATTCGTCCCGAATGGCGTGAGAGACTGTCGGCGGTAAATCATGTTGACGACACCGGACGACTTCAGAGCGTGGCTCGCGATGAAAATCCGCTCTACTACGATCTGATCAAATCGTTTGAATCGAAAACCGGAATTCCGATAATTCTGAACACGAGTTTTAACGAAAACGAGCCAATCGTCTGCCAGCCGTTCGAAGCGATCGAGTGTTTCTCAAGGACAAAAATGGACGTGCTGGTCATCGGTTCGTTCTTTTGCAAAAGGGACGAATAATGGATTTTAAGATCGAAGAAGTTCCTGAATTAAAAGGCTTTACGGTCGAATGGTCGGAGAAAGGAAATTATTTTCTGTCGCGCAAAAACGTGATCTATCGCTCGGCAGACCTCACTCCGCCGTTTACAAAATTCGCCGTTGTCGAAGCACCTTTTTGGAAACGGTTAGCGGCCAATTTTCGACTGGCCCAGCGGCTACTTCGTTTTCAGGTTACGAACATTATTCCGCTCGGCAACGGAGATGTCTTTGTTTCGTTTGATAAGTCGGTCGGCATTATTCGCAACGGCGAGTACATTAATCTGAAAGGTTTGATTCGCCCGTGCCGTGTCTTGCGCTCGGCCTGTGCGGCGGATGAGAAGGGCAACATTTTTTTTGGAGAATATCTTGCCAATGACGAGCGCGGCGAGATGCGAATTTACAGATACCGAACCGGCGGCGATTCGGTCGAGGTCGTTTATACTTTTGCACCAAACTCGATAAAGCACGTTCACGGAATTTATTTCGACGAGTTTACGAAGTCGCTTTTCTGTTTGACCGGCGATGATTTGCACGAATGCCGAATCTTACAAACAACGGACGAATTTCAAAACGTCACGGACGTTGGGCAAGGCGACGAAACATGGCGGGCGGTGAGTTTGCTTTTTACGGAAAGTCATTTGTTCTATGGAATGGACGCCGAGTTTCGCACGAATCACATTTTTCAATTTGAACGTAAAAGCTGTGAGAGAAAATCTTTAGGCGAAGTCAGCGGAACGGTTTTTTATTCAAAGAAAATCGGAGATGATCTGTTTTTTACGACTACCGCAGAGGATGCTCCGAGCCAAAAAGAAAATGTCGCGGCAATCTGGCAAGTTACGAAAGACGGTGTTTTACAAGAACTTATCAAATTCCAAAAAGACTCCTGGCATCCTTCGCTATTTCAATTCGGCACGATTCACTTTCCGAATTTTAAACGCTTGGAAGACGAACTCTATTTTTATCTGATCAGTGTGGAAAACGATAATCGGACTTTTAGAATTTCAAAGAATTAAATAGCCTGAGTTCAGGATAAAAAATTATTTACCACAGAGACACAGAGTTTTAATTTGATTTGAGCAAATTTCCGGCATGCTGGTTTGTTTTCACTGACAAAGTCCAATTACTAGCAGACTTTTATAATCCGGATTACGCAATAGGAATTTTCATCCTATTTTTCTTCCTTTGCGTCCTTTGCGGCTTTGCGTGAAAAAATTCTTTTATCTCACGCAAAGACGCAAAGAACGCTAAGAAATCACAAAGAAGGGACCAAAAGAAAAATCATTACTCTTTTCTAATGCTTAATCTGGGATAATTTTACTCTGTGTCTCTGTGGTTTGATTTTCCTTAACCCGAACTGATGTTAAATAAGTTGCGAGCAAAGATGTTTGCACTCCGTTTAAATTTCATTGACGATTAAACCGTCATTGGAAAGGTTCCAATCTAAAACCTCGACATTTTCTTCGGCATCGAGAATTTCTTCGACTTCCTTTTTGCGTCCTTCTTTGCAGAAAAAGGCGATGCAGCCGCCGCCGCCCGCGCCGCAGACTTTTGGTGCTATCGCGCCGTATGCGAGAGCGGTGTCGATGAGGTGATCCATCTGCGGCGTGGTGATGTTCGGGCTTAGGCGTTTTCGCTGCGGATGTGCGGCGGAGAGAATTTCGCCAACGGCGTCCCAAGCACCCGCGCGAAGGGCGGCGCGCATTTTTAATGACGTGTCGCGGATGCCTTCGAAAATCTCGAAGATCTCTTTGTCGCCGTCGATGTGACGCTTCGTGATGTCCCAATTATTTGTGCCGGAGTCGTGAGGTTCGCCGGCGTAGCAGATTGCGATGCGGCGTTCGAGGATCGCGGCGTCGACGTTGAGAGATTCGCGTTTCATGCCGTCGGCGGCGAAATTTATACACGCCACGCCGCCATATTGCGCCGAGTAATAATCCTGAAAGCCGGTTGGAACTTTGATGACCTGGCATTCGACGTTGGCAGCGATCGG
>Ga0187894_10005888_pt1 | contig 12257 bp, 12 predicted proteins | sample GBC1701081metaG_FD_136650 | JGI IMG/M metagenome (GOLD analysis project Ga0187894, IMG submission 136650) | White microbial mat communities from a lava cave in the Kipuka Kanohina Cave System on the Island of Hawaii, USA - GBC170108-1 metaG ... | reverse complement strand
GGCCCACGGCATCGGCAAAGTCTCCTTTGCCGCCTTTATGACCTGTCACCCATGTGCCCGGTCTAAAGTGTTACCTATGTACCCGGTCCGGACCCCCCTCCGCCCCTTCGGGGCACCTCCCCAACTGCGTTGGGGAGGAAATCAGGGCGGCAGCAAGCCCAGCGCGCGCTTCAGCCCCTCGGTATCGCCCAGCACCCAGATCCGGTTGATGCGGCCGCCGCCGGTCGTGAAGAACGCCGCACCGGCCCAGCCGATCGGTTTGCCGGACGGCGTCTCGCCCCACAGCGGGCCGCGATGGATACCGGTGAACATCATCTGTGCGGCGGCGCGCCCGTCATCGGTGCTGATGAGGTCGTCGATCCGGCAGTGATAGTCGCCGAACGCAGCATGGATCTTGCGCATGTAGCCGATGAAACCTTCGGCACCCTGCCGCAGCTCACCGATGGATCCGCGAAAATCGAGGTCGGGGCTGAGAATGGCACGGGCCACGCCCTCGTCGGCATGGTTCCACATGTCATGATAAAACCGTTCAACCAGCCGGCGACTCTCGTGATCGGTCATGGAATACCCTCGCGGCTGACGTTTCCGTGTTTTGGCGCCGTCGATTGAGGCGCTACGATGCACGATCCTATTGTGCCCGGGAGGCCGTGTGACCGTCATCCTCCGCATCGCCGCCCTGATGGTGGCCGCCATCGCCGCCATCGCACGACCTGCTGCCGCCAAGGACGAACTCGTCATCGGCATGACGCAGTATCCGTCGTCGTTCAATCCCAACATCGGCGCGATGCTGGCCAAGACCCTGGTCGAAGGCATGACCTTCCGGCCCATCACGGCCTGGGATCCGGATTGGAAGCTGGTCTGCCTGCTGTGCACGGAGCTGCCCACCCTGGAGAACGGCGGTGCCGTGATCGAGGAGTACGCCCCGGGCAAGAAGGGCATTGCCGTTACCTATACGTTGCGACCGGACCTCAAGTGGGGCGACGGTACGCCGGTCACGACCAAGGACGTCGCTTTCACGATGGAGGTCGGCAGGCACCCGCAGTCGGGCATCGCCGCTGCCGAAGGCTATCGCCGCATCCTCAAGCTCGACATCAAGGATGACCGCACCTTCACGTTGCACAACGATCGCGTGACGTTCGACTATAACGCGACCGGCGATTTCCGGCTCCTGCCGGCGCATGTCGACCGACCCGTGTTCGAGGCCAACCCCGCCGACTACCGCAACAAGTCGAAGTACGAGACGGACACCACCAACCCGGCCCTGTGGTTCGGTCCCTATCGTGTCACCAAGACCGTGCCCGGGGCTTCGGTCGAGCTCGAGCGCAACCCGACCTGGAGCGGCAAGGCGCCCTACTTCAAGCGCATCGTATTCCGCATCATCGAGAACACGGCGGCGCTGGAGGCCAACCTGCTGTCCGGCTCGATCGACTACGTGATCGGCGAGCTGGGGCTGTCGCTCGACCAGGCGCTGGCCTTCGAGAAACGGCACAAGGATCGCTTCAACGTCGTCTACAAGCCCGGCCTGGTCTACGAGCACATCGACGTCAGGATGGACAATCCGGTCCTGGCCGATCGCCGGGTGCGCCTGGCTCTGATGCTCAGCATCGACCGCGAAGCGATTTCGACCCGGCTGTTCGAGGGCAAGCAGCCGGTGGCGCACAGCAACACCAATCCGCTCGACCCGATGTACAGCCCCGGCGCCAAGCACTACGCCTATGACGTCGCGGCCGCGCGCAAGCTGCTCGACGACGCCGGCTTCTCCGACATCCGCGGCGGCATCCGGTACAATGCCAAGGGAGAGAAACTGTCGTTCGAGCTGATCACGACGGCCGGCAACCGCAACCGCGAGCAGATCCAGCAGGTCCTGCAGAGTCAATGGAAGCAGATCGGCATCGACGTTCGTCTCAAGATCGAGCCGCCGCGAGTGTTCTTCGGCGAAACGGTGCACAAGCGGGGCTACAGCGGCCTGGCAATGTATGCCTGGGTCTCCTCGCCGCAGAGCGTGCCGCGCACGACGCTCCATTCGCAGGAGATCCCCAGCGAGGCCAACGGCTGGAGCGGTCAGAACAGCGGCGGCTACAAGAATCCGGAGATGGACCGCACGCTCGATGCCATGGAAGTCGAGCTCGATGTCGACAAGCGCAAGGCGCTGTTCGGCGAGATGCAGCGCATCTACACCGAAGACCTTCCCGTGCTGCCGCTCTACTTCCGCTCCGATGTCTTCGTCTTCCCCAAGGCGCTCAGGGGCATACGCCCCACCGGCCACCAGTTCGTGTCGACCCTGTGGGTCGAGGATTGGCGCTGGGATCCGGAGGGCAAGGATCAGGGAACTGGGATCAGATGAGATGATTGCTCCCGTGACGCTCACCGGCCATCACGTCCAGCTTGAACCGCTGGAGGAAGGGCATCGCGAGACGTTGCGTCCGGCGGCACAGGACCCGACGATCTGGACCTTCACGGCGTCGGCCCTGGGACCAGCGTTCGATCCCTGGTTTGACAACGCGCTGCGCCAGGCCGCCGCCGGTCACGAACTGCCGTTCATCGTGCGGCAGACCCGCGACGCCACGGTGGTGGGCAGCACGCGATACCTGGGAATCGAGGCCCGCCACAAGCGGGTCGAGATCGGCAGCACGTGGTATGCGCGCGACGTCTGGGCAAGCCCGGTCAACCCCGAATGCAAGCTGCTGCTGATGCGCCATGCGTTCGAGACGCTGAAGTGGCATCGCGTCGAATTCAAGACCGACGCGCGCAACCAGCGTAGCCGCGATGCCATCGCGCGCCTGGGCGCGCTCCAGGAAGGCATCTTCCGTCGCCACATGATCATGGCTGACGGTCACATCCGCGATTCCGTCTATTTCAGCGTCGTCGACACCGATTGGCCGAGCGTGAAAGCCGGCCTGGAGAAACGACTCGCACGCGGGTGATCGGACCGCATCCGATCACGACCGCCGCCGATGTTCTTCGACGGCACGGCGCCTTAAAGATCAGATGTGCCATGCGGCGATGGTCATTCGGCCGTGGCTCGCGTCATTACGACGACGTGCTAAACTTTTCCCACATGGAGCCACGCGCCCTGCCGACGTCGGGGCAGCACCAGTTGTATTCGTCTGACGCAGTGACGCGCGGGTGATGAAGGCGCAGCGGATGCGTGCACGCGATGATCGTGCGCGCTCGCGTGTGTTTGCCCGCGATCCCGGACCAGTGGCGTAGAGCGGATCGTCCGAACAATGCGAAGGAGGAGCGCCCATGGTCCATATCATCACGCGTCGCGACAGTCTTCGGCTGGGAGCCGGCGCCGCGGCTCTTGCGGTTGCCGGCAACGCATCCGCGCAGATCCCGACCAGCGCGGCCGCCGCGCCGAAGCTGGCGATTGAGGCGGGCGCCAGCCTGCGCATGCTGCGTCCGCAGCGTTTCGTGGAACCTGACGAGACCATCTTCCGCGCCAATTCGGCGAAATTCGCCAAGGAAACCGGCGTCGAGGTGCGGGTCGATCTTGTGGGCTGGGAAGATATCCGCCAGCAGACGGCTGTTTCGGCCAACACCGGCGCCGGTCCCGACCTCGTGGTCGGCTTTGGTGAGGATCCACATGTCTATGCCGACAAGCTGGTCGAGCTCACCGATGTGGCTGAATATCTCGGCACCAAATATGGCGGCTGGAAATTCCTGGGCGAGAAATACGGCAAGAAAGCCAACAGCAACAACTGGATTGGCCTGCCGATGGGCGGCGGCGTGGGTCCCACGGTATACCGCCGCTCAGCGCTGAAGGACGCCGGATACGACAGCGTTCCCAACGATCACGCCGGATTCCTGAAGCTCTGCCAGGCGCTGAAGAAGATCAACAAGCCGGCCGGCTTCGCGCTGGGCAATGCGGTGGGCGATGGCAACGGCTTCGCCAACTGGCTGTTGTGGTCGCACGGCGCCTCTCTCGTCGACGACGCGGGCAAGGTCACGATCAACAGCAAGGAGACGGTCGCAGCGCTGAAATATCTTACGGAGCTCTATCCCACGTTTGTCGCCGGCACGATGAGTTGGGGCGACCCGAGCAACAACCGCGCTTATGCCGCTAACGAAGTGTGGCTGACCTTCAACGGCGTATCGCTCTACTTCGCGCTGAAGAACGATCCGGCCACCCGGCCGATCGCCGACGATACCGTGCATGCACCGATCATGCGTGGCGTTGCCGACTCGCCGCCATGGTCGCCACTGGTGCTCAACGCGATGGTGTTCAAGCACTCGAAATTCCCCAACGCGGCCAAGGCCTATCTGCAGTTCATGATGGAGGCCGAGCAGTACGATCCTTGGCTGTCAGGCTGCCTCGGCTACTGGTCGCATCCGCTGAAGGCCTATGACAACAGCAAGGTGTGGGACAGCGACCCGCAGCTCACCCTGTTCCGCCAGTCCATGGACGCGCGCTACTGGAGTGGCTTCAAGGGTCCGATCACCCAGGCCGCCGGTGCCGTGGCCGCCGAGTACGTGCTGGTGCAGATGTGCGCCTCGGTCGCCTCAGGCAAGGCGACGCCGGAGGAAGCCGCCAAGGAAGCCGAACGCCGCACACGGCGGTATTATCGGACATAGAGGGCGCAACAGCCCGATCGCGGCAGCTGGCCCTTCCACCGCTGGTGGGAGGACCAGCCTGCGGTGATTCCTAGCGCAATAACCCGGCCACGGTCGACGCCGTGCGTTCAACGATGTCGCGCATGCCCTGTGTAACCGCTGCAGGATCTGCCGCGTCGAAATCACGAAACTGGTAAGCCGCATTCGGCTCGAGCACGATCGCATCGGGAAGGCGATCGACCGCGATCGCGCGTTGCATCAAAACAGCCTTGTCGCGTGTCCGGACGAGTCGAACCCTGAGGAAAATATTGGGACGCCACAATCCATCGCCTCCTATCCCTCCGGTCGCATAGCCGTGAACCGGCAGAATGGTATCGAGATACGCATCGGCGTCCGCAACGTTGACGGGCGGACTGTCCAGGAAACCAATCCGTGTACTCGGCTGATTGACCAGGCTGACCGAATACCCATTACGCTCGATCGCCTTGGCGAGGTTGTCTTGCAGGCCGGCGAGGGTGGCGAAGCCCTGGCTGGCGAAGATCGCGTCGAGCTTCGCGCCGCGGCTGTTGGAAACACTGACGTCGATCAGGGCGCCCACAAGCCCGAAAAATGCCCCAGGACTTCTTGCGACGACGGCACGTGTGGAATCAGGCGACGCAGGGGTTAGAATCGCGATCGAACTGATCCCGGCGGTCGGGCGGCTGTAGTCGATCGATGGCGTTCCACACGCACTCACCAAGAATGCCAGCGTGCTTGCAAGCAGCCCGCACAAAAGCCTGTTCATCAGAACCACTCCCCTTTGCCTATCTTAGGTTGCCGATCGGGTGGCCGCCTTCACGTACGCCGCCTGAAGCTCCTCCAGCCGCCGCAGGACCGGCGTCACGGCCAGGGAGAGCCCGACATAGAACGGAATCACCGCCAGCCCGATCCAGGTCAGGAACGGGTTGTACAGGAGCATCACGGCGATGAAGACGATGGGTGGAGGCGGCCCGACTGGCGGGCCACCCACAGCAGCGCCGTATCGTTGAGTGGACGATCGGGCCGGCCGAGGTGGTGCGGCGGCTGACCGACATCGACGGCACGCCCGTGATGCGCAAAGCACGGGCCAATGCTGCCAAGCCGGTGTCCATGACCGGAGAACGAGATACAGAAGCCCCAACCGCTGACGCGAATATCATTTACTTGGTTTCATCTCCCCACGACACAAGCCGTACATAAACGATGTCGCGAACCTATTGCGCGTGAAAAGAGAGTCAAACTGCCCGCTACAACTAACTACTCGATTTTGTAATAGTCTTTGAGTTTCTGCCGCCGTGTCGGATTGGCGAGCGCCATCCCATGCGCCATGATGAAGTCCGGTTGTCGTTGGAGTTGCCGTGCCGGGTCATGAAGGCACCCTGCTCGAAAAAGTGCAGCGCGCACTGCTTCAAATTGAGCCCATGGCGGCCCACGACTGGCCGCCGGCTCAAAGCATCGCGCGGCAGTTGCGATGGTGCATGGCCTACTTGACCGACCAGCCGCGCCACGAGCGGCCGGGCCCTTTTTCGATGGGCCTTATCGCGACCCGCGAGTTCGACATGTATGGTGATCAGCCCGACTTGGCGGCGTTGATCTCCGAGATCCAGAGCGACATGGAACGCTTGCTGGCGACGTCAGAGGATTGATCCCAGACACTGCCACTAGGTCAGTGAAGCTGTCCGATGTTTCCTGTCCGTTGGACTCTCGATCACACGTTTCGAAAAGGAACACTTGTTCTCTTAACGAGAATGATATAGAGTCATGACGTGCTGGTATGCTCCGGCTTCAGCACCTTCCAAAACAACAGGGTAAGCTTCATCAGTTGGCGTATTGCCAGCGCTCCGTGGGAGGTCATCAATGTTGGCCACCCGCTTGTTCGCGACAGTGGAAGCACGCAATTTGCGCAATTTCCGCTAGAGCATTGTTCGAGGGCACCTGATCATTTCAATATCGCTGCAAATAGAGGTTTTGCCAATTTGGGCAATTTCCGCAGGCGGTTCGTGACACACCGGCGGCAACCCGACGGGCACCCGTTCGTGGGGCCGGCATGACGCGCTATCTCGTCGGCCGGATCGCCGAAATGCTGGTCGTGCTGCTGCTGATGAGCGCGGTGGTGTTCGGCCTCATCGGCCTGATGCCGGGCGATCCCGTCGACCTGATGATCGCCGGCGACCCCAAGATGACCACCGAGGATGCAGCCCGCCTGCGCGCGCTCTACGGGCTCGACCGGCCGATCGCCGCCCGTTACCTGAGCTGGCTGGGCTCGGCGCTGGGCGGCGACCTTGGCTACTCGCGCTCCTTCTCGCGCCCGGTGCTCGACGTGCTGCTGCCGCGGCTGGCCGACACCCTGCTGCTGATGGGACTGGCGCTGCTGGTGTCGGCCGCCATCGCGCTGCCGGTCGGCATGCTGGCGGCACGCCGGCCACGCTCGGTGGCCGACTACAGTGTGAATTTGCTGTGCTTCGCCGGCATTTCGGTGCCGCCCTTCTGGCTGGCCCTGCTGCTGATCATGGCCTTTGCCGTGCTGCTGGGCTGGCTGCCCGCCAGCGGCGTCGGCGACGGACTGCTCGATCGCGCGCGCCACCTGGTGATGCCGTTATCGGTGCTGGTGCTCACCAATGTCGGGCACTACACGCGCTTCGTGCGCGCCGCCACCATCGAGGTGCTGCGGCAGGACCATATCCGCACCGCGCGCGCCAAGGGCCTGTCGGAACGCGACGTGGTGCGCCGCCACGCGCTGCAGGGCGCGCTGGCACCCACGTTGACGGTCCTGGCCTTGTCGTTCGGCGGCCTGTTCTCCGGCGCCCTGATCACCGAAACCATGTTCGCGCGCCCCGGCATGGGTAAGGCGATCTACGACGCCATCATGGGCAACGACTACAACCTCGCCCTGGTCGGCCTCCTGCTCGCCACCGCCGCCACGCTCGCCGGCAGCCTGCTGGCCGATCTCGGCTACGCATGGCTCGATCCGCGCGTGCGCCTGCAGGCTGACACATGACGGCCGACGCGCGCCTCGCCGCCGATCTGCTCGGCGCCCGTACGCCGGCCGGCCGGGCATGGCGCCGCTTCTGCAGCCACCGCCTGGCGCTGGCGGCACTGTTCCTGCTGATGGTATTGGTCGTATTGGCGCTCGCCGGCCCGTGGATCGCACGCTGGCGCGATATCGATCCGACCGCCACCGACCTGCTGGCCCGCCTGGAACCGCCGTCGGCGCGCCATTGGCTGGGCACCGACGATATCGGCCGCGATGTCTTCCAACGCCTGCTCGACGGTGGGCGGATTTCGCTGCTGGTGGCGCTGGTCGCCGCTCTGTTGTCGGCCATCATCGGTGCCGTCGTCGGCGTGCTGGCAGGCTTCGTCGGTGGCCGCCTCGATTCCTTGCTGATGCGACTTACGGACAGCGTCATCGCCTTGCCGCTGTTGCCGCTGCTGATCGTGCTGGCGGCCATCGACGTACGCAAGCTGGGCGCTTCGGACTCCTTTGCGCAATCCGATATGCTGTCGCTCTACCGCATCATCATCATCGTGGCCCTGACGGGTTGGACGACGGTCGCCCGACTGGTGCGTGCCGAGACGCTGTCGCTGAAGGCGCGCGACTTCGTGCGTGCCGCCACGGCGCTGGGGGCATCGCCGCTGCGCCTCATGCTGCGTCATATCCTGCCCAACGCGGCCTCGCCCATCGTCGTGGCCACGACACTGTCGGTCGGCAACATCGTGCTGTTCGAGTCGGTTCTCAGCTTCCTGGGGCTGGGCATCCAGCCGCCCCATGCAAGCTGGGGCAACATGCTGACCGGCGCGCAGGACTACATCTGGAACGTGCCGCTGCTGGCCCTGTGGCCTGGCCTGCTGATCTTCCTCGCCGTGATCGCCTTCAATTTCGTCGGTGACGGCCTGCAGGACGCGCTCGATCCGCGTGCCGAACGGCGCTGAGCGCCACAAAGCGGCCTGTCTTTTGTCAGAAACAGTCGGTACTAGCGCCCGAGCGGACCGTCGGCCCGCCGGCTTTGTCGAGGAGATCGGTGCATGCGGCGTTTCGTGGTTGGGCTGCTGGCTGTGATCGGCTTTTTCACCGTGCTGGGCGTCGGCGGCGCCGTCCTGGTGTTCTCCATGGCCGGTTCGGGACGGTCGACGCCACCCGAACGCATCGTACTGGAAATCGACTGGCGCCAACTGCCGGAGGAGACGGCGGGTGGTGGTGGCCTCGATCTCGCGCTGCTGACGCCACAGAAGCCGACCCTGTCGCAAACTGTCGCCCTGCTGCAGCGCGCGGCGAAGGATTCACGTATCGCCGGCCTGGTCGCGACGCTGGGAGACGACGCGCCGGGATACGCGTCGGTGCAGGAACTGCGCGACGCCATCGCCGCCTTCCGCGCCGCCGGCAAATTTGCCATCGCCGTCACCGAGAGCTTCGAGGAAGGATCCGGCGGTCTGCAGAACTACTACCTCGCCACTGCCTTCGAGAAGATCTGGCTGCAGCCCAGCGGCGATTTCGGTGTCGTCGGCCTGGCCGCCCAAGTGCCCTTCCTCAAGGGTGCGCTCGACAAGCTCGGGGTGCGGGCCGAGGGCGGCCAACGCATGGAGTACAAGAACGCGCCGGAAAGCTTCACGGCCGCCGGCATGACGCCGGCCCACCGCGAGAACATGCAGCAGTTGCTCGACGGGCTGTACGAACTGGTGACGGCCGATATCGCCACGGCGCGTGGCCTTTCGGTCGCCGACGTCCGCGGCCTGATCGACCGCGCCCCGCTGTCGGCGCAGGAGGCGTTGCAGGCCAAGCTGATCGACAAGACGCTGTACCGCGACGAGGCGCGCGTGGAGGCGCTGCTGCAGGCCGGCGAGCACGCCGACTTCTTCCCGGTCGAGGACTACGCCGAACTCGACAAGTCCGCGCCACCGGCGGGCGACACGATCGCCCTGGTCGTGGCCAGCGGCACGATCGTGTCGGGTGACCCCGACGACAGCCCGCTACAGGGCGACTCCGTCCTCGCTGTCGACCGAACGGTGCAGTTGATTGAAGCGGCGGCCCGCGACGGCGACGTGAAGGCCCTGGTCGTGCGCATCGATTCGCCGGGCGGTTCGTATGTCGCGTCCGACACGCTGCGCCGCGCCCTGGAGAAGGCCAAGGCTGGGGGCCGGCCGTTGATCGTCTCGTTCGGCGACGTGGCCGCGTCCGGTGGATATTTCGCCGCCCTGCCCGCCGATACCATCATCGCCCAGCCCGGCAGCATCACCGGATCGATCGGCGTCTTCTCGGTCAAGCCTGTCGTGAGCGGCCTGATCGACACGCTGGGCATCAAGGTCGAGACGCTGACCACCGGTGCCAACGCAACGATGAGCTCGCCACTGCACGCCTTCACGCAGCAGCAGCAGGCGCTGCTCGACCGGCAACTCGACCGCATCTATAGCGACTTCACCGCCAAGGTCGGCGCCGCGCGCAAGCTCGACCCTGCCCGGCTCGATCGCGCCGCGCGCGGTCGCGTCTTCACCGGCGCGCAGGCCAAGGCCGCCGGCCTGGTCGACGAGACCGGCGGCCTGAGCCGTGCCATCGCGCTGGCCAAGACCCGGGCCGGCATCGATCCCGGCCGCGAGGTACGCATCCGGCGCTACCCGGCCGAGAAGGAACCTCTGGAGCGCGTGCTTGACCTGGTGTTCAGCGGTGGCAAGCCGCCGCGTGTGATGGCCATGACCGATGCCGGTGCAACGACACGGGCGCTGGCACAGCGCCTCAATGTGCTCGGCCTCCATTGGCGGGCCGACACCATGCGACTGCCGCCGCTGCCGCCATTGTGGCGATAGATCGCCTCAGCCTTCGCGCATGCCGGCGATCAGAAACTCGCGATTGCCGTCGGCGCCTTCGATAGGACTGTCGGTGATGCCCAGCACGCGCCAGCCCGGCAGCGCCGCCAGCCAGTCGCGGATGGTATTGCAGACCTCCTCGTGCAGGGCTGGATCGCGCACGATGCCGCCCTTGCCGACGCGGCCCTTGCCGACCTCGAACTGCGGCTTGATCAGCGCCACCAGATGCGCCCCCGGCGCCGCCAAGGCCAGGGCAGCCGGCAGCGCCGTGCGCAGGCCGATGAAGCTCACGTCGCTCACGACAAGATCGATCGGATCGGGGACCTGGGCGCTGGTGACATCGCGAATGTTGGTGCGCTCCAGCACCACGACGCGCGGATCCTGACGCAGTTTCCAGGCCAGTTGTCCGTGCCCGACATCGACCGCAAACACCTTCGCAGCACCAGCCTGCAGCAGCACGTCGGTGAAGCCGCCGGTCGAGGCCCCGACATCCAGCCCCATGCGCCCGGCCACGGGTATTGCGAATGCCGCCAGCCCGCGCGCCAGTTTCAGCCCGCCGCGCGACACATAGGGGTGCGGCTGGCCGCGGACCTCCAGCGGCAGGTCGGCGGCCACCGGCATGCCGGGCTTGTCGATCCGCCGATCGCCGGCGAACACCAGCCCGGCCATGACCAGCCGCTGCGCGGCGGCGCGTGTCTCGGCCAGGCCGCGCTCGACCAGAGCGATGTCGGCCCGAACCTTGGCCGCAGCCTTGCCTTTAGGGGTATGCTCGCTTGTCATTCACAGGTCGTATAGCTGGTGAACGTTGTTGTCGCACCCATCTCGACGCCAAGCACCGGCATCGATGGGGTCCCCTCGGCTGTTTGCCGCGGGGTCTCCGACAGGCATCGCCGGCGGACGGCACCAGATCTGCACGGTAAGATCAGAAACTGCACCGACAACACAAACAAAAGAAAGAAAAGTCGTCATGTTTCGACTTGAGAGAGAAGGAAAATGAAGTACTCTTTTCCAAGTGTCATGTAGTGTGACGTTGTTCTACTAAGATTCCAATGACGATCCGTATCCCCCTCCTGCTGGCTGCTGTCTTTTGTCTGTGGTCGGGTGTAACAGCGTCGGCGCAGCAGACGGTTTCGACTGGCGAAGTCCTGCAGGCCCAGGCCGCCATTCCCCTGTTCCCGTCGAGCCTGTTGCCGCGCGTCAAGCCGCCGGAACCACCACCGGTACCGGACAAGGTGTCGGTGGCGGTCACCGGCGACTCACTGGCCGACGGAATCTGGGGTGCGATCTATCGCAAGCTGGTGCGCGACAAGCGCTACATCATCCGCCGCAACGCCAAGAACTCGACCGGATTCACCACCGAGGGCCTGCTCGGCCAGATCGACGACGGCTTCGCGCCGACACCGGCTGACGCCGTGGTGATGATGATCGGCGCCAACGATCGGCGCAGCTTCTTCGTCGATGGCAAGTCCAAGGCACTGTTCGGCACGCCGCCGTGGCGGACGTTCTACGGCGATCGCGCTGCGGCCTTCATGGATTACCTCAAGACGCGCGACGTGCCAGTGGTCTGGATCCTGCTGCCCATCATGCGCGATGAGGCGACCTCGCGTGACGCCAAGCTGATCAACGAACTGGTGTTGAAGGCCGCGGCCGACCGGCCGTGGGTGCGCACGGTCGAAACCTGGCCACTGACAGCCGATGCCGACGGTGCATACGCTGCCCATTTCAAGGACCTCTCCGGCAAGGTCCGTCTGATGCGCGACAACGATGGCGTGCATTTCACGCCGCCGGGCTACGAACTGATCGCCGAATCCGTCCTCAATCTCTTGCGCGAAGCCTCTCCCAAATTCCGTCTTCTGCCGCGATAATGGCGCCTGCCGGGCCCCCTCCCG
>Ga0187894_10005887_pt1 | contig 12264 bp, 9 predicted proteins | sample GBC1701081metaG_FD_136650 | JGI IMG/M metagenome (GOLD analysis project Ga0187894, IMG submission 136650) | White microbial mat communities from a lava cave in the Kipuka Kanohina Cave System on the Island of Hawaii, USA - GBC170108-1 metaG ... | reverse complement strand
GGGAAGAGTTCATCGTCGGCATGTACGGCATGCACCGCGACGATGGCGTCCAGCGACTGGCCGAGATGCTGGAGGTCTGGCGTCAGGAGGAGTTTAGCGGCAGCGGGGACGAACAGTTTCGCGTCACTTTCAGTGCCGGAGTGGCCGAATATCCGGTCGATGGCGCCGATCTTCTCGCCCTCTATCGCGCCGCGGACCAGGCGTTGTATCAGGCGAAGGCGGCTGGACGGAACCGCGTGCTTCCCGTCGGGTGGCAGCCGGAAGAAGGTCAGGCAGAGCAAAGAGCGGACATTGTCCTGGTCGATGACGATGAAACGCTTGCCAGCCTCTTGCTCCCGGCCATGCAAACCCGCGGACATCGCACCTACTGGCTCAAAGACGGCCAGGAAGCGCTGGAAGCCCTGGGCGGAGCGAATCCCCGTCTCAGAGCACGGGTGCTGCTCCTCGATGTCAACTTGCCCGGCCTTGATGGCCTCTCGCTGCTCAAACGTTTGGCCGAGGAACACGTCACCCAAGACACGCGCATCGTCATGCTCACTGCTCGTTCAGCCGACAGCGACATCGTCACCGCGCTGGAAGCGGGCGCGTTCGATCACGTCGCCAAGCCGTTCAGCCTTCCGGTGCTGCTGCAACGCATTCGCCGCGCGCTGCAGGCGTGAGATGAACACGAGCGACGACATTGCGTCACCACCCCATCGCGTATGACGGCATACGTTTACTGTGTTCGCCGCGCGGGTCGGCGCCGCCGCGCACGATGCCACGGTCGAGATCCACACAGATGCCCAACACGTCGCCCTCGCTCCAGTCCTCTTTCACCTCGATCTTATGGCCACGCGCGGCCAGTTCTTGACGCACAGCGTCCGGGACGCGGCCCTCGATGCGCAATAGTCCGGGCACCGCGTTGTGCGGATAAAAGCTGGAGGGGAAGTGCGCCGTGGAGAAGCGCGGCGCTTCGATCGCGTCTTGCACCTCCATGCCGAAATCGACGACGTTGAGAAAGAATTGCAAGGTCCACTGATCTTGTTGATCTCCTCCGGGCGTGCCGAACACCATGCACGGCGCGCCATTGCGCAGCACCAGCGTCGGCGTGAGGGTTGTGCGCGGGCGTTTCCCCGGAACGAGGGCGTTGGGATGACGCGGGTCGAGATAAAAGGTCTGCACGCGAGTGCCGAGCGGAAAGCCGAGACCGTCGATCACCGGCGACGAGGGAATCCACCCCCCACTCGGAGTGAACGAGGCCATGTTGCGCTCCTTATCCACCACGGTGACGTATACCGTTCCCGGTCCCCAATTACGGGCGGCAAAAATCTCTTCACCGCTCAGCAGCGCCGCGCCGGTGCGTGGGTTCCCCGGTCGTTGCTCTAAAGAGGCGCGGCGCGGGTCAATCAGCGTGCGGCGATTGGCGGCGTACTCCTTGGACAGCAACCCGGCGAGCGGCACTTCAACAAAGTCCGGGTCGCCGTAGTATTGTTCACGGTCGGCAAAAGCCAGCTTGGCGGCTTCGACAAGCGTGTGAATGTAGTCGGCGCTGTTATGGCCCAGGGTCTTGAGGTCGTACCCTTCGAGGAGGGCGAGCTGTTGCAGGAATACCGGCCCCTGGCTCCACGGACCGCACTTGTACACCTCATGGCCACGGTAGTTGACGGCCACGGGTTCTTCGATCTTGCAATGAAACCCGGCCAGGTCGTCGGCGGTCAGCAGCCCGCCGTGCGCCTGGGCGTGCGCGGCGATCAGCTGCGCGATTTCTCTGGTGTAGAAAGCCGCGCGCGCCGCCGCCAGACCGTGCGCGCGTCCGTGACCCTGCACTTTTTGTTCGGCGTCGATCAGCCGACGAAACGTGCGACCGAGGTCGGGATTGCGGAACACTTCACCGACCTCCGGCACGCGACCTCCCGGCACATACACTTTCGCCGACGACGGCCAGGATTTGCGGAAGTGATCCGCGTTACCGGCAATGGAAAAATCGGTCAGCATATAGGCGGGAGCCGGGCCGCACAGGGCCTTGTGCATGGGAAAGCCGCCCTCGGCCAGTTCCAGCGCCGGTTCGACGACTTGCGCGAAACTGAGCGTGCCAAAACGGTCCAGCGTAGTCAGGAGCATATCAGGGGCCGCGCAGGGACCGGCGGAGAGAACACCGGTGAACGGAATAAGGGGAATTTCGTGCCGCCTGAACCAGTCGATCGTTGCCGCGCGCGGGGCGACGGTGTCGCCATTGAGAGAAAAGACTTTCTTTTCCCGCACACTATACACGAGCGCGGAAACCTCCCCACCAAAGGTGTGCATGTGGGGGTTCAGCACTCCCTCCGCCAGAGTTGCGGCGACCGCCGCGTCAAAGGCGTTGCCGCCGCCGTGCAGGATACGCATTCCCGCTTCAGCCGAAAGATAATGCTCGGTGGCAACCATCCCTCTCGTTCCCATCAGTGTCGGACGATAAGCCATACAGGTTCTCCTTCCAGGCGGGCAAACTCGCACCTGCTCGTACGGTGAGCAGAACTGCACTTATGCTCTTGTTTCCTTGCTGATCTCCCTGACATGCTCCTGTACCACGTCGGGTGGGCACAGGGCAATGAACCAACGCGCGGCAAAAACCAGGACGACCAGATCATCCAACCGACCGAGAAGGGGTGAGAAAAAATCGGGCAGCAGGTCGAAGGGAAACACGAAGTACAAGACCGCGCCGGCCAACACGACCTTGGCCCGCAGTGGAACCCGACGGTCCTTGAACAGCCGCCAGTAGAGCTTCATGAAACTGGGCAAATGCCACAACAGGCGCAATACCTGCCAGGTGGTCAGCCCGGTGGGGGGATTCGCCATTTCATCTCCACGAGCCCTGATTTGTACTGTCCGCGCGCACGGTGCGCAACTATCCGCCAGGGGGTCGCACCCCGCCGAATCAAGCGAAAACGCGCCAACGAGGGAATAAACTCGTCGCTCATAGGGTTGTCGCACATGAAAGGAACACTTTGTGTCAAAAAACTTTTCTACCACCAGAGGGCCGCCAGAGCAAACACTTTGTGTCAAAAAACTTTTCTACCAATCAGCAGCCACCTGAGCTGCTGGACACAGTTGGTTGCGTTTCTTGAGAGAGACACTCACCCGAAGAGGAGGGCACATTATGCACTGGTCGCGTTTCACCCGCTGGGGACTAGCGGCATTGACCGTTTCCGCTCTGGCAATGTTTCCCAACCCGGTCGCCGCCGAACTCAAACCTGGCGATACGCTCGACAAATCCAATTGCCAGGAAGCTAAAGACTTGCTGCCGGATTTCGTGACGGAAAAATTCTGCGAAGGGAAATACACGGCAGAGATCATCGAAGTCAAAGACGAGGCGTTCCAGTACAGTCGCAAGTTCAAGGCTGGTTCCGAGTCCAATGCCGGCAAGTACTATGTCACCGACGACGGTTACATGTATGAGGCCACCACCAAGACTTGGCCGCACTACTGGTATGGGTTCCCGTTCCCGGGAGATCTTGACGAGAAAGACCCCAAGGCCGCCAACAAGATCATGTACAACCACCAGGTAGCTCGCTTCCAGGTGGACGATGTGTACTGGTTCCTGGCGGTAAAATGGGCCACAGCGAATGGCTTTGACCGGTCGGTGGAGTTTGGCGCCTATGCCACCTGGTATATTGGTCGCCATTCCGGGCCCATTGAGAATCCGGACGATACGTACCTGAAAGACATCATCTTCGGTGTGGCACCCTACGACGTGGTGGGTGTGTCCACCCTGGAGTGGTGGCATACCGATCCGTCCCAATGGCAGTCGATTTGGGCCTTCGTGCCCACGATTCGCCGTGTGCGCCGTCTGACCGCTTCCAACTCTTCGGAAGGGATGTTCGGCTCGATCATCGCCCGGGACGACGTGTATGGCTGGGGCGGCAAGATCCAGTATATGAACTGGAAACTGCTCGGGCAGAAAGAAATGCTCGTGCCGATCGCACCGAGTGGTATCGAAAAAGCCATGGTGGCCGGCGAACCTGCTCCCAAGAAGCTGCCCTCCAACCAAGCCTTGCTGAAAGACCGCGGGGAACTCCCGCCGGGCACGGTCGCTCGTATTACCTGGTCACCTGAAGAGCGCGTGGAAGTCGGCTACGAGAAGGAAGGCTGGACAGGGGCGTCTTGGGCGCCAACGAAGCTGAAGCTGGCGAAACGGAAATGTTGGGTGGTCGAAGCGACCCCGAAGGATCCGTATTACGCTTATGGTCGGCGCGTCGTATATATCGATAAGTTCGCCTACTGGGCGTTCTGGACAACCCTGTACGACCGTGCCGGAGAGTACTGGAAGACCATCCTGTGGCTAGACAAGATGGCCTATACGCCGGGTCGCGACATGACCACGCGGCATCCATTCTGGGGGCTGGGTGAAGACGTGCGGCAGAACCGCGCCAGCTTCTTCGATGTGCAGTCCAAGGGCTACTACACCGAATACTCATTGGGCTTCCCGGATTCGACCTACGTCACGACCAACCTCTCCGCCATGGGCAAATAGGGCACAGCTAAATCACCTGACCCTTTCGTGGCAAACAAGAGGGGCAAGATGCCCCTCTTGTCCCCCTTTCCTCCCGACATTTTCCTTCTCCGTTTTGTTTCTTGATTTTCTTTTATCGAAAGGCCGCTCTTTTTTCTGTATTGCGATCAAAATTTTTTGAGAAAAATTTTCTTAGCATAAATATTTTCTGACAGTGAGAATAATTTTTATGTAAAAGAATTTAATAGCATGCAGGGGAATCCATGAAAGCAGCCGCTATGTGTCGTGCTCCGCCAGTAACAACCACCAATATCGGGCCTGGTCGCGCTTACAAAATCTCACCGCAAAAACACAAGTATTGATTTTCTCAATGATTCACTAAGGAGGACATCGCATGCAGTGGTCACGACTGACTCGTCTGGGGCTGACCGTGGTGACGGCGGCTACCCTGAGCCTGGGCTCCCTCCCCGCCTCCGCCGACCTCAAGCCGGGAGATAAACTCGATAAGTCCAACTGTAACGAAGCTAAAGACCTGCTCCCCGACCATATCGTCGACAAATTCTGCTCCGGCGCGTACACCGCCGAAATCATCGAAGTGAAGGACGATGCATTTCAATACAGCAAGAAATTCAACGCCGGGTCTGAAGCCAACGCCGGGAAGTACTATGTGACCGATGACGGCTATATGTACGAGACCACCAGCAAAACCTGGCCGCATTTCTGGTACGGCTTCCCCTTCCCTGCCCTCGATGAAAAAGATCCTAAAGCCGGCTACAAGGTCATGTACAACCACCAGGTGGCGCGCTTCCAGGTGGACGACGTCTACTGGTTCTTGGCGGTGAAGTGGGCCACGCCGACGGGCTTTGACCGCTCGGTGGAATTCGGCGCTTATGCCACATGGTACATTGGCCGCCACTCAGGACCCATCGCTAACCCCGATGACACCTACCTGAAAGACATCATCTTTGGCGTGGCGCCTTACGACGTGGTGGGCGTGTCCACCTTGGAGTGGTGGCCTACCGACCCGGCCCAGTGGCAGTCGATCTGGGCGTTCGTGCCCACGATTCGCCGCGTGCGTCGTCTGACCGCCTCGAATACCTCGGAAGGTCTTTTTGGTTCAATCATCGCTCGTGACGATTCTTACGGTTGGGCAGGGAAGATTCAGTACATGAATTGGAAACTCCTAGGGGTGAAAGAAATTCTTGTCCCGATTGCACCTAGCGGTATCGAAAAGGCTATGGTCGCTGGTGACCCGGCCCCCAAGAAGCTGCCCGCCGATCCCTCCCTGATTAAAGCCAAGGGCGAGGTTCCCGCCAACCAGGTGGCCCGTATTACCTGGACTCCGGAAGAACGGGTTGTAGCTGGCTACGAGAAAGAAGGTTGGACAGGCGCAGCCTGGGCGGCCACCAACCTGAAGCTGGCGAAGCGGCACTGCTGGGTCGTCGAAGCGACGCCCAAGGATCCGTACTACGCCTATGGGCGGCGCGTGCTCTACATCGACAAGACCGCCTACTGGGCCTACTGGGCCACACTGTATGATCGGGCCGGCGAATACTGGAAAACCCTCTTGTGGATGGACAAGATGGGCTACACGCCGGGCCGGGACATGACCGTGCGGCATCCCTTCTGGGGTATGGCGGAGGACGTGCGCCAGAACCGGGCGAGTTTCTTTGACGTACAGTCCAAGGGCTACTACACCGAATATGAACTAGGCTTCCCGGATTCGACTTACGTCACCACCAACCTCTCCGCTATGGGTAAATAAAAGCCTGAGAGCTGAGGAACTAGAACCTGCCTAGTGTCTGAGGTAGAAGAGGGGTGGAGCATCCGCCCCTCCTCCATTCGCCACTTAGTCTTCCCCTTTGCCTTTCCGTTCGGTTTGCTACAATGCCTTCCCTGCGATGACTGACGAAGTAGACTTATTCGTCTACGGCTCCCTGATGGATGAGGGAATCCTCTCCTCGCTCACGGGACGCCATTTTCCTAGGCGCGAAGCTGAATTGTTCGGGTTCGAACGGATAACTCCCAAGAACGGCTACCCGTACATCATTCCTAAGGGTGAGGCCCGAGTGCAAGGTTTCTTGCTCTGGGGAATCGCCCCCTCCACACTCGCCATACTCGACGACTACGAAGAAGAAGGGCGTCTGTATCACCGTCGTCGAGTTGAGGTTTTCGTCGCTAATCGCCGAATTTCTTGCGAGACCTACATCGGGGACATTGCCGCCCTTACAGCGTATTTTTATGATCCTTCCCAAACCAGCAAACGGTAGTTCCACTCCAGAAGAACCTCCGCAGTTACCCCCACCCGGTCGCTGGGAACGTCTGCGCACCATTTTCATCGGCAAGGCCAAGGATCCTTTGGCACCCGATGTATTCCACCGCGTCTCCTTGGCGGCGTTTCTGGCCTGGGTAGGGCTGGGCTCTGACGGTCTTTCCTCCTCCTGTTATGGTCCGGAAGAGGCATTTCTCGCCCTGGGTTCGCACACGTTTCTCGGCTTGCTCCTGGCCGTGCTCATGATCGTGACGGTTTTTGTTATTTCCGCCAGTTACGCGCAGATCATCGAACTGTTCCCCACCGGCGGCGGCGGCTACCTGGTCGCCACCAAACTCCTCGGCCCTTACCCGGGACTGGTGTGCGGTAGTGCTCTACTGGTTGATTATGTACTGACGATTGCGATTTCCATTGCCAGCGGAGCGGACGCGATTTTTAATATTTTGCCACTTGCCTACCATCGCTACAAACTGTGGCTTGCCGCGTTCGCCATCGTCCTCCTCGTGGTGCTTAATTTACGTGGCGTGCGCGAGTCGGTCGTCGTACTCCTGCCGATTTTTTTCGCCTTCCTGGTGACACATGCCATTGTCATCTTCTATGGCATCTTCACCCATCTGGACACCGCGCCGGCGGTCATTGCCACGTCTTTTCACGAATCGCAATCCAGCCTTGACGAGTTGGGCTACCTCGGTATGGGACTGATTCTGCTCCGCGCCTACAGCCTCGGGGGTGGAACGTATACCGGCATCGAAGCCGTCAGCAATGGGTTGCAAATTCTGCGCGAGCCACGCGTCGAAACCGGCAAGCGCACGATGACCTACATGGCGATTTCCCTGGCGTTCACCGCCAGTGGGTTACTGGTGTCCTATCTGCTTGTCGAAGTGCGGCATCAGCCCGGCCTCACGCTCAATGGCGTGTTGACCTGGGCCTTAGTGGAACACTGGGAGGTCGCGGGCATTTCACTCGGCTCGGGCTTCTTCCTGATTACCATGGTTGCCGCCGGGGCGATTCTCTTTTTGGCGGCACAGACCGGTTTTCTTGGCGGACCGCAAGTCCTGGCCAACATGGCGCTCGATTCCTGGGTGCCGCGCCGTTTCTACCAGCTGAGCGAACGTTTGGTGACTCAGGACGGCATCCTGCTGATGGGAGGAGCGGCGCTGGTGCTGCTGTTTTATACCCACGGCGACGTGCACCTTTTGGTGGTGCTCTATAGCATCAACGTGTTTTTGACGTTCTCCTTGTCGCAACTCGGCATGTGCCGTCACTGGTGGCAAGTGCGCGGGCACGATTCGACCTGGCGTAAGCGCCTGCTTATCAACGGGTCCGGCTTGATCCTGACCTCCGGGATCTTGATTGCCACCGTAACACTCAAGTTTCGCGCGGGAGGCTGGATGACGATCATTCTGACCTCGACGGTGATCGGGCTGTGTTTGTATATCAACCGTCACTACCGGGAAGCGGGCAAGAGTCTGCAACGCCTTGACGACATTCTGCTGGACTTGCCTCTGCCCGACGAACCGTCACCGGTGCCCTCGTGCAATAGGAACGCGCCTACTGCCGTATTTTTCGTGAATACCTATAATGGTCTCGGCATACACTCGGTGCTTGGAGTGCCGCGCTTGTTCGGAGCGCACTTCAAGAATTTTGTGTTCGTGGGGGTCGGTGTCATCGACTCTAACCGCTTCAAGGGCCGCGAGGAATTAGACAACTTGCAACGCCAGACCGAGCAAAATCTGGAGCGCTACGTCTCCTTTGTCAAACGACAGGGCTACTATGCCGAGCACTGGTGCGCGCTGGGCACTGACGCGATCGACGAACTGGAGCGACTGGCGCACGAAGTCGCCAAACGTTTCCCACGCTCTGTGTTTTTTGCCGGGAAGCTCGTGTTTCGCCAAGAACGGTTCCTGGACAAGATGTTACACAACCAGGCCGCTTTCACCCTGCAGCGGCGCTTGCAGTTCGCCGGCCTGCCGATGGTCGTGCTCCCCGTGCGCGCCCAGTAATACCACACCAGGTCACGGCTCTCCGATTAACAAACATGCACCTTCTGCTCGTCGAAGACGAAAAAAAAGTCGCCAGCTTCATCCAACGCGGATTGGAAGCCGAACACTACACTGTCGATGTCGTCCATGATGGAGACACCGGACTTCTTCGCGTCTTTGACCAGGACTACGATTTGGTTATCCTCGACGTCATGCTTCCCAAGCGGAACGGCCTGGAAATCCTCCACGAACTGCGGCAACGGAAACTCACCGTGCCGGTTCTACTGTTGACCGCGCGCGATACAGTGGCGGACAAAGTGAGCGGTCTTGATCGTGGAGCGGATGACTACCTCACCAAGCCGTTCGCCTTTGAGGAACTCCTTGCTCGCGTGCGCGCCCTCTTGCGCCGCGGCGCGCCAACCTCGACCTCGATTCTCACCCTGGCGGATCTCCAGGTGGATCTCATCTCCCGTCAGGTGACACGGGCAGGCAAGCGGATCGAGTTGACCGCCAAGGAATTCGCTCTTCTCGAGTTTTTTATCCGCCATCCGGGGCGGGTGCTAAGCCGCACGCTGATCGCCCAACACGTCTGGGGCGTGGACTTCGATACCTTTACCAACGTCATAGATGTGTACGTGAACTACTTGCGCAAGAAAATCGATACGGATTTTGAACCCAAATTGTTACACACTGTTCGTGGAGCGGGGTACGTACTCAAGACACCGGGTTCGTAGAGTAAGGGCGAAGCATTTGCCAACTGCGCATCCACAGGTCGGGCAGCGTTATCGCAAATGCTTCGCCCCTGCCGTGCCAATCTCGGGTGGTTTGATTTAGGATACACCCTCTTGCCGCGGAAAAGATATGACTCTGCACCTCCGACCACGCACGCTCAGGGCGCGTTTGACCTTGTGGTACACGGCTTTCCTCTCAGGCATGTTCGCCTGCCTCGGGGTCACAGCCTTGATGCTGCTGGACCACGGCTTGCGCGACAACGTTGATGCTTCGTTGCAGTCGGTAGCTCGCTCGATTGCCGAGTCCACACGCGGCCCTTCCCGCTTTGGGCCGGATCTGGATGAGGCCCTGGAGTCGATGCTCGGACCTGGCTTGGCCGAGCGCTTCTTCCGTCTACTCGACCCGTTTGGTCGCCCGGACCCGCGCGTGGCCCCGCGCAGCCGCGTGCAATTGCCTCTCAGCCCCGAGGCGCTACGCAATGCTGAGGAGGGCCGTGAAACCTACGAGACCTTGACGATGTCCGGTGTCTCGGCTTCGCCGGTTCGTTTGCTCACGCTGCCGGTGATTGAGCGGGGACGTATCATTCATCTAGTGCAGGTCGCCATGCCACTGGAGAGCGCGGAAACCGCGCGTGCACGGTTTCTCTTCATTCTGTTGGGGCTGGCGCCGGTGGCGCTGGGCGGTGCCGGAGTCGGCGGTTGGTTCCTCGCGCGCCGGGCGCTGGCGCCGGTCGATGCCATGGTCGAGACCGCGCGCAGAATCAGTGCCGAGGATCTCTCGCGTCGGATCGAAGCGGTGTCGAGTAACGATGAGTTAGAAAGACTCGCAGCCGTGTTGAACGACATGCTGGCACGCCTGGAGCGTTCGTTTACCGCAGTGCGCCATTTCAGCGCCGATGCGGCTCACGAATTGCGCACCCCCCTGACCATCCTCAAAGGCGAGATCGAGGTGGCGTTGCGCTCGACCTCGCCTGAACCCGAGTCTTATCGAGTCCTCATAAGCTGCCTGGAGGAAGTGGACCGACTCAGCACACTCGTGGAAGACTTGCTGTTTCTTGCTCGCGCGGACAGTGGCAACCTCAAACTCGCACAAACTCCACTAAACCTCGCCGAGGTCATACAAGATGTGGCGCCAGCTTTGCAGGCGTTGTGCGAAACCGCGGGGGTGACGTTCACTGTCAGTGCGCCATCCGCCGTGTGGGTTCAGGGCAACGGCCCCATGTTGTTCCGCGTGGTTTTTAATCTGGGAGAAAACGCCAGCAAATACACTCCCCAGGGCGGAACGATGACAGTCACCCTCACCCAGGAGGCGACAACCGCCACTCTCGCGGTACGCGACACCGGCCCGGGTATCGCGCCCGAAGAGCACGGGCGGATTTTCGATCGCTTCTATCGGGGAGACCCGGCCCGGAGCCGTGGCGGCACCGGCTTAGGTTTAGCTCTGGCGCGCTCGATCGTGCTGGCCCACAGTGGACAGATTACCGTTGAAAGCGCCCCAGGGCAGGGAAGCTGTTTTCGTGTAACCTTGCCGCTTGTTGCTTCGGCAAGAGCGTAACGCTAAACGCAGTGACAGGATCATTCGGAAACAACCGCTTTGCTGAAGTTGTTTCCGTTCATGCTTCGACAGGCGCAGCACGAACGGGTTTTCTTTGTCCTACAAGTATTGTCCGCTCGCCCTGAGCTTGTCGGAGGGCGACCGCATGGCACTGACCTTTGAGAAACTGCCTAATGCCCGCTCACCGTGCCAACGCGCGTAAGGCAAGACCCTTTGCCACCGTCGTCAGTTCGTCACCGCCGCGCAGGCGAGCGGCACCGAAGCGTTGCGCAAAAATCCGGCGAACCGCGGGCACGAAAGAAGAACCGCCGGTCAGAAAAACGCTATCTACATCTTGAGGGGTGACCCCACAGCGTGAGAGTAAGCGGTCAACGCAACCGGCAATTGCCTGCAGCGCCGGCTCGATCCAGCTTTCGAATACCTCGCGCCGGATCTGCTCGTGAATCTCGACCGGTGAATCGCGAAACTCGAAAGTGCTCACTTCCTGTCCTGACAACGCACACTTGCTACGCTCCACCGCACGAGAGAGTTGATAGCCCAAGTCCCACTCCACCACGTGGATCAATGCCGCGATTTTTTCTGGCTCCAGCGCCTGGAAACGGAGTTGTCGCAGCAGCTCCATCGTCTCGCGCGTCTTGAGGAACGACAGCTGATGCCATTGCTCCAAGTGTTCATAGAGCCAGGCGGGGATCGGCAGAATACGCTCGAACAGCGAACGATAACGCGACCCCAACCCCAGCCGTGGTGCCACCAGGTGCCGAATGAAACTGCGGTCAAAAGTGTCGCCGGCAATCGCCACGCCGTCGGTTCCAAGAATGTCGTCGTGCCGGCGCCCACGCCTGCGCGCCGCGGGACCGACCTGGATCAACGAGAAGTCGCTGGTTCCACCGCCGAAGTCGGCGATCAGGACCAGTTCGTCGTGATCAAGTCGTTGTTCATACGGGTACGCCGCCGCGATCGGTTCCAATTCAAACTCGACGTGAGAGAATCCACCGAGTTCGAGAGCCGCGCGCAAGCGGTTGAGCGCAAACTCGTCGTCGGCACCGGTTTCCGCTCCCGAGAAATGCGCGGGTCGTCCCACCATCACACGTTCACCGAGTCCGCCAAACTGTTCCTCGGCAACCGTCTTAAGTGCGCGCACGATGAACGCGACCAGCTCTTCCAACGCGTAGCTCTGGTTAAAGATGGCCGTATGCTTGAAGAGCGGACTCGCTAAATGCGACTTCATGGACTGAATCAACCGGCCCCTGGTCTCG
>Ga0187894_10005886_pt1 | contig 12265 bp, 8 predicted proteins | sample GBC1701081metaG_FD_136650 | JGI IMG/M metagenome (GOLD analysis project Ga0187894, IMG submission 136650) | White microbial mat communities from a lava cave in the Kipuka Kanohina Cave System on the Island of Hawaii, USA - GBC170108-1 metaG ... | reverse complement strand
TTTCGGCTCAGTCGGCGATGCTGCAGTTATTGGCGCAGTGTCTTTCCCCTGCTGCTGAGTGATCTCTTCCCTTTTGATGATGATGGAAGCTTGTTTCTTGCCGATGACATTACCCCCCTGGACGAACTCCAGCGTAATGTTGACCGTGAGATCGCCCTCTTCGCTGAAACTGGATGGCGCGGTGTAAGTCGTTGCCTCCTTTTCGGATTCCTGCGGATCGAATTGACCGCGATCAGCGACCCAGCGGTAACGAAGACCTCCAGGTTGATTCTTCAAAGAGGCATAAACATCCGTGGTCTCTCCGGGCTTCAGCGTCGCCTTGGACACAGCCAGCGCGGCGCTGAAGGCGCTGGCGTCCGCGCCGACCGCGCTGGAATTCACGCTGTCGCAGCCGGCCAGTGCGAGGACGAGCGCCAGCCAGACGAGCGATCCACGAAAGTGGCGATAAATGATGCTCGATGTGTTCATGTATTGTTCCTCCTTTGAGTAAAAGACGGCTCTTGTAAGCAGTCAGACAAAGATTTTGAGGCATTTCCATTTTCCATTTTCCACTTGTCATTTTTCATTTGTCATTGCCGGAGTTGCGACTTCCGCACGCAATGACAAATGAAAAATGACAAGTGGAAAATGGAAAACGATTACACCCCGGAATTTCTCCTTATGCGCTTATCTCTTTCCAATCCCGCCTATCCACCAATACGCTACTTAGGGGGAGGGGACGGTAATGATTGGGTCGGGTTGATAAGATAGCCAAGGGGAACCTTGGCCATCCTGGTCGGTGGCAATTCGCGCCAAAGGAACTGCCGGAGACGTATGAGTTCAACGCTGCCATCGAAGAGTTTGTTTACGCGGGGATTTTTGAGCCTCTCCAGTTCGATATCGGCGTGGCCGGTCGAACCAAATTGCTTGACGGGCCGGTTCGCCCAATAGTCAGAAGTGAAGCTTGCGGCAAAAAGCGTCGGAGCGTTGGTCTTGATGACCAATTGCAAGGTACCGCTCTTGGCTAATGCGCCAGAGAGAACCGGATCCCTCGGGGAATACTCCAACCGCCTGATATCCGACCACACCGTGACCGCCACCACGAGCAATAAAGTGTGAATCGCATTCATCACAATTGCAGTGTTGATATTGAAGCGTCCGACAGGCAGGGCGGCGTTGAAGCGCCCGATGTCCATGCACAACTTCGCTATACGCCCATATGGCCGCAGCCTTAACTCCGACACGCCCGCGGCTTGCGCGACAAAGGCAGGAGCCAGCCCGACGCTCCGCTTACGTTCTGACTCTGGCGGTAAGTCAGCGATTTCCCGCTCGACATTTAGTTTGCGCTTCGTCACTGGCAGCAGGCTGGCGGCCTCTTTCTGATCGGGCGTGGCTAAAACGGCGATTCCTTGATGATCGAGCGCCGCCTGGTATTTGTCTTTGAGCCGATTCACAGCCCCCACCTTATCACCATGCGCCTCTCCGGTTATCGCCCAGGTGGACGCGGACAGCTTCAATTGGTCGAGCAGGGACCGCCAGAACCTCGATTGTTTATCGGTCACGGGGTCAGCCTCATCAAGCGCCTGCAAAATACTGAGCGAGAGAACCACACCGAAAGACGGCCCTTCAACAGGGGCCGCAGGCGGTTCGCTGACCAGCGCGCAAACCTGGCTCTCTTGAAGTAGCCTGGCCCATCGCCTCCCCTGACGCCATGCTTTGATGACTTCCCGGATGGCGCTTACGCAGCTCCACAGAACCAACGCCAGTGAAACCCAGATCAGACGATACGCCCACGGTACGATGATAGTGTTATCGGCAAAAGTTTCACCCGGGGTAGATAGGAAAAAGAGGAGAATGCCGATCACGACAATCCATCCAACGGATACAGTGAGCTGTCCGACGTATTTCAAGAGCCGCCGCTCACCCGTATGGAGGCCAACCGAGTAGTCAGGTGACAAGGAGAATCGTTTGCCGTATTTCAAGGCCTTCAAGAACCAATTGGCTCCTTCACGGCCTGGTTTTCTACCGAACACCAACCAGCGGATCATGAGTCTCCAGAGTCCCGATCCCTTCAGCATATTGAAGACTGACTCCAGAGCGCGCTGCGGAGTAACCCGCGCAGACTTCTCAGGCTGATCTCGATCATCAAGCAACATCACGCCAGGGATATGGCAATCAAGGTCACCCGGCGCCAACTTCGGTACCAAGACCGTCACCAATCGTCTGATATCCTCTTTGCCGCCACCTCGCTCCTTGCCCAAAATAACCGCGTTATTTGCGGGTAGATTCTCAAGTGTGCGATAGCGGTTTAAGCTTGACCAACCGTCGAAGGGAGGCGTGCGCGCAAGCGAGGCCAGGAACCAGTTTCCCGCTTGCCTGTGCCGGGGCAACTGCTTGGCCCACTGGCATACCCACTTTATAAATTCCTTTTGCGCGTTTGGGTCTTCGCCAAGCTCCTGAATTCTTTCCCACTCACTGGGAAAAAGTTGGCCACTCCACCACTTCACCCAATGCTCACCGAGGCGCGACAGCAAGTTTTGAGGCTCTTCTTTTTTCGCCCATTTCCAAAATGACTTAAATTCGCCGATCAGGGAGTTCTCTTCCTCCGCCCATTGCCAAAACGCCTCATACTCGGATGATCCGTTTGTGGTAATGGGCGGAACCGAGTTCCCTTCCTCCGCCTGTTTCCAAAGTGATCTTATCCATTTCCCAAAGGGCATCCGACACCTCCTATGGCTTGAGGGCGCCCCATTTCAGCGCGCGTTCGCCTACTCCGCTATGCCACCGGCGCCAGGGCGTAGAATGAAGCGCACTGGAAACTCCTTTTCCACATTCTTTCCCTCACGCCGTTTCTCCAGGAGTTCCGCGCGCCATTCCTTCAAGGTCTTGAGCCATTCCGGCGCCAACGGCGCTCTCAATTCTTCCTCGGCATCCCCGGTCAAGCGGGGCAAGAGGAGCGAGTTTATCGGCTCGCCCGCGGGGTGAGCGACCAGTGTCAACTCAATCGGCATCTGGCTGCCCTCGAAGAATGGGCCTTTCATCCTGATCTTCATACTTAAGCATTCGTCAGCCGTGTCGTTCGCTTCCATCACCTCTACCGCGGCGTCCTCCTGCTTTTGTCCCTCGCGTATAACAACAGCGGGAACTGTGCAGAGCGGCGGCAGTGATGTCTTGATCGCGGCGGGAAGTGGCGCGGCGTAAGCGGATGGCAGCTCCATACCGCGCAGGTATGTGAAAACCTTTTGCGCTTGCGCGCTCCATTGCTCCCACCACGGTTTGATCCCCATCTCCCGCCGAAACAGATCGATGGACGACTGGCAGTAACGGCAGTTACTGATGTGGATCATTTGCTGGAAGGTCCACCTGGCCCCCGGCGCCGCGAGCCGTTCAAATTGGGGGATTGTCGGGCAATCCTTCGTTTTCAACCGATGGTCCGCTCTCCCTTGCGCCCTGGTGAGCAACAGCCCTTCTAAAATCGTCTCTCCTATCTGTTTCATAGCCATTGTCGTCCGCCTCCTCTTCTACAAACTCGGATAGTTTTTGTGATGGTCGCCTCGCCAGCTAGATTGCGGTAATTCCCTGTCCTTCCAGATTTTCGATCAATCGTCTCTCGGCCACCTTTAAGCGATATCTGAGAGTATCGGCTTTAACACCCTTCGGGCGGGCGATCTCTTCCACCGTATATCCTTCAAAATGCTTGAGGCTCAGGAGATCTTGTTCATCAGGCGATAAGCGCTCCCAGGCCACGCTAAATTTCATCTTGAACTCAAGATCATCGGCTATCCCGCGTTCCCAGGCCGTCCCCCCCCCCACCGCATCTTCCTCGAACCAGTGTTGTGACGGGCCGGCTGGCGTATCCTCAACCTGCGTCTCTGGCATCTGCGCTTCCGGCCGCCTCTTCTGCTTTCGGCGCCAGTCGTTCAAGGTGTTTAGGGTGATCGCCCAGAGCCAGGGTTGAAAAGCGCCTCCCGGCGCGAAAGTACGACGCCTGGACCACACTTTGATCCAAACCTCCTGATTCAAGTCGTCAGCGACCGACCGGCTCCTCGTGTGTTTGATCAGGAATCCGAGGGTTGCGCGGCTGTGCCGCGAATACAACTCTCCGAACGCCTGCTCATCGTCCTCGTCACGAACTCGCCGCATCAGGTCATCATCGCTCGTCTGTTTGTAGTTTGTTTGTTGGCTGGCCTGCATCTTGTTCCTCCCATTACCAATACCGCCTGGCGATCTTGCTGGCTACAACAATTGCCGGCGCGCGTCCACGCCACTGCCCGCCTGTGCGCCCTCCCAAACTCTCACACCAGTTATTACGCTCAAGCGTAGAGAAACCGGAAACAGCGGTCAAATTTCGTTTTCTGTTTTAGGGCGTATAACTCGACGCCCGATATTTCGTTGGGGAGATCCCGAACACGGCGCGGAAAGTGTGATTGAAATTCGAGAGGTCGCCAAAGCCAGCGTCCAGAGCGACGTCCAGCACCGGCTCGGTGGTGGTCCGGAGTCGCAGGGCCGCTTCACGCAACCTTCTTCGCAAAAGGAATTGGTGAGGCGTGAGGCCGGCGACTTGCTTAAAGGTTCGCAGGAAGTGATAGGGGCTGATCTCGACGAGCGCGCTCAGATCCTCAAGGCTCAGAGGCTGCCTGAAATGCAGATCGATAAAACGAATTGCCGTCGCGATTCGACGCTCATCCCGAGTCGTCGGTCCCTTCATTGAAACGGGCGCGCCATCGAGCGTGGCCAATACCCTTCCAGCCAACTCCAGCGCAAGCTCTTCAAAATTGACTGATCGAGGCAGACGAAGCCCGAGTTGCGCCTCAGCGGTCAACGGGATGAGCGATGGCAATTCGGGAAGACGGTGAACGGGAAATTTGAACGAAGCGCCACAACTTGCGGAATCAGCGGCGAGACGCTCAAAGAACGCGGGTTCGTAATTGAAGGAGACACACCGATCCCCTCTGCCGCTCTCGTGGCTGCATTCGAAGCTTTCATCTGCGCTGCCCAACAACAAAGAGCCATGCGACAAGACAACGGAGCCGCGTCCCGAGCGATATTTGAATGACCCCGCCACGACCACCGCGATGGAAACATAATCGTTCTTTTCTTCGATGGGCGAATCCTCGGGGCCTGAGGCGCAGACGACATCCTTGACGCGCCAGCCGTGACCGGAAGCGATCGGATAGGCGACAGCGTCTCCGGGGCGCCCCGTTAGAGCGCGATCAGCCAACGCCTTTGCAAGTAGGTCACTCATCTCTATAGCAATTTTCCCCAAGAATTCATGAGGAAACAGATGATAGAAGAACCGGCGGAAGAGCGGTTCTCAAGAGATTACGATGAGACAAGGAGCGCATATGAATAAAGCCTATACCTTCATCGGCGCCGTTTTATTGTTTGCGGCGCTAACGTTGACAAGCATACCCAGAAAGGAGTCAGGCGCCAAGAATATGTCCAATCCGCAAGAACAATCCTACAGTTCCCTTCTAAGCGTGTTGGGATCGCCCGGGCGGTCGAACGAACTTACAGACCGGGAAGACATCTACGGATGGCTTGTCGGCGGTTGGGAAGCGACCGTTTACGACTACGCGGCGGATGGAACGGCGCGCGAGAGCAGTGGGGAGTGGCATTTCGGATGGGTGTTGGAGGGACGCGCGATCCAGGATGTCTGGATCGCGCCGCCTCGCTCCCAACGGCGCGATAAAACTCTGTCGAAGCAATATAACAGGTACGGAACATCTCTGCGGGTCTACGATCGCGAGATCGGCGCCTGGCGCGTCACCTGGTTCAATCCGGTCACTGGCGCCCGCAACGATTTGGTTGGTCGCCGTCAGGGCGCCGATATCGTCCAGGAAGGGCAGGAAGGGATTGTCGCTGAGGGACATAAGATACGATGGTCTTTCAAAGACATCACGCCCACGTCGTTTCGTTGGCTCGGCGAGTTTTTGGAGTCTGACGGCAAGACCTGGCGGCTGCAGGCCGAGTTCCGAGCGCGAAGGATGAAAAACAAGTAGTCTCAGTAATTCCAAAATCGCGGCTCTGCCGCCTGATGTGCGGCAAGTCTCTGACTTGCCGTGTCTGGCTGGATTATATTGGGGGCTTCGCCCCGAACGTCCGGGGCATAGCCTCTCGGAATTGCTGCCTTCGCCCCGGAAGGCCACAGGCCTTCCGCACATCAGGCGGCAGAGCCGCGACGAGGTTGTCTTCACCCACAATTTGGATCTACTGAGTCTGTCTTCCCCTTCCTCGGAGCGTTGGCGATTCGCGGATCACTGGTGGGACGGGTTACCAACCTGTCCCACCAGTGATCCGCGAGGAATATTTGACTGGCGCTCTAGCGCTTCATGCTTGCAGCGCCGCGCGTGCTCGTTTGACCAGTTCGTTGTCCGGCCCGAGAGAGCCACGCAGATTGAAGACGCTGGCAGCCAGGTAACGGGCGCGCCACGCCTGAGAAACGTGATAATAATCCTCCAAAACGGCCGAGCTGAACTTGTAATCGTGCGAGTTATTTCCTTTGAGGAAGATCAGCCGCCGGGCGGCGCTGATCAATTTTTCCGGTTGTGGGTCATCCTTGAGGTAAGTTGACATCTTGCGCGCCGCCGTCATCCTGTCGTTACTCACATCCGCAAAAATCTCTTCGATGGCGCGCGCGCCCGTCGCCTTGAGGGGCAGCGGCTCGAACAGATCTATCTGAACGCCTTTTCCGCCGGCCCCGCCGCGAAATAGCGTGAGGAAGGCGGCCGTTTGCAGCGTCAACAGTTTCCGGGTTTCATCGCTGGCGCTGTTTTGATAGGCGTAATGGAGCGCGTTGGTCGAGGTGACCGCGTGCAGCGCGACGATGCCCGGGCGTCGCATCAGCAATTCTCCGGCGCCCAGGAAAAAGGCGTCCCAGATGGATTGCGGAGCGACGCCGCGATTGAGTTGGCTGATTACCTTGTCGCACGCCTCATCGGCGGCGCCTTCACGCAAAGTCGTCAACATTTCGGCGCAGTCTTCAACGCCGGGTTTGCCTTGCTGTAATTCGCCACTAATTTTCGCGACCAGCGTCTGGTTGCGTCGCCAGGGACGATCCGGCTCGGCGTCCCGTTTGGCTGGATTGTCGCCCTCGTGATACAGCAAAGCATACGCCAGTGAACGCAGTACTGGCTCGGCATGCCGCCATCCGATGTGTTGCAGCGTGCGCCAACCGTTGGCTACGTAGATCGCCTTGTGGCCGATGTCCCGGAAATCACGCGCCCCGTAGCGGCAAAAAATCTCGAACAATTCTTGCGCGCTGACTGTACGCGCCAGAACAGCGACAGCCGCGTCAGCGGCAGCTTCGTCCCAGTTGTTCATCGCCTCGATGAACGCTTGCTTCGCCTTCGGAGCGGGCGGCGCGGCTGATTCATTCACCGATCCCATCGTCCAGTCGCCTTCGCTCACATCGCGGGCCTGGGATTCCTTGAAATGGTCCAGCGCCCAGAAGATCGGGAGCCAGCGGTCCGAATCAGGAGAGGCGAGGCTGGCCAAGTGCGCGGAATTGACCACCAATACGGCGTGGAATTTGAAGCCGACCGGCCGGGGTTGGATGTTGCGCACGCCGGCCAATAACAGGGCTGCCAGCAATTCCCGATAACTCAACCCCCGCTTGATCCGCGCAGCCACCTCCTCCAGCAACCTCTCCCGTGGAGTCTCCTCCAGCAGTCGTACGAGCGGCTCGATCTCCGGATGGAATCGAACAAATTTGGGATCTAACCGGGCGTCCGCGCGTGAGACTCCGGGCAATTGCGATAGAAATGACAGATCGCTTAATCCCAACAGCGCGCCGGTCGTTGCGGTAGTCTTCAGAAAATCTCTTCTCGAAGTTGGCAGGTTCATAGGTCCCTCTCTTTCGAGCGGAACGCAGGCGGCAGGCTCTATCATTCATGCGGTTTTCCTGATCGTTTCGATCTCAATACCCGCGCCCGCTCAAGATGTCATTGAGTTTTAGGAAGGCCATTTGAGAGGTCGATTTTAACAATAGACGAACCGTTCCGCCATGAGATAGCGGCGCTGGCGCCGAAAACTTTCGGATGAAAATCCCCTTCTCTCTGAAAATCATACTTTCGGATGATGCGTTGGCGCCTCGCCTTCGCTTATATTTCAGGCGACCTTCCGGAAGCCTCGCGCTTTGGGCAGGCTCAGCTGCAAAATAACCGTCACTCCGGCCAACAGCGTCCGGAGGACGAACGCAAAGGCGACGTTTTGAATTAATGAAGGAGACCAAGAGCATGAACTTGACCGAGATTCAAGATAACCTGATCGGAGCATGGACAGGCAATAACCTTTTGCGATTCACGCCTCCGGATCATAATTCACCATCCGACCTTTCAGTCGCGCAAGTAGCCAAAGGCAAGTTCCTCACGTTCACCTATACCTGGAGCTATGAAAACACTGATCACGAAGGATTGCTCGTGCTCGGTTACGACAAGCAACAGAAGGTTGCGACCGCCGCCTGGGTTGATTCCTGGCATATGAGCAGCAAGATCATGTCGTGTCAGGGGACGATTGATCAGCAGGGTGTGATAGATCTTCGCGGATCATACGAGGCTCCTCCTGGCCCGGATTGGGGCTGGCGCATCGTAATCACCGCCCCTTCCGGCAAGGAGTTGCAGATCGTCATGTACAATTGCTCGCCCGAAGGCGATGAGGAATTGGCCGTCCAGGCGGACTACAAACGCAGGTAACGCGCAATCGGCCAAAGACCCATCAAGAGGTTTTGTCAAACGATTTCCGATTCGCTTGTTGTGGCTCCCGCGGCGCTTTTGCGATCACTCGTGCCTTAACGCGATCACCGGGTCCACCTTTGTCGCTCTACGCGCCGGCAGATAACAGGCCAACAGCGCAACCGTCGCCAGCAGCGCGGCCACGCCGGCGAAGATCGCGGGATCAGTCGCGCTCACTCCAAAGAGCAAGGTCGCCATCACGCGCGTCAACGCATACGCGCCCGCCAACCCGAGCGCAATGCCGGCGACCACGGGCCTCATCCCATGACTGATGACGAGTTTCATCACATCCGCCGCTTGCGCGCCCAGCGCCAGACGAATGCCCACCTCGCGCGTGCGCGCGGTGACCGCATACGACATCACGCCGTAAACACCGGTGGCCGACAGGATCAAGGCCACCGCCGCGAAGATCGTGAGCAGCAGGTAATTGAAGCGCGGTTTGGCCACCGAATCGGCGAGCAGTTGTGACATGAGCTTGACGTTGGCGACCGGTTGGTCCTGGTCTACCGCGGAGACTGCGCCGCGCACAGCCGCCGCCAAGCTCGCCGGATCAACCGCCGCGCGGATGACCAGGTTCATCTCGCGCTCAGGACTTTGCCGATCAGGAATGTACATCTCCGGCTGAGGTTCGGTCTCCAGTCCCTCGTGCCTCACGTCGCGCGCGACGCCGACGATCTCTCGCATTCCCATCGCCAGATCGAATAGCGGGGGCCGGTCGGGAAAGAACTTCATGGATTCAAAATCCAGCGCGACGCGTTTGCCGAGCGCCGGTTGAGTGGGCCAGAAACGCCGCGCCATCGTCTCGTTGATGATCGCCACGCGAGGCGATTGCGCGTGATCCTGATCGGTGAAGGCGCGTCCCTCGACCATCTTCATTCCCATCGCGCGAAAGTAATCCGGGCTGATCGTGCGCGGGTGAGTGTGCGGCCTGTCCCTCGGCTCAGGCGCCGGTTGACCGTCAATGAAGAAGCTGGTGTCCGCGTTCGTCCCGCCGAGCGGCAGTGACGAGCCAAGGCCCACGGCGACGATTCCGGGCAACGCCGCCAGACGTTCCAGCAGCCGCTCGTGGAAGGCGGTCACTTTTTGCCCATCCGGATACTTCGCGCGCGGCAGACCGATTTCAGCCGTCAAAACGTGTTCCGGTTCGAAGCCGGGATCGACTTCCTGCAGGCGCATGAAGCTTTTGATCATCAAACCCGCGCCCACAAGCAATATCAACGACAACGCGACCTCAACCACCACCAACAGACTGCGCGTGTGTTGCCGGCGCGATCCGGAGCCTGATGATGCGCTGACGCCTTTGAGGGCAGAGTTGATATCCGGCCTGGAACTCTGAAACGCCGGCGCCAGGCCGAAAATCATTCCGGCCAGGAGCGAGAGCGCAAACGTGAAGCCGAGAACCCACGCGTCGAGCGTGATCTGATCGTGTGGAATGTTGTAGGGGATGTAAAAGCTCGCCGCGTTGTATGGGATGACCGAAAGCAACCCGATGCTCCATTTGGCCAGCAATAACCCAGCGGCCCCTCCCAGCAGCGCCAGCATCAAGCTCTCGGTCAACAGTTGCCGCGCCAGGCGCAACCGCGTCGCGCCAAGCGCCAGCCGCACGGCGATTTCCTGCCGCCGCGTCGAGGCCCGCGCCAGCAGCAGATTGGCGACGTTGGCGCAGGCGATCAACAGCACAAAACCGACCGCGCCGAGCAGCACAAACAAGGCGAGCCGCAAGTGGCCGGTGAGCTGACGATGCAACGGCGTGGGACTCAGGCCGAGTCCGCGATTGAATCGCGAGTCCTGCCGCTCTATCCGGCGAGCGATGGTTTCCATTTCAGCCTCAGCCTGCGCGTGCGTCGCGCCCGCTTTCAACCTCGCCATCACATTCAGGTAGCGCGTGCCCGGAGAAAATCTGCGCCCCGGAATCGGATCGCCAGACAGCGGTACCCAGACCTCGGCATCCCTGGGAAATCTGGGGAAGACAAAACCCGGCGGCATAATTCCGACCACCGTATAACTTTGACCATTGAGCGCCACAGTCTGGCCGAGGAGATTCGGGTCCCCAGCCCAGCGGCGCTGCCAGAGCCCGTGGCTGATGATCGCCACACGAGCGGCGCCGAGTTGATCTTCCTCCGGCAGAAAGGCGCGCCCGAGCGCCGGTTTGACGCCGAGGACTGAAAACAGGCCGGCGGAGACGACGGCGTACTGCGCCTGTTCAGGCTGCGCGCCGCCGGTCAATGCGAATCGCGTGGAGGTGTATGAGTTCCACGCTCCTACTTCCTGGCAGACCTGACATTGTTTGCGCAGCTCATCGTAGTTGGGATAAGCGAAAGGAAGCTGCGAGTAATCGCCCGGCCGGCCCTGCTGATTGGATTGCCAGACAACCACCAGGCGGTCAGGATCGGCAAAAGGCAGCGGCCGCAGCAGCGCCGCGTTGACGGCGCTGAAAATAGCGGTGTTCGCGCCAATGCCCAACGCCAGGGCCGTCATCGCCACCAGCGTGAAGCCTGGTCGCTGGCGCAGCATCCGAAAGCCATAACGTAAATCTTGAAACATCTCGTCCTCCAATCTTCTTGGTTGTAACCAGAGCGCATCCATAAATGCGCCCGCGCTGTGCCACAGCAGGTCAAGTTTCGCTTTCCAGTTGAGGTTGTCCCATCGGGCGAGCAGTTCTTCCCGATAACACAACTCGGCTTCCCATTCCTGCCGCCAGTCGGCGCGCAATCGGCGCGGCACGATCACGCCGATTAACACGATTAGCCAGAGGTATGATTTCTTGATGACCATTCTCCACTAATAACTCTTACTTCTTTGGCAGTCCCGACAATAGCCTTGTGGCGAGTTCAGTGAGATACTTGGTCGAATCTCTCGGGCTGGGTCCCAACCGCGCCAGGACGACGTCGCGGGAGCGAATGATCATCGTGTGCTGTCCCATAAATCCCGAGGACATAAACGCGTCCTCGGGCACGCCTTTCCAGGCGCCGCCGCGATTGAGCCAGAACAGGCCGCCGTAGCCGCGCGAACTGTCGGCGGGCGCGGGCGTCGAGATGAATTCCACCCAGCCTTCGGGCAGGATTCGCTTGCCTTCCCACACGCCGTCCCACAGGTGCAGCAGGCCGAAGCGCGCCCAATCGCGCGCCGAGCCATAGTCGTAGCCCGTCATAATGAAGTTGCCCCAGGCGTCGGTTTCGAGCGTGAAATTGCGCGCTCCAATCGCGTCGAACAACGCCCGTTGCGGAAAGGTCAGGTAATTCTCGCCACGGGCTTCAACCATTTCCCGGATGATCTTGCCCAGGACGAGGGGATCGCTGTTGCGGTAACGCCATTGCGTATTGGGCGCCATCTCTGGGGGCTGATTGACGGCGTGCTCGAAGACGTTCAGCCCGTCGAAGTAAATGCGCATGTGTTCGTTCTCTCGCGTGTAGGAAGCCGGCCCTGTCAAACCCAGGTTGGCGAAGTCGAGGCCGCTGCTCATGCGCAACAGATCGCGGATGCGGATCTGGCGGCGCGGATCGTCTTTCCCCTGCCACTCTTTGACTGGCGCAAAGTCGTCCACCCGCAGGCGG
>Ga0187894_10005885_pt1 | contig 12268 bp, 8 predicted proteins | sample GBC1701081metaG_FD_136650 | JGI IMG/M metagenome (GOLD analysis project Ga0187894, IMG submission 136650) | White microbial mat communities from a lava cave in the Kipuka Kanohina Cave System on the Island of Hawaii, USA - GBC170108-1 metaG ... | reverse complement strand
CAATCTCTCAATCTCTCAATCTCTCAATCTCTCAATCTCTCAATCTCTCAATCTCTCAATCTCTCAATCTCTCAATCTCTCAATCTCTCAATCTCTCAATCTCTCAATCTCTCAATCTCTCAAAGACCGCTATAAAAAACCCGTCCGTACCGTATTTTTGCGGCAAAATGCGTGCAGTTCCATCGGAATTTAACAGCGATTCTTTAACAGAAGCCCTGACAAGCCTAAAGTCTTTTTCCTCATTCAAAAACCAACCCACAACATCTTCGTTCTCTTCGCGTTCAAGCGAACAGGTCGAATAAACAAGCCGTCCGCCGCCATCAACCACACGCGCCGCATTTTTCAAAATGCGTTTTTGTTTGTCTGCGAGAATTAAAATGTCGTCGGCTGTGATGCGATAACGTATTTCGGGGTTGCGCCGTAAAGTTCCCGTGCCGGAACACGGTGCGTCAACCAAAACCCTGTCAAACTCGCCATCTTTGAAGGGCAATTCTTCCGTCGCATCAACAAGACGTGTCTCAAGGTTTTCCACACCCGTTTTGCTTGTAAGTTCCTGAACAATCTGCAAACGATGTTCGTGTATGTCGCAGGCAGTAAGCCGTTTTAGTTCGGGTTGAAGCGTGGCAATATGTGTTGTCTTACTTCCGGGTGCAGCACATAAATCTAAAACCGAATCGCCTTCTTTGGCTTCCAATACGTGCGCCAATAGTTGCGATGCTTCATCCTGAAAATAAATCTTACCTTCGCTTGAAAGAGTTTGAAGATATTCGTTTGAGCTTTTTAGACGCCAACCGTTCGGCGCAATTTCAGAAAGTTTTACAGAGTCCTTTAGTTTCGCAATCACCTCTTCTTTATCAACTTCTTTGTTTGTAAAACGAAATGAAACGGGCGCGTGTTGATTATTTGCCCGCAAAATATTTAAAGCCTCATCCCTGCCGTAATTTTTCGACCACCTTTCAAAAAGCCAGAACGGATGCGAATACTCAATTGCGCGTCTTCTGAGTTCATTTTTTATAAATTTGCGAAAATCCGCCAAAGGTTCGCGCAAGTAGCTGCGTAAAACTGCATTCGCCAATTTTGAGGCGATGTGAAGACGTGCGCGGTGAACCAGATTCACGGAATCATTAACAACCGCAAACGGCGGAACACGGGTTAAAAACCTCAATTGATAAAGCCCTATACGCAAAGCCAGACGAACAGGCTTTTCAAGCTTTTCGCCCTTCCCGGTCGAGTAATAACCTATCAATTCATCAAGAAATATCTGATTGCGTAGCACGCCGAGAACAATTTCGTGACAGAGGGCGCGGTCTTCTTTTTTGAGCGATTCGTCAAGATGTGCGAGCAGAACGGATGAATAAGCGTTTTCATTTTCGACTCTCTGTAAAATGTCAAAAGCCGCCGTGCGCGAAGGCGAACTCATACCGCTTTTTTCTTCCCATCGCTCCTGTTGTTCTGCTTTTCTTTGTTCTCTGACTGCCCGCTTGGGTCGCGCTCTCGCTTTATCTTTATCTTCTGATTTCGACTCGAATGTAGGTTTGAACTCCCGTTTTTCCCCTTGTTTGAAACGCCCTTTTGGTTTGAACTCTTCTTTTGATTTGAAGCGTTCTTTCGATTTTGATTCTTCTTTGGATTTGAAAGAGGGTTTGGGCTTAAAGTCATCTCTTTTTTTGAAACGGCTTGTGGGTTTGAAATCTTCTTTTGAATCAAAACGCCCTTTTGGTTTGAAATCTTCTTTCGTATCAATTCGTCTTTTCGGGCGAAAATCTCCGCCAATTTTTTCAGTATCAATCTGTGTTTTCGGCTCGTTCTCTTTTAACTTTTTCAAGTCTTCGGATTTTACGATTTTGATTTTTCTTTCACTCATCCGAGTCTTTCTCCAATCTTTATTCGCGAGCCGTTTATAAAATCTTTTGCACTCATTCGACGTTTGCCTTCGGGTTGAATTTCCTCAACCAGCAAAAGAGAATCGTTCTTACATTTAACTGCGAACTTATCCCCATACAGCCCTGCAATTTCTCCGGTTGAAAATTCATTTTGTTCTGTCTGTAAAGTGGTCGCGGCTTTCCAAATAACAAGACGTTTCTCTTGAAAAAAAGTGTAAGCAGTTGGCCAGGGTTGAAATCCGCGAACACGGCAATCTATTTCCGTTGAACTTAATGACCAATCAATCAAACCGTCTTCACGTTTCATAATCGGCGCGAACGTGGCTTTTTCATGTTCTTGTTTTTGCGGAACGATTTGCTCAAACTGCTTTAACGTCTCGCCTAATAAATCTGCACCCTTCAAAGCCAATCTTTCCATCACATCAACCGTTGTTTCCTCTGCACCAATTTCAGTTTCGCTCTGCGACAGGATGTCGCCCGTGTCAAGCCCCTCGTCCATTAACATTGTGGTGACTCCCGTTTTCGTTTCGCCGTTTACAATAGCCCAATTCACGGGCGCGGCTCCCCGAAATTTCGGTAACAATGAAAAATGAACATTGATACAACCGCGTTTTGGTGCGGACAAAAAAGCCTTTGGCAAGATTCTCCCGTAAGCAACAACAACGGCAACATCTGCTTTATATGAAGAAAATAGCTCTGCCGCATCTTCGGTTTTTATTTTTGTTGGTTGATGGACTTCTATGTTACCTGCAAGTGCAAATTCTTTGACAGGTGGCGGGGTCAATTTATTTCCGCGTCCCGAAGGTCTGTCGGGTTGAGTCCAAACAGAAACGACTTCGTGCCCCGCTTCAATAATCTTCTTTAACGTGGGAACAGCCGCTGTGGGCGTTCCCATAAAAACAATTCTCATTTTATACTTCAACTTAGTTCCAAACTGAGCTTTAGAGCAATATCAACTTGCGCCAGTTCATCGGCACCGATTTTCCCCCATTTGCGAATCAATCTATTTTTACTGATGGTTAAAATTTGCTCACATTTAACAAACGAATCATTTTTCAGACCCGAAGATTTTGATTTTTGTAGCGATATGTGAAAGGGAATATCTTTTCCTTGACTGCTAATTGCGGCAACAATCGTATTTGGATAACCAACCGCGTGATTGCCATAATCATTTTGCACAACGAGTGCGGGTCTCTGTCCAAGTTGTTCTGAACCCCGTCCGGGCGACCAATCAACCAACCAAATTTCACCGCGACTTATTTTTGGAAAAGACCGCCTACTCATCTTTCAAAACCTCTATTTGAGCAGCAGCAAAAATATCTACATCATTTTCAGAAGGGTCTTCGCTTAAATCTTGGTAAGCAGAGCGCATTTGATTTGCTAATTGCTCCTTAGCAATTTTCTCCATACTTTCTTGCGCCAAACGATTGACACTTACGCGACGTTCTTTAGATAACCGTTTCATTGTTTGATACAGGCTCTCAGGTAATCTCAATGTTATTTGTCTTGTTTCAGATTCTTTCATAGCTATTCTTGCTTTCTATATGTGATGTCACAAAACGAATGCAAGTCTAGCTGTCGTTAGACGAAACCGTCAAGAAAACGATGGGCAGACCTTTCTGCCTGCCCATCATATAATTCTGATAATCAAGTTTTTATTCTATCCAACCTTGGTTGAACTCAGCTTCGCTTGCATAAACAAGCCCAAGTAATCGCGTCCGCCTGCTTTTGAATCTGTCCCGCTCATGTTGAATCCGCCAAACGGGTGAACGCCAACAAGTGCGCCCGTGCATTTACGATTCAAGTAAAGGTTTCCGACATGAAACTCTTTTAATGCTCTTTCAAGTTTCGCTTCGTCTTTTGAATAAACCGCACCCGTCAAACCAAACTCCGTGTCGTTTGCAATCTCAAGTGCATGGTCAAATGATTCGGCTTTTATCAATGCCAAGACAGGACCAAATATTTCTTCTTGCTCAATGCGGTCACCGGGTTTCACGTCGGCAATGACTGTAGGCTCAACAAAAAATCCCTGTTCGTTGTCGGAACCGCCTCCGTGAACCACGCGCCCGCCATCTGCTATGCCTTTTTCGATATAACCCGTGATTGAATCAAACGCTTTTTTATTGATGACGGCAGACATATTTGTCGTGGGGTCTGCGGGGTCGCCCGATTTTATCTTTGAAGTTTTTTCAACCACCTGTTCGACAATAGTGTCATAAACGTCTTTGTGTACGATGGCTCGTGAACACGCAGAACATTTCTGTCCCTGAAATCCGAAAGCCGCTTGCACAACGCCTGTCGAAGCCCAATCCAAATCCGCATCTTTATCAACAATGATTGCGTCTTTTCCGCCCATCTCTGCAACAACACGTTTTATCCAAAGCTGCCCTTCCTGATGTTTGGCAGCGCGTTCGTTTACTCTTAAACCCACCTCTTTCGAGCCTGTGAATGCGATAAAACGAGTCAACGGATGGTCTGTCAGTGTGTCACCGACTTCGCCACCGGAACCCGTAACAAAATTGACCACGCCCGCAGGTATTCCTGCTTCTTCCAAAATCTCAAAGAACTTGTAGGCGATTGTCGGGGCGTCCGATGAAGGTTTCAATACAACAGTGTTACCCGTCACCAACGAAGCCACAGTCATCCCAGCCATAATCGCAAGCGGGAAATTCCAAGGCGGAACAACAAAACCAACACCAAGCGGAATATAAACAAGCTTATTATCTTCGCCCGCAATTTTCGTTAGCGGTTGTTCGCCCGCATAACGCAACATTTCACGCGCATAAAAGTCACAAAAATCAATTGCTTCAGCTGTATCGCCGTCTGCTTCCGCCCAGGTCTTTGCGACTTCGTAAATCATCCATGCGCTCATCTCATGTTTACGACGGCGCAAAATTTCTGCGGCTGTAAAAAGAATCTTTGCGCGTTCTTCAGCCGGAACATAACGCCAAGTCTTGAATGTTTCGTTCGCGGTTTCAACAGCCTGTTTTGCCTGTTCTGCCGTAGCTTTTTGAAACCGCCCTACGACTTCGGTTTTATTCGCGGGGTTAAAACTCTCTAATTTCCCCTCGTTTATAATTCTCTCGCCGCCAATAACAAGCGGATATTCCCTGCCCGATTCGCTCTTAACTTTTTCAATCGCCGCACGCATAGCTTCGGCATTTTCTTCAACACTGAAATCTGTAAAAGGTTCGTTACGAAATTCTTCTGTCATCATTGCCTCTCTGGAATAAAAATTGGTTTTAATTTGCAAGGCATACTACCACAACTGAATTTAGAAGTTAGAATTCGGAGCCAGTCTTTACACAATTCAAAAGAAAAAACGGCTGTCAGTTCCCAACACTGACAGCCGTAAAAAGGAGGTTTAACTAGGATAGATTATTCTTCAATCAGCACATCACCGTGCCAGATGAAGATTTTTCCTATTGATTTATTACCCGCTCCAAAAAATTGTTGAAAAGCATCCCGAAAGAAATTTTCATCCGATTTCTTTTTCTCTTTCAATTCAGGGAGTCTTATCGGTGTGGCTGAAAAATCAATGCTCTGCATATCACTGCTGCCGTGTGTAAACAATTGATATGAAGGAGCAAATTGATAAGCATCATTCATTGGCTGAACAATATAATCGTTTCCAAACGGAATTGACGTGAAACAATAACGTCCTTTCTCGTTTGTCATCGACTTAAATGCTTCGCCGTTTTGTTGATAAAGTGCGACTGTAATTCCGCGAACCGCTTCGCCTATGTTGTTTGTGATTCTTCCGCAAACATCCGAAGAGGCGGCTGTCGGAGCGGAGATTTGAACCCGTCCGTTTGTAGTAGTATTTTGCGGAGTATTCTCATTGAACATGAATCTGTTCCACGTCAAATCCGAGAAAGTTCCGATTGCACCGACGGCTGTAAATTTCAAACGAAGCAGTGTTCCCGCCCCGTTTGTCGGTATAGTTCCAAACACGGCAACCTTAGCCAAGCCCGCTGTTGCAGTATTAATTGTCACTGTCATATCACTGCTCAACGTTCCCGTTGTTTCGACGGGCGAGGCTTGTAGCTGAATCACGTTCGGGTCGTAGGTCAAATCAAACTCGTAAGCGATAACGCCTTTGCCAGATGTGTCCTGAACAGTTATAGGAACGCTAAAGCTGATGTTTGGCGATGCCGCCATATTTGGCAACGAAACTCCTATCAGGTTTTCAGGTTTTGGTGTCCTTTCTAACGGGTCTGCGAAAGAACCGGGGGGTGTCCAATCGCCTGAAACGTCTCCCATTAAAATCGCAACGTAGTTTTCATTTGTTTGGTTTGTTATTGTTGACGGATATGTTCGACTCGCAGGAATAAATTTCCACGTTCCGGTTATCCCCGGATTCGGAATCGAAACGACATAACGGGCTATCAAAGACGCATCGAAAGACGAAAGCGTTCCGTTATTTGAAACATCCGCCGCGATTGTTTGATTAGTTGTAAATGTAATCAGATTAACAACACGCTGTGCTATTAACGCAGCGTCAAAAGCTGCTATGCCGTTAACATCGTTTGTCTTTGTCGGTGTAACCGTGTATGGACCTGCGCCTAAACCAGCGACTTCGTAATCGCCGTTTAAATCCGTAGTACCAACAACAACAGGCGTACCATTTGCAGTGATTGTCGTATTCGGCACAGGCGTAGTCGTTACGGCATTTCCATATGTAACCCTTCCACTAATCGAACCGTTTACAACACAGGCTTGTCCGTTTGTTGTCTGTGAAGGCGGATTGCCTTCGTTGAATTGGAAAGCCGTAAAGGTCAATGCCGTACAGACAGGTGCGGTTCCTACTACGTTGAACCTTAGATTTATCAGCGTGCCTATTCCCGTTAACGCTGTCGAACCGAAACCCGAAATCACAAGAGTTCCGGGTGTACCGGAATTAAAAGTGATTGCGTAACCGTTAGAGAGTGTTCCTGTCGTATCGTAAGGCGTAGCAAGCGGTGTCAGAACGGTTTGGTTGTATGTCAATGTAAAATCAAAACTGAATATGCCCTGCCCCGTAACATTGTTGACATTAACGGGAGCAATCAAAGTTGTGCTGTTAACACCCGTTAGAGTTGTCGGAATAGAAACCGCAACGGCAGAACCGTATTGTGTAACAGTCAAAGTTTGTCCGCCGATAGTGATTGTTCCCGTGCGCGAAACCGAATTCGGATTTGCCGCGACCGAATAAGCAACCGTGCCGTTGCCCGTGCCGTTGGTGCTTCCCGTAAAGTTTATCCAACTGACATTGCTCACCGCCGTCCAAGTGCAAGTGCTTGTTGTCGTAACATTTACCGAATGGCTTGCACCTGCTTGCACGACGTTTTGACTCGTCTGGCTCAAACTATAACTGCAATCGGCGGCGGAATTGGTCAAAATTCGCGCAACGCCGAAATCCCAGTTGATTCCGTTGTAAGATTCGCCGACAGCGACGGCTTTGCCGTCCGATTGAACTAATAAATTGCCTGAGCCGTAATCGTGATAACCGCTAAAATCGTAAGTTCGCCGTCCGTCGTTGCCGAAAGTCGTATCAAGCGAGCCGTCCGAATTGTAACGGGAAAACGCAAAATCATTATAAATTCCTGTTAGAGCATAGCCCGAAGCGATTATCTTTCCGTCTGCTTGAAGCGCAACACCGTGAGCAATATCAGCATTGCCGGTGAAGGTCGTAACTTGAATACCGTCAAAATCGAAACTTGTGTCCAGAGCGTTTGCGTCCGAAGTCGAAGCTGCATTATAGCGGGCAACGACAAAATCGTTTCCGTTCGCGCCCGTGTTGCCGTAGCCTGCCACGACAATTTTATTGTCAGGCTGGATTGTCAGAGCATTAATTTCATCGGTAGCCGTGGAACTGATAGCGGTTACAACTACGCCGTCGCCGCCGAAAGATGTGTCAAAAGAACCGTCTGCCGGATTGAGCCGCATCAAAATAAAATTTCTCGATGCGTTGTCAGTGCTTCCGCCAACGACAATTTTGCCGTTGGAATCTATGCCGATTGCATAACCGTAATCGGCATTGGCATTGGCAATAATCCGTAAACCGTCGCCGTCAAACGCCGTGTCCCAATTATTTGCAGCAACATCAAAACGCAAGACGGCAACATCCACATTTCCGCCAATCGTATATCCGGTGGCAGCAATGTCTCCGTCGGGCAAAAGCGCGATTGCATAAATAAAATCTTCGCTTGAGTTGTCCTTCGTGGCGATTCCGCCCGAACCGAAAGACGAATCTAACGAGTTAGTTGCCGGATTAAATCGAGCCAACACAAAATTCCAATTAGAGCCGTTCCAAGCCGTTCCGCCGACAACGATTTTGCCGTCCGGTTGGATTGCCAGCGCATAACCGTAATCGCTGTTGATGATGACGGGAAAGGTAAATCTGCCGCCCGTTCCGAAACTCGTGTCAAGCGTTCCGTTCGTATTGAACCGCGTCAGACACATCCGAAAGACACTGCCGACCAATGTTCTCCCGACAACAACCAATTTGCCGTCCGCTTGCTGGGCAACGCCTTCGGCATACTCGTCGCTCGTATTTACTTCAACTTGCTTTTTGCCAACGCCCCAAGTCATATCGAGCGAACCATTCGGATTGTAACGTGCAACCGCAAAATCAACCGTTGCCCAGTTGCTTCTGCCGGATGCGACAATTTTTCCATCGGGCTGAATTAGAACATCTGTGGCATGTGAGTTGTTTGCATTAAATTGAGTGGTCAATCTGCCATCGCTGTCAAAACTCGCATCGAGCGAACCGTTCACATTGTATCGGGCAAGCGCATAATCGTAACGGCTACCGCTGACCGAATTACTCAATCCGCATAAAACAATTTTTCCGTCCGATTGGAGAGCGACACTATTTGCTGAATCATCACTTCCAAAATTTGTTTGAACTTTTCCGTCTGTATCAAATGTTGTATCGAGTGAGCCGTCCGTGCCGTTCAAACGAACCATTGTAAAATCATAAATCGAGCCACTTACCACACTACCGCCCACGCCGATAATTTTACCGTCAGGCTGAATTACCAAATTGCGAACATAATCATCATTTGTGGTAATTTGAACGGCAATGATGCCTGTTCCGGCGGCAATTGTTCCGCCGCCGCCGATAAAGGTCGAATCAAATGCGCCTGACGGCAGAATTCTGGCGAAAATGAAGTCATTATTTGAACCCAAACCGTATCCGCCGATAACAATTCTTCCGACAGAATCGAGTGCCACGCTCGATGCAAAGCAACGGCTGTAGCCAGAGCATCCGAAATTGAAGATTCCGTCTCCCTCAAAAGTCGAATCGAGCGAGCCGTCCGTATTCAGTCGAATAACTGCCATACTAACATCATTTACTTTTCCGACCATGACAATCTTGCCGTCGGGTTGAATCACACCCGCATTTGACCAGTCGTCTCCGGCATTTTGGCTGTAAAGTAAAACGCCGTCGCCCGAAAATGTCGTATCGAGCGAACCGTCGGAATTAAATCTTGTAACATTCGTATAACGGTCTGTGCCACTCACATTATAAACTCCGATAGCAACAATTTTTCCGTCAGGCTGCATCAGCACTTCGTTAAAAGTGCCTGTGTTGACACCTGAACTGGAACAGGCAACACCTCTTGGCGTATTGTTGCCAAGTCCGAGATTACCGAAAGTTTGGTCGAGCGAGCCGTCCGTATTGTAGCGGACAAGACAATGACTATTATTTGAATCGCCGGCGACGATAATTTTTCCGTCGGGTTGTCTGACAATGGCATTAGAATATTCATTGTTGCCTCCGAATAAATTAAACGAAACCCTGCCCGAACCGAGAAAAGTCGGGTCAAGGTTTCCTGCGGTTGAGGCTTCGATTGTGCGAGGGGTGTTATCGTTATCGAATTTCTTATTATCATCTTGTCCGTTGTGAACCGACGTTGCTTGTGTTTGGTAGAGAACAACCGACGATACGGCAAATAACAATAGACTGATGAAAATTACCAAACGGGACTTTGAGAACAGACGGAAAGATTTTTCGCTTAATTTTTGGGGACGGGGCATAATTTTACTCCTAAGAAAAATAGATTTTTCCGTTTGCGCCATGAGCGCAAGACGGTTTGTTGACTCACATTAAGGGAACGACGACAGGGCGAATCGTTAGCCTTTTGTTGATAAATCGGTTTGCGAAAACGAAAGACTTCAGAGTAAAGCTAAAAGCCTTATCGAATGTTTTTGGCTTACGTGTTAATGCATGGGCTTCTTTATTGTGGAAACACGAAAGCGCAAAGTATAGATTGTTAAGACTTAGGCGGACATTTCTTCTACATCATAAGAATTTACCTTTGCCTAAAATTTAAAATAATTTGCTTCTTAATTGTTTACGCGACAGTTTTCGGTACGAACTATCATTTCACTTAAAAAAACTTGCGAATGAAATTCCGGACTTACCTTTTTCTTTAATTTTTCCTGCTTCTCTTATCTGAATATAATCGTTGGAAACTTGCTTCTGATAAATATGTCCAAAAGGTGAGAAAACATTTCGTCGGAAAGAAAAAACTATCTCGATTGACCGCAAGAGGTTATATTGAATTACACAATAACCGTGGTCTCAGTGCTGTTGTTTGCTTTTTGTAACAAACCTGTTCTGTAATGCCGTTCGCGCTCTTTAAGTTTCAAAATATGAAAGCCTAAAACCAATGTTATTCTTTCTTTTCGCAAATGATAATCCGTTTCTACTGTTCGGAATGATAGCCTTAATTGTCATCGGTCTTGGTTTTATGTTTTGGTATCTACAAACAAAATCAAAACGTGATGAGGCTTATTATCAAAATGTTGCAAACCAAAAAGGCTGGAACTATCAAAAGGATTTCCAGCTTTCGATAAGAACGCTAAGGCATATTTTCACGCCAAAGATGAAAGATGAAATTGACTGGACGCTGAAGATTGAAACGGTTCAAAGTTCTGAATCAAACAGTGGTGGATTAAAGAACACAATTTGGGAAACAGATTCAGCAAAGCTTGATGATGAAGTTTTTTTGATTGGACCAAGACCATCGGATTTTCCAATCGGGTTGGATTTTGGTGAAGGACTTACGCAGATGGCTTTACAGTTTTTGTTACGTTCTGCACTTGGCGACGACGCGCCCGACACTAACCGACTGCGAGAAGTAAAGATATTTAACGAAGACCTTGAAAAAAGCTATTTGCTTTATTCGACAAATGAAGAAACAGCAGACCAATTGTTGAATGTTGAAGCGGAACATCTAATGATTGATCTAGCCGGTTTGTTAAAAGAAACGCAACGTCCAGCCATTGTTTTCTATGATAAAAATTTAAGAGTGAAATGTGACGGTCATGTATCAAACGATGAGGCTTTGGACAAAATTGTTATGTTGGGACAAATAATAGCTATGAATTCAAAATCCGCTTAAAACTCTGAACTCTGAACTCTGAACTCTGAACTCTGAACTTAGAACTCAGAACTCAGAACTTACAACTTAGAACTTAGAACTTACAACTTAGAACTTACAACTTAGAACTACCACTTGCCTTGTTTTTGAAGCTTTTTGATTTTTCGTTTTACCAATTCGCGTTTAAGTACAGAGGTTTTGTCTAAAAACACAATGCCGTCGCAATGGTCTGTTTCGTGAAGCGCACAACGAGCCGTCAAATCCATTCCGTCGAGTTCAAACCATTCGCCGTTTACATCCTGAGCGCGGACGACAGAACGAAGACCGCGCTTCACGGAGAAATAAATTCCGGGAAACGACAAACAACCTTCATCGCCGTTTTGTTCACCTTCAATCAATATAACTTCGGGATTTATCAAAGCTGTTTTTTGTTTCGGGTCGCCGCCTGCGGAACAATCCATTACAAACAATCTTTTCGAGACGCCGATCTGTGGCGCGGCTAAACCGACGCCGCGTGCCGCGTACATTGTCTCGAACATATCTGAAACAAGTTGTTTCAAATCAGAATCAAATTCAGTTACGGGTTCACCCGGCGTCAATAAAACAGGCGCGGGATAATGAACTATTTCAAGTAATGCCATTTTTCTTTTTACAAAATCCAACAGATTAAATTTCTTCGCTTATAGTACGAATCTGACAATCCAATTGACAAGCCGCGAATTTTCTCTTGCTCAATCAATGAGTTTTTTATAAAACTTTTCCTACAAAAAACGTAACTGATTAGGTCATCAACCAGCCGTCGAAAACGGTGCTCATATTTGTAGCCCACAATGCTAATTGTGGGACTGAGGATTCGCGGCATCGGAGTTATAGAAGATAACGACATAGATTTTCAGTTTGATTTTTATGTCGCCATTTTCAACGGCTCAAAATCTCTGTTTAATTTCCCCATAGCTGCACTATGGGCTAAGAATATATCGCTGTCTTCGACAGCTAAAACCGATTCCTGAT
>Ga0187894_10005884_pt1 | contig 12271 bp, 11 predicted proteins | sample GBC1701081metaG_FD_136650 | JGI IMG/M metagenome (GOLD analysis project Ga0187894, IMG submission 136650) | White microbial mat communities from a lava cave in the Kipuka Kanohina Cave System on the Island of Hawaii, USA - GBC170108-1 metaG ... | reverse complement strand
GTTCCGAAAAGGCGTGGGATGAAAGCGAAGATGCTGTTGGCCGCGTTGCAGATCAGAATGACATCATACCTGCGCGGCGCGGCGTGGATGACGGAAAGGAAAGTGTGAATGATGGTGTCGAAATATTTATGGCGGATGGTTGGAAGGGTTACCAGATTTACGCCGTTGTATGTAGGCTTATCGGTAGTGGAGTAATGTTTGCGTCCGTAGACTGTTATATCGTGCCCTCTGGCTGCCAGCCTTGTTCCGAGTTGTTCTGCGAATGTTTCAAAACCACCATAGTTTGCCGGAATCCCTCGCGTCCCCAAAATGGCTATCTTCATAGAGTGCTGTTTTTTCTCTTTCGTTTATGTTGTTTGTTCTGGGGGCCTGGAGCTTCACGTAGTTCACCGTGTCTGATCGGCGCCGTGAATCAAAAAATCGAAACTGCAATGCTCCGCGCGGCGTCAAAGTATACCTTCGCCAAATGGAATTGGCCATCCCATTCGCTGATTTTCCAGGTCTTTACCGCCCGTGACAATTCATGTCTTTGCGGCTAAGATGACGCCAGTTTTGACCCTTCTCAGCAAAACGAACAACGAACAACGACAGACCACGGGAGAGTTTGATATATGATCAGAGCTTTTCGGCGCTCGTTTTGCTTCTGCCTGTTTGTGGGCCTGCTGACGAATTCAACTGTAATCGCCAAAGCGCAAGTCAGATCGAATGTGTCTCTGCGCGTCGCAAACGATGGACATGCAGAGGCTCCCCAACTGCCAGAAATCAACACTGGCGATTTCAGATCGCTGGTTTTGCCGATATTTCGCCCAACCTTTCATTACGATCTTTTACAACCGCCAGCCATCTTGCCGACTGACGTAGCCGCTATATTGGAGAACGCGATCGCGAAGCGGCTCGGCGTTCGTTACCGTTACTACAGCGCGAATGACAGCGGTTACGACTGCTCCGGTTTTGTCTGGAGCGTTTTCAGAGAAACCGGCGCTGACTTTGAGCGGGGCGCCGCGCGCACGCTCTGGCATCAATTACCTGAAGCTGTGGGCTCGGAGACCAGACAATTCGGCACGCTGGTATTTTTCAATGGACTGAAGCATGTAGGGATTGTCCGTGACGCGGAGTCGTTCTACCACTCCTCGCGCTCGCAAGGAGTGACGCTCTCCCACTTTTCCCGTTACTGGAAGCGGCGCATCACCGGCTTCCGCCGCTCGCCGACGCCTGTCTTTCCACTCCCTCCCGATTCCATCAGGCAGAGCGGATAGACTTTTTGGCTCCCTTTAATTTTCCAAGTGACTTATTAGAAATTTGCGGCTAATATACGCCCGCTTTTTGGCCCCTTTTCTAGCCCCTCCCAACTCATACCCCTTCGTTGCCAACCTCACATCGCGGGCGCCCCTTTCAACTAACAGTTCATTAAAAGAAAGCTGAGGAGACTGGATATATGCGACGAGCATATCGGCCGGTGGTGTGTCTTTTTGCGTTCACCCTATTTTTTCCCACCCTATGTCTTTATGGCTATCCGAATTTCGGATCAAACTCAACCCTGATCCCTCCCGCCAATTTCATCGAATACAGTCCGGTGTATAGCGAAGAGGTCGAGGCGTTTTTGTATGAAGCGGTCATCAGCCGTCTCGGGTTACCTTACCGTCCACGGGGGACTGATGATCGTGGTTATGATTGTTCCGGGTTTATCTGGAGAGTGTTTCGAGATGCGGGTATTGATTTTGATCGAAGCCCCACACGTAATCTCTGGCAGACTTTGCCCGGAGCCACCAAAGAAGAGTCCACACAGTTCGGCACGTTGGTATTCTTCAAGGGCTTGAACCACGTCGGCGTCGTGCGAGATGCGCACTCGTTTTACCATGCGTCCGCCTCGCGAGGCGTTGTGCGTTCGTACTTCGATAAATATTGGAAGAGCCGAGTGATTGGTCACAGGCGCATTTTCGCGCCGATCAGAAGAAGAGCGACGCCGGGAAAAAAGCGCCCCGCCTAAGGGATGTGAGGGAAGCCGCCGGCTTCACCCTCACCCCATGACGGAATCGCTACTTCGATTGTGAAATGAAGCCTGGAGAATGCGCTTTCTTCTCCTGTGAATCCCAAACAATGATGACCTTTTCGATACTGACGTGGGCCGTCACGCCGTCTTTTTCCAGATGAAGGACATTGCCTTCAACTTTGGTCACTTTGCCGCTGACCGTAATTCCCTGGCAGCAAACTTCGACTTCTTTACCCAGGCGGCTTTCAAAAAAATTCCTCACAGCTATTACTCCTTCACAAATTGGGTTTCGATGCGCCTCCGATTCTACCCCATCGTTTTGCCGATGCGAAACTTGCCGATCCGAAACTTGCTGGAGACTCGAAGATTGAGGCAAGATACCGCCACTTTATGTGGCAGAGACGGTCAACACAGTGGCTATTCATCTTCGGCGCGTGGACGCTGCCCGGACTCTATTTCACCATTCAGGTGTACTTGCAACACGCGTACGAAGACCGCCCGATCACTCTGACTCAGGCGTTCCTGCGAGGAGTTGTTTTCTGGCTTTTGTGGGTCGTCTCATCTCCGCTGATTTTGTGGCTCGCCCGCACATTTCCGATCCCACGCAAGGAATGGCTGGATGGGCTGTCGTTTCATGTGCCGGCCGGATTCATATTTTCCTTCGCCCACCTCTTGTTTTACGTCGTCATTTCATCACGGCTGGGCAATGGCGTATGGCCGGATTCGGTTTCAGACTTGCTCGCCGAATTTCAGCCTATCTTCCTGTCGAGCTTCGCGTGGTGGAGTCTGATTTACTGGACGATCCTGGTCGCCAGTTATGCCTTCGATTATCATCAGCGTTACCAGGAAGGCCAGCTCAAAGCCTCGCAGCTCGAGACACAACTGGCCCAATCACAACTGCAGACGCTGAAGATGCAACTCCACCCGCATTTCCTCTTCAATACGCTGCATTCGATCTCAGCGTTGATGCGCGAAGACGTGGAGGCCGCCGACCAGATGATCGCCCGCCTGGGCGAATTTCTGCGGATGACTTTGCGCAATTCCGGCGAGCAGGAAACGACATTGGAGCAGGAACTGAAGTTTCTGGAATGTTACCTGGGCATCGAGAAGCTGCGGTTTCAAGATCGCCTGACGACTCGAATAGAGGCCGAGCCGGTCACAATGGAGGCGCGGGTGCCGAACCTTTTTCTGCAACCGATAGTCGAAAACGCCATCCGCCACGGCATCGCTCAGCAGACGAACGCGGGCGTCGTTACGATCAGCGCGCGCCGCGACAACGGACGCCTGCATATCGAAGTACGGGATAACGGTCCCGGATTGATCTTGAAGAATGACGTCGCCGATGGGGTTGGACTTGCCAACACCCGATCACGTTTGCAGCGCCTTTACGGCGACGAACATCATTTCGGGATGATGAACGCGGTGGAAGGCGGCCTGGTCGTGACTCTGGAAATTCCTTTTTATCCGGAAAACCGATGACTGATTTCAAACCGATTCGAGTCTTGATCGTTGACGACGAGCCGTTCGCCCGCAAACGCCTGCGCGAACTACTCAAGGACGATTCCGAAATCGCCATCATCGGCGAATGCGCTAACGGGGCCGAAACTATATCCGCCACTCGGGAACTTGCTCCCGACCTGATCTTCCTTGACGTGCAGATGCCGGGAATAGATGGCCTGGCTGTTTCCGAGACCCTCAATGATAAGCAAAGTCCGCTGGTCATCTTCGTTACGGCTTACGATCAATACGCCGTGCAGGCGTTCGCTGTGCAGGCGGTTGACTATCTGCTCAAGCCGTTTGACCGTGCGCGGTTCGCGCAGGCGCTCCAGCGAGCGAAAGATCGGCTTCGAGAAAAACGTCGTGACGACATGAACCGGCAAATCCTGGACTTGCTCTCCGAAATCAAAGACAAGCCGCAATACCTCGACCGTCTGGTCATCAAAAACAACGACCGGGTCTTCGTGCTCAAAACCGACGAGATTGACTGGATTGAAGCCGAGGGCAATTACGTCCGCGTCCATTTTGGCAAACAATCATCGCTGATACGCGAAACTCTCAGCCGTCTTGCCGCGCAACTTGACCCGCGCAAATTCCCGCGCATTCATCGTTCGCGGCTGGTCAACATTGATCGCATCCAGGAATTGCAGCCGTGGTCCCATCGCGACTGGCGGATCATCCTCCGCAACGGCGCCGAGTTGCGTCTGAGCCGTAATTACCGCGACGGGTTGCATCAACTCCTGGGCAAGTTGTAAACGATGACGGAGAAATTTTAAGGTGTGATCGTCTTCCATTTTCCATTTTATGTCTGTCATTTGTCATTGCCGGAACCGCACGCGGCAAGCAATGGAAAATGACAAACGTAAAATGGGAAATGGAAAATGGAAATGCCTCAAAAACCTGATGTCACTGAGCGGCGATAGGCTCCCGGCCCCCGTCCGTTCCACTTTTTAAACGCTTTACTGAACGCCGCCTCACTTTCATATCCAATGATGGAGGCGATCTCGGCGGTTGTCAGCCTGCCTTCCCGGATCATCTCAATGGCCTTGTGCATTCGCCAGCGCGACAGATATCGAAGCGGCGGTTCCCCGACAAGTTTGGTGAACCGGCTTGCGAAAGCCGAGCGTGACATTCCGGAAAGGGTCGCCAACCGATCTACCGTCCAGGGACTTTGCGGCGTCCGATGGATATTGGCGATCGCCTCGCCGATCTGCGGATCCGTGGCGGCGGTGAACCAGTTCGGCTGCTCGTCGGAGACGGTGTTTGCGTATGCCCGAACCGCTTGAATGAAGAGGATATCAGAGAGCCTGGTAATGATCGTCTCGGCGCCTGGTTTGCGGGAAGTCGCTTCGGAAGAGATGAAGTCGAGAGAAGTTTCAAACCAGTCAACCACTTTGCAATCTTCCCCGGCTCCTCCCACCGATCCGGAAAAATGAAGGAAGGTCGGTAATACTTTCAACAGCGGATGAGTTTCCTGGTTCTCAAAGAAAAACGTGCCGCCAATAAAATTTGTGATTTCGCCTTTGCCTTCGACCTTGAATGTTCCGTCCGGTCTGGGAGGATTGCGTCGCAGCCATTCCTGGAGGTCTATGATTTCCGACTGCGGCGAGTCCGCAACTTTACACGCGCACTTTTTCGTGATGATTATGAAATCGCCCGCATTCAAGCGCCGGCGGATCTTCAATTCTTCTATTTCAAGAAAAGCGCGGCCTTTGGTAAGGATGAAAAATGGCGCGCCGCTCTCTTCCGCGATATGAAGGCCCCAGGGCGCGCCAATCTCGATCGGGCAATAGACTGTGCTGCGGACTCGAACGCTATTCAAGACTTCGGTTAAAGCATCCATTGGGAATTCAAATTGGACGATCTGACATAAAATCGAGCGTATCGCACATAGAAAATCCGGCCAGGTGATTGTAGTCTCCTCTTTGTTGGTCAATCAAACATAAAAGGAGAAGGATATGTCTATTGTGATTACAACGCCGACAGGGAATATCGGCGGGAGCGCTTTAAATCAACTTCTGCAGGCCGGAGCGGACGTCTCCGTCATCGTTCGCCAACCGGAAAAACTCTCCGATTCCATACGCAGCCGGGTCAAAGTCCATCGAGGATCGCTGACAGATGTGGAGTTGGTAACGAAAGCGTTCCAAGGGGCCAAGGCCGCACTCTGGGTAACGCCGCCCGATTTCACGCATCCGGATGTGGCCGCGTATCACAGCGAGTTGGGCGCTGTCGCTGCGACGGCAATCAAGGAGAGTAAAATTCCCTATGTGGTCAACATTTCCAGCGCGGGCGCACAACTCGACAACGCCGGACCGGTCTCCGGCCTCGGCGCCATTGAGCGCCGATTGAATGAGGTCGCGGAAAATGTCGTCCATCTGCGCCCGGGCTTTTTTATGGAAAATTTCCTCCAGCAACTCGATTCGATTAAGAGGGACGGCGCAATCTACGAGCTTATCCCCGGCGATATGCCGTATCCGATTATCGCGACCCAAGACATCGGCGCCGTCGCGGCGCAATTGTTACTTGAGACGAAATGGAGCGGCCAGAGCGTTCGCGGCTTGCATGGTCCGGCTGACTTGACTTTCGCAAACGCGACGAAAATCTTGAGCGATTCGATTGGCAGGAAGGTCGAGTACGTTCAGATCACGCCGGATCAAGCTTATCACGCCTTTCTCGGCATAGGCGCCAGCCCCGGATTCGCGAAGGCGCTTGTGGAAATGTATCAGGCTCTCGCGCGGCCGGGCGTGATCGCGGAATCGCGAACGCCGGAGACAACGACCACGACCACGCTGCGTGAATGGAGCGACAAATTTTTCCGCCCGCTGTTTGCCGCTTGAGTCAAAGCAGACAGGATCAGAATACAGTGAGTCGTTTGAACCGACGTCATTCTCCATTTTCAATTCCACATTTTCCATTCTTGGGCAGGAGAAAAACGCTTCTCTTCCTGCCCAAGAATGGAAAATGTGGAATTGAAAATGGAGAATGACGTTGATCGAGCATTGGAGGCCCAAGATGATGGACAAGTTACTCTTCGCTTTGACGCTTTTCTCAGCGCTCGGCTGCGGGTTGGTGGCCGGAGCCTTCTTCGCTTTTTCGACCTTCGTAATGAACGCCCTTGCCCGCCTCCCGGCGGCGCAGGGCATTGCCGCGATGCAGTCCATCAATGTCTCGGTGATCAATCCATTGTGTGGCGTGGTGTTTTTAGGAACAGCCGCGGCTTGCGTTCTTCTGGCTGTCTCTTCGCTGTTAAGGTGGCGCGATCCCGGCGCCGCCTACCTCCTCGCCGGCAGCCTGCTCTATCTCGTCGGAACTGTTCTGGTGACCATCGTGTTCAATGTGCCGCGGAACGACGCGCTGGCGGCCGTCGCCCCGGCGAGCGCCGAAGGCGCCAGCCTATGGGCCAACTACGGCGCCGGTTGGACGGCCTGGAACCACGTGCGGACAGTCGCGGCCCTTGCGGCGGCGGCATCGCTCACCGTAGCGCTCTGTTTATCACGGGATGGGAGGGCGCCCTAATCGCGCTCGGGCCGCTGCGCCACGCCATTTGGCCAACTCCTCACTCTATCTTTCACTTTGATCACATAATTCTTCGCCGCTTCGCTTATCCCGCCTAAGATCGTGCGCGCCTGACCATACATCATCAACACAGGAGAAAAAAATATGTCAAAGCTGCTTGCCACCAAGCCGCTCGATCAACTGCTCGCCGAAGCGCGTTCAGACGGCGCGCATAGCTTGGTTCGAGCGCTGGGGCCATACAACCTGGTTTCGTTGGGAATCGGCGCGGTCATTGGCGCGGGTATCTTCGTGTTTACGGGCACTGCGGCTGCGCAATTCGCCGGCCCCGCGATTATACTCTCGTTTTTGCTTGCGGGGCTTGGCTGCGCATTCGCCGGGCTTTGTTACGCCGAATTCGCCGCGATGATTCCGATTTCGGGTTCGGCGTACACTTACGGTTACGCGACGCTCGGCGAAATCTTCGCCTGGATCATCGGCTGGGACTTGGTGTTGGAATACGCGTTCAGCTCAGCCACAGTGGCTTCGGGGTGGAGCGGCACAATCGTCAGCCTATTGCAGGATTTCAACGTCAATTTGCCGCCGCAATTGATCGAAACGCCCGGAAGCGAGCTTGTGCTCTTTCAAGGCCGATGGACGCTGCTGTCGGTGGTTCTGCCAGCGATCAAGGCCGCGGGGATCAACCCTGACGGCCTGCCGCACGCGACCGCCCTGTTCAATCTGCCCGCGTTCATTTCAATCCTGATCGTTACAACCATTCTGGTTATCGGCGTCAAAGAGTCGGCGCGATTCAACACAGTTGTGGTCTTCATCAAAATCGCCACGATCATCATCTTCATTGCCATCGCCGGCGCATATCTCTGGCAAAACCCCGGCGTGTTCACGAACAACTGGCGCGAGTTCATTCCGGAAAATAAAGGCGAATTCGGACAGTTCGGGTGGTCGGGCATAGCGCGTGGCGCCTCGGTGATCTTTTTCGCCTACATCGGCTTCGACGCCGTCACGACCGCCGCTCAGGAGGCCAAAAACCCGCAGCGTGATATGCCCATTGGTCTTCTGGGGTCGCTCGCCATCTGCACGATTCTCTTTCTGTGTGTGGCGGTCGTGTTGACGGGCGTCCTTCACTATTCACAATTGAACGTAGCCGCGCCCGTCGCCCTGGCGGTCGACGCTATCGGAGTGAAGTGGGGCAGCTTGCTGGTCAAATTAGGCTCGCTGGCCGGGTTGAGCACCGTGATGCTGGTGACGCTGATGGGGCAATCGCGAATCTTCTACGCGATGTCGCGCGACGGGTTGTTGCCATCCTGGGTGAGCGCGATTCATCCGCGTTTCCGCACGCCGTGGATTTCATCAATCGTGGTCGGTCTGGTCGTCGCGACTTTTTCAGGTCTGTTTCCGATCAGCGTGCTCGGCCAACTGGTCAGCATCGGCACGTTGTTGGCGTTCGTCATCGTTTGCGCGGGCGTTTGGGTATTGCGGATCAAACGTCCGGATATGGACAGGCCTTTCAAAGCTCCCTGGGTTCCATTCACGCCGCTGATGGGTATATTGATTTCGCTCTTGTTAATGGCGAGCCTTCCGCTCGACACCTGGATTCGGTTGATCGTGTGGCTGCTCGTCGGATTTCTGATCTATTTCGGCTACAGCCGCAGGCACAGCCGCGTGCAGGCGACATCCGCCATTGAAATTGTCTGATTGGCTGTACCGCTTGGAGGAACCTATGGCAAAGCCTGACTTCACTGGAACGTGGGAGTTCAATTCGAGCAAGAGTTCGCTACAGATCCCAGCGCCTGAGTCTACTACCTTCGTGATCGAGCACCGCAGATATTGTCGTGATGAATCAGCTTTACCGGTCGCTGAGTTGCGGTTTTTACTTCTTTTTACACCAGCTTGAAGACATCTTTACCGCTTTCGGTCACTATGCGCCTAAGCTCGCCAGAGATGCCAATTGCCAATCGAAGGAGATAAAACCATGTCTGATTCGCTGAAAAGATTTTACCCCACGTTGCTCTTCACTCTCTGTTTCACGTTCAGCATCTTCGCGCAAAATCAACCAGGGTCTTCACAACCCGATCCGCAACCCTCTGCTAAACCTTGCGGCGCGAAGCCCGAATATCGCCAGTTTGATTTCTGGATCGGCGAATGGGACGTGCAAGCGGGCGGCAATCACGCCGGGACCAACAGCGTACAGTTGATACTCGGCGACTGCGTCATCTTCGAAAACTGGATAGGCGCGCGCGGGGTGACCGGCAAAAGCTTCAACGTCTACAATGCCGCCAAAGGCAAATGGCAGCAGACGTGGGTGGACAGCTCCGGCGTCGTGCTGGAGTTGTACGGCGAGTTCAAAGACGGCGCGATGCGGCTGGCCGGCGAAAAGCCTGGTCCGAACGGCGGCAAGATCATTGACAAACTCGCCTTCTTCCCGCTCGAAGGCGGGCGTGTGCGCCAGCTCTGGGAATCCTCACAGGACGACGGCAAGACCTGGAGCACAGTGTTCGATGGTTTGTATATTCGCAAGAAGACCTCGGCTGCCGGCTCGCCAAACCCGACTCAGGCTTCCCCATCGGACGCGGAGGAACAGGTGAAAGCCGCCATGCGGCGCTACGATCAACTCGCGCTAGCCATGAACGCGGAGGGCATTGCGGCGATGTTTACCCCGGATGGCGCCTTGATTGACGCAGGCAAGACGATTGCCCGTACCCCTGCTTCCATCCGCGCCTTTCTCGCTTCCTTCGATGGCAAGGTTCGCGTGGAAGAAAATGCCAGTTCGATCGAGTCGGTAACCGTTACCGGCGCGGCAGCCATCCTCACTGGGACGTATAAGCAGAAGGCTTTGCTGTTGTCTGATAAGCGGGAAATCCGGGTTCAAGGTAAGTTTGAAGCGGAGTGGAGCCGCCAACCCGATGGTCAATGGTTAATCCGGCGCATGAGCACGCAATCAACCCAATGATTGAAGAGTCGCTGTATGGTATTGTCTTCAAGGTTCCGATCGAATCAATTTACCAACCGCCAACCTGGAGGATTGCATGCTCAAACGAATTGTGGCGCTGCTCGTCGTCCTGTCCGCTTCCATACTCGCGCAAACCACTCCCACTAAAACCACGCTGATCAAAGCCGGTCGCCTGCTCGATGTCAGAGCCGGAGTCTACCTGCCCAACCAGGGTGTGCTCATCGCCGGCGACCGCATAAAAGAGGTCGGCGCGTTCGATGCGGTCAAAGCCCGCGCTCCGCAGGACGCCGTGGTCATTGATCTCAGCCAGGCCACTATCCTGCCCGGCCTGATTGATTGTCACGGTCATCTGCTTTGCGCGATGGAAGGCCGCTGGTTTCCCGGTGGCGAAGCCATCGTCATGGCGGTCACTCGCGTCGGCCCGGCGAAACGCGCGCTGATCGGCGCGGCCAACGCTCGCGATATGCTCGAAGCCGGCTTCACCGCCGTGCGCAACGTCGGCCATTCCGGCGTCAACGGCGACGCGGCGCTGCGCGACGCCATCAACGAAGGTCTGATCCCCGGCCCACGAGTTCAGGCCGCTTGCAGAAAGCTCACGCCCGTCGGCGGTCAGGTCGTCGAGCTTCGATCTGAGAACGCCGCCGCGATCATTGCGGAAGAGTTCCTGACCATCGGCAATGTGGAAGAAGCGCGCCGCGCCGTGCGACAGGCGCTGGCGGACGGAGCCGACGTGATCAAGGTCGTGGTTGACGACAACAATCGCATCCTCAATTCCGATGAGATGCGCGCCATAGTCGAGGAGGCGCATCGCGGCAAAATCAAAGTCGCCGCCCACGCCACCACGCGGGCCGGCGTTCAAGCCGCGATTGACGGCGGTGTTGATTCCATCGAACACGCTGACGCCGCCGCCGATGAGCAGTTCAAAGCGATGCGCGACAAAGGCGTCTTCCTCGACCCGACACTCTGGACGGAGCAAGCTCTCCGCGACATCTACCTCAAATCGCTCTACTTTTCCCCGGAGGAGACCATACAGTTCGAAAAAGATGTGAAGGCGTACATTGGTCTCTCGAAAGAGAAACTGCAACGCGCCCTCAAGGCTGGCGTGAAGCTGGCCGCTGGCTCCGACATGTGGATGCGCTATCCGGGCAAGAAACGCGGCGAGGCGACGATGATCATGTTTGAAGCTATGGTTGACGCCGGCCTGCCGCCCCCCGAAACTGTCCGCGCAGCCACAATCAATGCGGCTGAATTGCTGGGCTGGCAGGATCGAACAGGCAGCATTGAGGCCGGCAAATTCGCCGATCTGATCGCCGTCGCGGGCGATCCGCTCAAAGACATCAGCGAACTCAAACGGGTCCGGTTCGTGATGAAGGGCGGCGAAGTGGTCAAAAACGAACTCCCCAAGTAGAATCACGCCTCTGTTCAAAATGCCTTGTGGCTCGATTTAGGAGGATTATGAAAGCAATCGTTGTCGAAAACAGCGGCGGCCCGGAAGTCTTGGTCTATCGGGAGGCGGAAAAGCCCGCGCCAAAATCGGGTGAAGCCCTGGTCAAACTCGAAGCCGTTGGTCTGAATTACATTGATGTTTATCATCGCACGGGCTTGTATCCGTTGCCGCGTCCGTTCATTCCCGGAATGGAAGCTGCTGGAGTCGTCGAAGCTGTTGGTCCCGGTGTGACTGAGGTTGCGGCCGGCGACCGCGTGGCTTACGCGATGCAGCCAGGCGCCTACGCCGAATACGCCGTCACGCCGGCGTGGAAGCTGGTCAAAGTCCCGGAAGGCGTGAGCGCCGAACAGGCCGCCGCCGCGATGCTGCAAGGCATGACGGCGCATTACCTGACGACTTCGGTCTATCCATTGAAGACCGGCGAAATGGCGTTGATTCACGCGGCGGCGGGCGGAGTGGGCTTGTTGCTGATCCAGATGGTCAAACGCATTGGCGCGCGCGCTATCGGCACCGTTTCGACTGAAGCCAAAGCCAAGCTTGCTCGCGAGGCCGGAGCCGACGAAATCATTCTTTATACCCAACAGGATTTCGAACAGGAGACTCGCAGGCTGATCGGAGGGAAGGGTGTGGAGGTGGTCTACGACTCGGTCGGGAAAGACACTTTCCTGAAGAGTCTGTCGTCGCTCGCGCCGCGCGGAATGCTGGCGCTCTTCGGCCAATCGAGCGGCCCCGTCGCGGCCTTCGATCCGGCGCTGCTCGCGCAAAAAGGTTCGTTGTTTTTGACCCGACCGAGTCTGGCGCAATACGCGGCGACGAGAGATGAATTGCTTTGGCGCGCGGGCGATCTGTTCAACTGGATCAAAGCAGGCGAATT
>Ga0187894_10005883_pt1 | contig 12276 bp, 17 predicted proteins | sample GBC1701081metaG_FD_136650 | JGI IMG/M metagenome (GOLD analysis project Ga0187894, IMG submission 136650) | White microbial mat communities from a lava cave in the Kipuka Kanohina Cave System on the Island of Hawaii, USA - GBC170108-1 metaG ... | reverse complement strand
GGGAGTTCGCCGCGGCCGTGGCAGCACGTGGACGCCATCGTCGCCGCGTTTTTCGTCATCAGTTTTGCCTGGATGCTGCAATCGCTCGACTTCCACAAAGTGGTGTTCCACTCCAAAGAAATGATGCAGGAAGCATCCGGCGCCGGTTACGACCCGTGGATGTTGCGCGCCTTTTCTTTTCTTCCGCTGCTGGACCTGCTGGTGTACTACGAATATGCCCATTGGCAGCTCACGCCGGCGCTCCGGCAACCGCTGCTGCACGGGCTGGGACTGGCGCTGGCTGCCGGCGGCGTAGGATGGCTATGGTGGACCGATCGCCATCTGACGCGGCACTTCCGCGGCGACACGGCACGCCGCAGCGTGATTCACACCGGCCCCTATCGCTGGGTGCGTCACCCGCGCTATCTGGGCTTGCTCATCTGGCGCGCGGCGTTTGCGCTGGCTTTCGCCAGCCCGCTGGCCTGGATGTTCAGTCTGCCGTGGCTGGCAATGATTCTGCGCCGCATCCGCCTGGAAGAGGCGCACCTGCACGGAATCTTCGGCCCCGCCTACGCGGAGTATTCCAAGCATACGTCGCGGCTGCTTCCGCGGGTTTTTTGACATGGAACAGCAAAAGACGCTGATCGCCTTGAGCGTGACGGTGTTCGCCGTCCTGGCCTGGTCTGCGATCCATCCCCACGACAGGTTCACCTGGTTCCTGGAAGTGCTGCCTGCAATTGCCGGCGCAGTGATTCTCGCCATCACCTACCGGCGCTTTCAGTTCACCACCCTGGTGTACGCCTTGATTGCCGTCCACATGATGATCCTGATGGTTGGCGGGCATTATACTTATGCCGAAGTACCGCTGTTCAACTGGGTTCGCGACACGTTCGGCCTGGCGCGGAACCATTACGACCGCGTCGGCCATTTCGCGCAGGGATTTGTGCCGGCTATGATTACCCGGGAAGTGCTGCTGCGGCGCACCAAACTCGAGCGCGGCGGGTGGCTCTTTACGCTGACTACGGCGGTGTGCCTGGCGATCAGCGCGCTCTATGAACTGCTGGAGTGGGCGGTCTCCGCCGCCACGGGAACCGCGGCGGACGCCTTTCTGGGCACGCAAGGCGACCCCTGGGACACGCAAAAAGACATGGCGCTTTGCCTGGTCGGTGCCATCGTGGCGCAGTTGATGTTAGCGCGCGTGCACGACCATCAACTCAACGAGATGCCACGCTTGCGAGATTCCCCTGGCTCCTGAGCCATGAAAAAACGGCAACCTTTTAACGCCGTATGAATCCAACTCTGGTGCAAACCGGGAAGGCGAGGCCCATGTACAACATGTACAAACGGAATAAATGGATACTGGGAGCCGCGGGCGCGCTGGTGTTGCTGGTTGGAGCGACGGGCGCGCAGAGGGGTAAGCTGCCGCCGTCCTCCGCCGGCGTGCCGAAGGTTCAGCAGAAGGCTCTCGATTTCACCCTGCCGGACCAGAACGGCCAATCCGTCCGCCTGAGCGAAGCTCTCGCAGCGAGTAAGAAGAACAGCAATGCTCCCGCAGTGGTGTTGATCTTCTACCGTGGCTACTGGTGACCGTACTGCAACTCCGAGTTGCGGAGTTTTCAGGAAAAGCTGGACGAGTTTGAAAAGCGCGGCGTGAGGCTCATCGCCATCAGCGTTGACCCGGTGGCAACGAACAAACAACATGCGGAAAAGCAGGGATTCAAATTCGCATTGCTGTCCGACGAGAAAGTAGAGGTCACGCGGCGATACTCCCTGCTGCATGAAAAGGGATATCGTGACGCCGATATCTCGCGCCCGGCCGAGTTTGTGATCGCTGGCGACGGAACCATTCTTTGGGCCAACATCACCGAATTCTACACGGTACGCACCAAGGGCGAAGAGGTGCTGAAGGTGCTCGACGATCTGGCAAAGAAGTAGCGCCGCCGGAGCCTTACCGGGCGCGCAGGAGAAGGGCGGTCATGTCGTCATGCGGGCTGACGTCGCCGGTGTGCTCGTCCACGGCTTCCATGATGCAGGCCAGCATCTCGTCGGCGGGCGCGGCATGACTGGCGGCACAGATGGAAATCATGCGTTCCACGCTGAACTGCTCATTGTTCTCGTCGTCGGCTTCGATCAGGCCATCGGTGGTAAAGAGAACAGAATCTCCCGGCGCAAGGTTCAGCTCGTGCAGGTCGTAGGCGGCATCTTCAAACATGCCCGCAGGCAGGCCGCCGTCGCCCACCTCGCGCGCGCCGTTGCCAGTGATCAGGATGGGGCGGGGCATGGCCGCGTTCGAATAGCGAAGGCGGCGTGACATTGCGTCGAAGGTTGCGTAGAACGCGCAGCAGAATCGCCCGGGCACTACGCGCATGCGCAGCCGTTCGTTCAACAGAGCCAGCACGGAGTCAGGCGGCGCGCCTGCTTTGTTGATTCCGCGCAGCGTGCCCACGGCCAGCGCTGCATACATGGCTGCGGCCAGCCCCTTGCCGACCACGTCCCCCAGATAAAACGCGAAAGTGCCGTCACTCACCGTGAAGTGGTCCAGGAAGTCGCCGCCCACTTCGCGCGCCGGGCGAAACAGTACGGCCACGTCGAAGCCGGTGTAGCGTGTGCGCTCGCTGTTCACCATGGCCTGCTGGATGATGCGCGCTTCCTCCAGCTCGCTGGCGAGTAACTGTTCCAGAGACAGGGCGTCAGGCATCACGGCTAGGCCGCTCATTTCAGTCCAAGTTGCGCAGGCGCGCGGGCACTCCATTCGCGCCGCGGGAGGGGAAATCCTGCGCGTTCCAAAGTACCACAGGGACGGGACGCGGCATCACCCGCAGCACGCAAGAGTAACCACGCGGCAGTCCCGGGCGTGGTTCGTGCCCCGTCGCCGCACGGCGAGGTTGCGCCGCGCGCTCGGCGGCGAGAGAATAGCCCATCTGAGGTGCACCGGGGATGCGCGCTTTCGTGGCTTTGCTGGTGGCCATCGCCGTGGCGGCATGCGTCTATTACTTCGCGTTTTCCAAGACGATGAAAACGCCGGACGGCACGGAGATGAGCACGCCCACACAGGCCATCTCGCTCACCGGCGTGAAGAATGATTTGAACGCCATCGCCCAGGCCGAACGCGCCTGGTTTGCCCAGAACGGCAAATACGCCACGCTGGACGAATTGATTTCCGCGAACGCGCTGACTATGACGCGCCCGGAACGCGACGGCTACACCTACAGCGCGGAAGTGAGCGGCGCCGGGTTCACCATCACCGCGCGGCATCCGGCGACGTCCGGCGTTGCCTGGCCGGTACTGACCATTGACCAAACGATGGAAATTCGCGCCACACAGTGATCGAAAACGAATGAGCTCATTTCAGCGACATTCACGTTTCCACATCGGGGTACTGGCAGTTCTTCTGCTCCTCGCTCCAGGGCACGGCAGCGCGGCCCAGCAGGCCGGTTCACTGGCGGCGAAAGTAACTGACGTGAGCGGGGCGGTGGTGCCGCAGGCGGCAATCCGTGTTCGCAACCTGACCACCGGTGAAATTCGGCGCGGGGCAACCGATGATCGTGGCGATTTTCGCGACGGCAGCCTGCCGCCCGGAAAATACCTGGTCGTGATCGAGCGGCCCGGGTTCGTTCGCTTTGCGCCGGCCCCGGTGGAAATCGCAGCGGGCGGCGCGGCAGCAATCAACGCGGTATTGAAAGTGGACATCGCTGATTCGGAATACGTCGAGCAGAAGTCGCCGTACAACATCAAGAATTTCTGGCGCGTGAATGAACAGGTTTGCACCGGCGGCCAGCCTTCGATGGACGATTTGACGAAGATGAAGGCCGATGGAATCAAGACGATTCTCAATCTTCGCCGCCCGAGCGAATACAACTACCAGGAAGAAGCGGCGAAGGCCAAAGAGCTTGGGCTGCGCTATTTCCATATTCCGGTGGAGTCCAACGCGCCGAAGGATGAGCAGGTGGACGAGTTCCTGAAAATCATGGGCGACACCGCGAATCGCCCGGTGTTCGCTCATTGCATGTCCAACAGCCGGGTCGCATCGTTCTGGATGATCCGCCGCGTGCTGGTGGAAAACTGGACGCTGCCCGCCGCCGAACGTGAAGCCACGCGCATGGGCCTGAGCAACCCGAAGACGCGAGAATTTGCCGTGGATTATGTGCTGTTGCATCAAGCCGCGGCGTCAAAACCACAATAGAGCGCAGCTCTAACCCACGGGCCGCGGGACGCACGGAACCTTTGGCCGCGAGGGTGCGTTTCTTCCCCGCAGGAGACATACGGAGGGGATGATGTTCCAAACAGAAGACATCGTTGGTCTCGTGGCAGTTGTTCTGGCGTTCGCACTTCCCGTCTTTTTCCTCTATTTCCGGTATCGCATGAGGAAGCTGACGAGCGAAGAGCGGCTGGCGGCGATCGCCAAGGGCGTGCCTGTTCCTTTCGAACCGGATCGTCCGGCGCCGGCGCGTTCGCGGCGCACGGGCATCCTGCTGATGGCCACCGGCGCAGGCATCGTGATGGCGTTCGCGGTGCTTTCGCGTTTGCAGCAGGAGATGTTGTGGGGCGCGTCGTTTGCCTTGATCCCGGTGGCCATCGGCGCGGGCTACTTTATTGATGCGTGGCTGGCAGGACGCGAGCCGCGTTCTGGCCCGGGTGTGCGGGAATCCGCATCCGCGGCCAGCCTGACGAACGGCTCCTAGCGGAAGTCGCAATCGCTGAGGTGGTCGTTCACCAGCCCTACGCCCTGCATGAAGGCGTACATCGTGGTGGGCCCCACGAACGTCCAGCCGCGTTTTCGCAAATCCTTACTGAGCGCGATGGATTCCGGCGATTTGGCCATGCCCATCAGCACTGCCTTGGTGATTTGCCTGGGGCGCGACTTTGGGTCCGGCCGCCATCGTTCCAGGTAGGCAGCGAGCGTGCCAAACTCCCGGCGCAATTCGATGGCGCGGCGGGCGTTGTTGATGGTGGACTCGATCTTGCCGCGGTGGCGAACAATGCCGGCGTCCTTCAGCAGGCGCTTCACGTCCCGCGCGGTAAATCGCGCTACCCGGACAAAATCAAAGCCGGCAAAGGCCCGCCGGAAATTCTCGCGCTTGCGCAGGATAATCAGCCAGCTCAGCCCGGCCTGAAACCCTTCCAGGCAGATTTTCTCGAACAACCGGCGGTCGTCGGTGACGCGTTTTCCCCACTCTTCATCGTGATAACGGACGTAAAGCGGGTCATCACCGCACCACCAGCAACGCTTCGGATTTGGCATGGACCTGCCTCGTGTCTGTCACGCGGGAGTGGCTCCCGCGCGTGAAAGTGCGGCGCGCCGGAAGCGGCGTCAGGTCTTGGCGGCTCGCTGATCGGCCACGGTCACGCCGCCTTCCGCGTAGTTCGTGGCCGGGACGTCCACGAAAGCCACGTGGCAATTTTCCAGTTTGGCGCGGCCGTCTTCCACCAGGGTTTGCGTGATTTTCCGTGCGATGGTCCGTTTCTGCTCGGGTGAACGCCCTTCCACCCAGGTAATCAACACGTGCGGCATGAGCTCCTCCGGCGAAGCGGAGGGTATTGTAAAGGATATGCGCCTAGACCGCCGCTGGAGCACCCGCACCGGCCTTCAGCCTGGTGCCGCAGTAGGCGCAATTCACCCAGTCGCGGCCGACGCTCTTGCCGCAATTCGGGCACGTGGGGGCCAGCGACGTGCCGCAGTGCGGGCAGAAGGTGTAGTTGCCCGGGGTTTCCTTGCCGCAGTTCGGGCACGGCCCGGGAAGCGGATCACGCAGCAGGAAATAGAGAATGATACCGATGGCGTTGGGCACAAAAATGGCCAGCAGCGTCCACATCACGTAGCGCATCTTGCGGCGCCGCGCGTCGGCGTTCACGTAGCCAATCAACAGGACATACACAAACAGGAATGCCGGGATCAGCAGGGTAAAGGCCAGTTTCCCCACGTCCGGCCATTTGGAGAACTCCTCGGCCTCGTGGCGCATGGGCCCGAACCAGATCAGCGTGACGCAGCACAGATAGGCGAGCAGCGCGATCACCCAGGCGGCCCGGGAGATGATGCTCATTTCCTTTGAAAAGCGGCTCATGCCAGCCTCCTCAGCGCCCGTTGGCGCACCCCCAGAACAACGGCAGCCACTCCTGCGGCCAGCCAGCCGGCCACGGTGTAACCCGCGAGCCACAGCCACATCTTGCTCTGGGCAAATCCCATCCATTCGAAAACGTCGCCGCTGATGAACTTCACCACGGGCCAGGCGGCGAGCGTTACCGTCCAACTGAAGAGCAGCAGGAACGCCAGAACGCGATGATCCCACTTGCGTTCGGCCTGCTCCAGTAAGACGCGTTCAGCCGCGTGCCGCGTGCGTTCCAGCAGCAGGGCCGGAGGCTGCGGCGTGGGGATTCGCCGCAAGGCAGCGGCCATGCGCGTGAATCCCTCCAGATCGCTGCGGCACGAGCCGCATTCGCGGAGGTGTTGTTCCACGCGGCGCTGTTCGCGCTCGTCCAGCGCATCGGCTGCGGCAAGTGGAAGAAGTTCCCGGATTTGTTCGTGGTCGTTCATGCTCCGCTTCCATTGGCGGCGTGAAATCGCCGTTACGACCGTGACCCGCCTTCCCGGAAAGTCTGCGGCGGCGCGCGGCGGATCAGCGATTCCTTCATACGATCCAGGCCGCGTCGCAGGCGCGTCTTCACTGTGGAAAGCGGCACATCCAGAACCGCGGCAATCTCGTCCAGCTTCATTTCTTCTTCAAACCGCAGGCACAGCAACTCACGGTACAGGGCGGGCTGCTCGTCGAGCGCGGCGATCACCAGGCCGGCGCGTTCCTGCTCCAGCGCCCGGTCCAGGGCGTCCGGCCCCCGTGTGGGAATTTCTCCGTGCAGCGGCAGGCCTTCGGGCGAAGTCTCCTCCAGGCTCGAAGGCTTGATGCGGCGCAGATGGTCGATGGCCAGATTATGGGCCACAGAAAACAGCCACGCTTCGAAATTGCGGCGCGGGTCATAGCGCCGGATGTTCTCCGCCAGGCGCAGCCACGTTTGCTGGAAGAGGTCTTCCGCCGTGGTGCGGTCGCGCACGATGCGCAGCAGATATCGAAACAGCCGGTTCTGGTAACGGGAGAGCAGCGCAGCCAGGGCGTCGGGATCTCCGGCGCGCAGCCGCGCCACTTCCCGGTCCAGCTCGGTAACGGGCACCGGGGCCTCCAGTGACATGTACGCCGCGCCTATCATACCCACGAGACCATACGGATGAGCGGCGAAAAAAGACTCACCGCGCACATCTACCCTTGAATCAGCCGATTCCCCGCGCTAAGGTTGACCTTGGCGCGCAGGGCGCCACCCGTCCGCGGGCAGGACCGAGTCCACCTGAGATTGCTGCCGTGAAAGAAGGTTCTCACGAACCTCCTTGGCCCGACGCGAGCGGACTCGGGGCCACATCAAAGGAGGCTCGTCATGCCTGCGCGTCGTCTTCCTGTCCGTCCGAATCTCGAACAACTGAAGCACCAAGCGAAGGACCTGCTTCGAGATTTTCGGGCGGGTCATCCTGAAGCGGTGGAGGAGTTCCGCGCGTTTCATCCGGAGGCCATTGAGCCCGCCAGCGCGAAACTGTCCGACGCCCAATTGGTTCTCGCCCGCAGCTACCAAGCGCCCACCTGGACGCGCCTGGTGCAGGCCTGCCGGCTCGTCGAGGCCATCTGGGCCGATGAGTTGGAGGCGGTGCGCGAAATCATCGGGAAGAACCCCGCGCTGCTCCACGAGAGCACGCTGATCCGCGACAGTAACTGGGGGCCGCCGCTGAGCTACGCAGCGAATCTGGGCCGCGACCGAATCATCGCGATGCTGTATGAAATGGGCGCCGGGGACCTGGTGCACGCCATCGATCGCGCCGCGCTACAAAGCAAGATCGGCACAGCTCGGATGCTGCACCGGATGCTGGGATCGCCGCTTCCACCGGAGGGCGCGCTTGGCGGTCCGGCGTACACGCTGAGCGCAACGGGCACGGCTCTGTTGCTCGAGCTTGGCGCGCGGGTTCAAGATGCCGATGGCCGGAGGCTGGCCCCGGTGGAGGTGGTGCTGGAAACCGACAGCCGCAATCCTGAAGCGAAGCACGCCATCCTGGAGATGTATGTGAAGCACGGTCTCCATTTGCCGGATACGCCCACCATGGCCCTGCATCGCGGCCGCATGGACCTGCTGGAAGAACACCTGCGGCGCGACCCCAGTCTGCTGCGCCGCGCATTTTCGCACCAGGAGATCTATCCGCCGGAGCTGGGCTGCCATGACCAGGTGCTGGCCACGCAGGGCACTCCGCTGGCGGGAACGACGCTGCTGCACATGTGCGTGGATTACGACGAGATGGAAATGGCCCGCTGGCTGTTGCAGCGCGGCGCGGACGTGAATGCCAGAGCCGCCGTAGACGCTGACGGTTTCGGCGGGCACACGGCTCTATTCGCCACCGTGGTTTCGCAGCCCAACTTCTGGATGAATTATCAGGGCCGTCCTCAGGCGGCGCCGTTCGCGCAACTGTTGCTCGAGCACGGCGCCGATCCGAATGTGCGCGCCTCGCTGCGCAAGAAGCTCCATCCCGGCTATGGGCCAAAGTACGACGTGGAAACCACGTATGAGTATCGCGATGTCACGCCGCTCGGTTGGGGCCGCCAGTTTCATGCCAAAGTCTTCGTCAGCGAGCCCGCCATGCAGTTGATTGCCGAGCGCGGCGGGCATCTCTGATGCCGGCGCTTCGCGGGGCGGGCGGGAGCGCGTGTGTTAGAATGACGGTTCCATGCATCCTAATTTGAAACATCTGATTGAGCTGCAAGGTGAGGATTCGCGCCTTGCCGTGGTTCAAGCCAAACTGGCGTCGTTTCCGCAGAGGGTCGCCGGCGTGAATGCCCGAGTGGAAGCTGTTCGCGCGCAACTTCAGCACGCCAAAGACGAACTGCTCAAGAGCCTGAAGGACCGCAAGACCTACGAAATGGATGTAGAGCAGTGGAAGGAGAAGGCCAGGAAGTACAAAGATCAGTCCTTTCAGGTGAAGTCCAACGAAGCCTATCGCGCGCTGCAACATGAGATCCAGGGCGCCGAGGCGGAAATCGCCAAAGCAGAAGACCGGCTCCTCGAACGCATGGTCAGCGGGGAACAATTCGACCGCGAGGTAAAGGCGGCCACCGCGACGCTGGCCGACGAGGAAAAGGCGGCAGAGGCCGAGCGCAGAGTCATCGCAGCCGAGCAGGCCGTGGTGGAAAGCGAATTCGCGGAACTGAAGGCGGCGCGAGCCAAAGTCGTTGCGCAGATTCCCGAAGAACTGCTGGACCACTACACGCGCCTGGCCAAACGGCATGGCGGCATTGCCCTGGCGCAGGTAGGCGAAGACGAAACCTGCTCGCGCTGCCATGTGAAAATCCGCCCGCACACGGTACAGGTGATCCGCGACCCCAGCAACAAGGAACTGATTCACTGCGAGACGTGCACCCGCATCCTGTATTCACTTGCGCCGGAAGCGGCGCCCCTGCCGCCCGCGAAAGAAGAAGCGATGGACGTCGCTTCCGCCCAGGCCAACGGCGCGTGAGTTGACATGCCCGGCAAAGCCCACCGCTCCGCCCATTCCGCAAAGAAGCTTTTTGACGAGCCGGCGAGACCATCCGAGGTGTGGCGCGCCAACGTCGACGGCGCATCCCGCGGCAATCCCGGCCCGGCTTCCTACGCGGCCATTGTTCGCAAACCCAGCGGCGAAGTGGCGGCACGCATCGGCAAGTACATCGGCAGGGCGACGAACAACGTGGCCGAATACTACGGGCTGATTGCCGCGCTGGATTTCGCCGCGGCCAACGGTATCACACGCCTGCGCGTGGAAAGCGATTCGGAGTTGCTGGTTCGGCAGATGCAGGGACGTTACAAGGTGAAGAGCGCAGACCTGAAGCCGCTCTGCGAGCGCGCCCGGAAGATAGCGGGCGGGCTGGCGTACTTTGAAATCGTCCACGTGCCGCGTGAACGCAACGCGGAAGCCGACGCACTGGGCAACGAAACGCTGGATCAAACGTCAGGCGTGGGGGCCGCCTCCACGCGGTCGCCGGCACGCACCGCCGAAAAGGACGCCGGTGCCGGGGCCGCCGCTGCGCGGGCCATTCGCGCCTGCTTCTGGGATGGCGTGATCGTTCCGGAGGAGTCGCTCGACCTGCGGGACGGCGACAAGCTGGAAGTGACCTTTCGCAAGCTGTCCTCTCCCTGAATTGCCGCGCACGGAGCGATAAGCGCGCGCCGGCCTCTCTCTCTGACAATGGCTCGAGGCGGGCGCGGGTGGCTACACTCCTCCGATGCGACGACCCAGGCCGTGCGGCACGTTTTCTTCAAAGAACTTCATCACGGACGCGGGCATCGCGCCGCCACAGGCGGCTGCGGATGTTCCGCCATCCACCGCGAGCGTCTGGCCGGTGACGTAACTGGATGCATCGGAAGCGAAGAACAGCAGCGCTCCAATGAGCTCTTCGGGGTTGCCGGCGCGGCCCAGGGGAGCGGATTGATTGATCCAATCCATCGAGCCGGGGATTTGAAAAAATCCATCGGTCATTTCGCTCGGGAACCACCCCGGCGCCAGCGCGTTCACGCGAACCTTGCGGTTACCCCAACTGCACGCCAGATTTCGCGTGAGGTTAATCACGGCGGCCTTGGTAGCCTGGTACGCAGGAGGAAAATCCGCGACGCCGCCAAGCCCGGCAATGGATGCCAGGTTGATGATGCTGCCGCCTTTTCCATCCGCCAGCATGCGCTGTCCGAAGGCCTGGCAGCCGAACCACGTGCCCAGCAGATTCACGCGCACGGTCTGTTCAAAGATCGCATGCGGGATTTTTTCAGGCACCATGCCCGCTTCGCTGACCACCCCGGCATTGTTCACCAGGATGTCCGTGCGGCCGAACTGGCTGGCCACGGCGGCAGCCAGCGCCTCCACCTGGCCCGCATCGGAGACATCGCAGGACATGGCTACCGCATGTGCGCCGTTGCTGCCGATTTCGCGGGCCACATCCTCGAGCCTTTCCTTGCGGCGCGCGGCCAGCACAACGCGTGCGCCGGCGGCGGCCAGCGCTCGGGCAAAGCTTACGCCCAGGCCAGACGATGCGCCGGTGACTACGGCTGTCCTGCCGGAGAGGTCGAACAACTGTTGCGCTGATATCTTTGCACTGCCTGCCATGTTTGCCTCCCGCGCGGATGAGTACAAAACCCGGGCATGTTAGGCAGGGGCTAGTGCGGCTGTCAATTGGCGCCACGTCAGCGGGAAGCCGTGCGGGAGGACCCGGGAGGGCTCAACTCAGCCAGAATGGCGCGCTCGACGGCCGACCAGACCTCCGGATCGAGTTCCATCTTCACGTGGGCGTTCTTGAACATCTTCTGGTACCAGTGCGCGCCGGAGAGGTCCACTTTCTTGTTGCGGTAGTCGTATTCGAAGTTGCCGAGGATTTCTGTTTTGTGCGGGTCGCTGGCGAAGATCTTCGGCTCGCCGCGGATGCCGAACTGGTCATTGCGCTGAAAGAAGTTTACCGCGCGACGGACATTGGGCGGCACATCGGCATCGTTCGCGCCGACACTGTCAATCTGCACGCTGAGCAGCACCGGCACGCCGAGAGGTTCAAGTTCCTTGGAGAGTTTGTTGACGGCCGCGCCGCCGAAGCTCTGTCCATAGAGAATCAGCCGCGCGTCGCGAGCTTCATCGGCGCTGAGCCGGCCATCGCCGTCGCGGTCAAAGGCGCGCCTGACCAATTCGAGAGCAACACCGCGACTGTGATTCTCGACGGTCTCAACGCGTGCACCCGGCAGGCGCTTGGCGCGCAGGGCCAGCGCAAACTTGCGCACGCCACGATTCGGGTCGTCCCATTTTTCCCAGCCTCCGAGGAACCCGATCACCAGCGTCTCGCCCGCAGGCAGCGGCGTGGGCGTGGTCAGGTCTTCGAATTTCTGCGGGGCAAACGCGGCCCGGCCAAATTTGGCGCCGGCGGAGCAGAGTACCAGCGCAACTAGCGCAGCGACCCAGGCAATTTTACGGTTCGAGGCGGCACGCATGCTCTGATTATGATGCAGAAAAAGCGAACGGCGTCAGGCCTGCGCCGCGGGAAGTCATGCCTTCAGCGCATAGGAGCGGTACAGCGTGTCGCGCTGGGCGGGAATGTATCCTGCGTCCACGATAATGCGGCGCAATTCGGATTCATTGGTGCGATTGCGCACGCCCGCGGCATACACGACGTTTTCTTCAATCAGGATGCTGCCCACGTCATCCGCACCGAACTGCAGGCCCACCTGGCAGACCTTGATGCCCGGCGTCAGCCAACTTGACTGGATGTG